>Ga0326728_10023340_pt1 | contig 11345 bp, 9 predicted proteins | sample MB3enrmetagenome_FD_207602 | JGI IMG/M metagenome (GOLD analysis project Ga0326728, IMG submission 207602) | Lab enriched peat soil microbial communities from McLean, Ithaca, NY, United States - MB31MN | ecosystem: Environmental > Terrestrial > Soil > Wetlands > Peat | place: USA: New York... | reverse complement strand
GTTGCAGGCACGCCTGCGATCTCTGCTGCACGCGAAGCCGGTGGCAGTGTGGGCGGCGCCGCTCGTGCTGACGGGGATCTTCGCGGGCGCGGCGGCGATGGCGGGGGCCTGGAGTCCGCCGCTGATCCTGCTGGCGCTGGTTTACACCGCCGCTCCGGTAGCCTGCGTTTTCGCGCTGGGAAGCGGTTTCCCCAAGCGGCCCCATCTCCTGGATTTCGCGGCCATCCTGCTGCTCTGGCTGCCGCTCGAATTCGCCGCCGGAGCGAGCCTGGTAGCGCGGCCGGCGCAAGGCTTCCTGCACAGCGTGGCCTACGGCGTGGCCATACTCCTGGGGCTGATCCTCTTTATCGGATTCCGCTCGTTTGAGGGGCTCCGCTGCAACCTGCCGCGGGCACCGCGCGATTACCGGCTGCCGCTGGTGGGGTATGCCGTGCTGGCCCCGGTGCTGATGGTCGTGGGAATCGCGCTGGGCTTCATTCCGGCGCCGCACCTGCCCACGCAGCCGGCCGGCCGGATGGCGGCCGCGGCGGGGCTGATCCTGGTGGGGACGGCGCTGCCGGAGGAGATTTTGTTCCGGTCTCTAATCCAAAACCTGCTGATGCTGCGGTTCGGCCCGGGCGCGCGTACGCTGGTGGCGGCCAGCCTGATCTTCGGCTGCGCGCACCTGGATAACGGTCCACAGCCGCTGCCCAACTGGCGCTACATGATTCTGGCGACCCTGGCCGGCTTGGCTTACGGCAAAGTCTTCCAGAAATCCACGACGGTCTTCTCTTCCGCGGCATTGCACATGCTAGTAGATTGGACGAAGCATTTCTTCTTTTGAGAGAGTCGGAGGGAATGAGGGCAGCGGCGCGAAAATACGCCATTCTGGAACCGGTCGCGATTTTCGTGGCGATCATGGCTTATATCTGGGAGCTGCGCTTCACGCACCCGGGGATGTTCCTGGCGATTCTGGCGATGATGGTGGTCTCGAACCGGGTTCACCGGGAAGATGCGGACCGCCTGGGCTTCAGGCTGGCCAACCTCAAGGAATGCTGCGAGAAATTCGCTCCGGGGGTGGTTTTGCTCGGGCTGACACTGCTGGCGGCCGGGATCCTGACGCAGAGCTTGCGGTCCATGCGCGCGGACCAGGCGGTGCTGGCCTGGACCGCCTACCTGCCCTGGGGGGTGCTCCAGCAATACGTGTTAAATGGCTATTTCCTCAATCGGTTGGAAGCTTCGGTCTCGCGCAGGGCGGCGCCCGCGATCTCCGCGGCGCTATTTTCCGGGGCGCATATGCCCAACTGGTTCCTGATGGCGGTGACGCTGGTTTTCGGCTATGTGTGCGCGCGGATTTACCGGCGGCATCCGAATCTCTATTTCCTGGGCGCGGCGCACGCCACGCTGGGGTTCCTGGTGTTGCTCGTGGTTCCGGATTCCATCAGCCATCACTTGATTGTGGGACCGGGCTGGTTCGTCCGGTAAGTGCACCAGGCGTCCCAGAAGCGGACACCCCCGGTTGCCCCGCTATCTTCAGTAATCCTGTGGGGTCATAATGTTAGCGCAGGCACGGAAGTGGCAGGCAAGGTGCGCTTCCAGCCCTGGAAAGCGCTGCTATGGACATACCACGCAAGGACGCCCGCAGAAAAAAAACCGCGCGGATAGCGATTCTTTTGGCCGTGCTGGCCGCGACCGTAGGCGGGATCAGTTGGGGCCTGGCCAGGCTGAAACCGGCGGCTCCCGGCGTGGAGCTGTCCACGGTCTGGCCGGACACGGTGAAGCGCGGGCCGATGGTGCGGGAAGTGCGCGGGCTGGGAGCGCTGGTGCCCGAGGACACCATGCTGATTACGGCGGTCACCGACGGGCGCGTGGAGCGCATCCTGATCCGGCCGGGCACGCCGGTCAAGGCCGATTCGGTGGTGATGATCATGACGAGCCCGGAACTGGACACGGCCCTGCTGGATGCCGAGTACGCGCTTAAGGCCGCCGAGGCGGATTATGCCAATCTGAAGGTGACGCTCGAAAAGGCCCTGCTGGACATGCAGGCGACCGCGGCGCAGGTGAACGCGGATTACAACACCGCCCGCATGCAGGCGGACCGCGATTCGGCGCTGGCCAAGGAGGATCTGCTGGCCAGCCTGGACGCCAAAATCTCGGAGGTGAAGGCCCAACAACTCGAGGGGCGCTACAAGATCGAGCAGCAACGGCTGTCGATCAACGCCCAGGCGGAACAGGCGCAACTGGATTCGCAGCGCGTGAAAGTGGAGCAGCTCCGCGCGCAGTACGAGCTGAAGAAGCGGCAGGTGGACGAGCTGAAGGTCCGGGCGGGCTTCGACGGCACCTTGCAGGCGCTGCCGCCGCCGCTGGCGCCGGTCGAGGAGGGGCAGAAGGTGACGGCCGGCACGCCGCTCGGCAAGGTGGCCCAGCCGGCGCACCTGAAAGCCGAGCTGAAGATCGCCGAAACGCAGGTGAAGGACATCGTCATCGGACAGCCGGCGGTGATCGATACGCGCAACGGGCTGATCGAGGGCAGCGTGTCGCGCATCGACCCCTCGATTCTGAACGGCACGGTCACGGTGGACGTGCGGCTGAAAGGCCCGCTGCCCGCGGCGGCCCGTCCGGACCTGAGCGTGGACGGCACCATCCAACTGGAGAAGCTGGACGATGTCGTGTACGTGGGCCGGCCGGTGTTCGGGCAGGAGAGCAGCACGGTGCAGCTTTTCAAGCTGGAGCCGGACGGGAAGTACGCCAGCAAGGTCAAGGTAGCGTTTGGGCGCAGCTCGGTGAATACGATCGAAGTGAAGGATGGCCTGAAGGTGGGCGACCGGGTGATCCTCTCGGATATGTCGCAGTACGACGCCTACGACCGGATTCGTTTGAACTAAGAACCGGCCACTCTCGTAACAAGAGAAGGAAACGAACATGGATAACGGGGCATCACCGCTGATTCGCCTGGAGAGCGTGAGCAAGGTCTTCGTGACCGACGAAGTGGAAACGCACGCACTTTCGGGGATTCATTTCGAGGTGAGGCAAGGGGAGTACTTGTCGATTGCCGGCCCGTCGGGGTGCGGCAAATCCACGCTACTCGCTATTTTGGGCCTGCTGGACACGCCCACCGGCGGCGACTACTATCTGAACGGCGAGCCGGTGACGGGGTTGAAGCTCTCCGAGCGGGCGCGCATCCGCAACCGGGAGATCGGCTTCATCTTTCAGGCTTTTAACCTCATCGGGGATCTGACGGTGTACGAGAACGTGGAACTGCCCCTGACCTACCGCGGGATGTCCGCAGCGGAGCGCAAGCGGCGCGTGCAGGAGGCGTTGGAGCGGGTGGGGATGTCGCACCGCATGAAGCATTATCCCTCGCAGCTTTCCGGGGGCCAGCAACAGCGTGTAGCGGTGGCCCGGGCGTTAAGCGGCGATCCGCTGATTCTGCTGGCGGACGAGCCGACCGGTAATCTGGATTCGGCCAACGGCGAGGCCGTGATGAGCCTGCTGCGGGACCTGCACGCGGGCGGGGCGACCATCTGCATGGTGACGCACGATCCGCGATACGAGCTGTTCGCCGACCGGACCATCCGGCTGTTCGACGGGCGGATCGTCGAAGAGAGCGCCGAGAGCGCCCACAACTAACGCCGTTTGAAGTCCGCGGGGGCGTGCCACGACCGTTCGATTTCCTCCAGGCTGCGGCCCTTGGTCTCGGGGACGACGCGCCATACCAGCAGGAATGCGAGCACGCACATCGCCGAGTAGATGGCAAACGCCCCGGTTGCCGAGAGCGCCCGGCTCAGGGAGAGAAACGTCATGGTGAGGAGGGTGCACGCGGCCCACAGGCTGATGGTGGCGATAGACATGGCCCGCCCGCGAATGCGTGTCGGAAAAATCTCCGAAAGCAGCACCCAGACTCCCGGGCCCAGGCCCACCGCGAAGGAAGCCGTGCAGACCAGCATGATAGCGAGCACCAGGGCGGCCGGCGGATGCGCCGCGCGGAAAGCCAGCCCGAGCGCCAGCTGCCCCGCGGCCATCACGCCCGAGGAAATCATCAGCAGCGGCCGCCGGCCGAGCTTATCGATCACCGCCAGAGCCACGATGGTGGCCGCGAAATTGACCGCTCCGACCAGCACATTGGCGAAGATGGCCGATGTCGGGCTGCCGCCGCCCACATGCTCCTGAAAGATCAGCGAACCGTAAAACAGGACCGTGTTGATGCCGGTGATCTGCTGCAGGATGGCCAGGGACACGGCGATCCACAGGGCGCGCCGCAGGCCCGGCTGAAATAGTTCGGCCAGCGTGCCGCTCTCGGCGGCCACCGTTTCCTCGATCTCGCGCGCCTCCCGGAGCGCCGCAAAGCGCCCGTTGACGCGCGCCAGCACGGCCAGGGCATCGGCCGAGCGGCCTTTCTCGATCAGCCACCGGGGGCTTTCGGGAACGAAGAACAAGCCCGCCAGGAAGGCCGCCGCGGGGATCGCCGCGATGGCGAACATCCATCGCCAACTGGAAGGGCCGGCGAAGGAGAGCAGCCAGTTCACCAGGTAAGCCACCAGGATTCCCGAGACGATGGCCATCTGGTTCATGGCCACCAGCCGGCCGCGATTGCGCGCGGGCGCCACTTCGGCGATATACAGCGGCGCCAGCACGGAAGCGGCCCCGATGGCGATCCCTCCGATGAACCTGCCGGCGCCGAACTCCGGCAGGTTTCGCGCGCACGCGGCGCAAAAGGCCGAGAGTCCGAACAGCACCGCCGAGATCATCAACACGCGCCGCCGCCCGAAACGGTCGCTGAGCCATCCGCCGACGCTGGCTCCCAGAATGCATCCAGCGAGCAGGCTGCTGGCGGCGGTTTCGGTTTGCAACTCGGAAAGATGGAGCTGATCGCGCAGAAAAATGATGGCGCCGTTGATGACGGCGATGTCGAAGCCGAACAGCAGTCCGGAGGTAGCGGCCACCAGTGCCACGAAATAGAGATACACCCGGCTGCCGCGGTCGGAGGCTGCGGGAGACCCGGCTGGAGACATTATGGATCTCATCTAAACACATGGCGCGGGCGCTCGAATATTATCGAGCGCCGAAAAGGTTTGAATCTTGCCCTTTCCTGTGCAATCATATTAGTGTAGTTTGCCAGTCCCGCTAATTTAGGCTTCTCGCATAGGCCGGCGTTGCCGTCTATTCTGTCCTGTCCTGATTCGCTGCTCTGCAAATTCCAGAAAGAAGATTAGATGAAAAATATTTTTGTAGGAAACCTCAGCTTCGGAGCTACCGAAGAGGCGGTTCGATCCATGTTCGAGGCTTACGGCAAGGTTGACCGTGTAAACGTCGTGACCGACCGCGATACCGGGCGGGCCCGAGGGTTTGGGTTCGTCGAGATGAGCAACGATGGCGAAGGCGAAAAGGCCATCGCCGCGTTGAACGGCCGCGAGCTCGATGGCCGGGCGCTCAATGTCAATGAAGCCCGGCCGAAGGAAGACCGCGGCGGTGGCGGCGGCGGCTATCGCGGCAATAGCGGTGGCGGCGGCCGGCAGAAGCGCTGGTAGAGAACTTCGGGGGTGGATTCGGAGGGGGCGCAGGTCGCGTCCCCTCTTTTGGTTGACACCCCGATTCCGCGCGACGGAGAATAAAGATGGAAATGAACAGGGTTGCGGAGCCGATCATCAAACGCGAGGGAATCAACTGGATCTCTGTGATCGCGTTCCTGGTGTTCCACGCAGGGGCCGTGGTGGCTCTTTTCTTCTTTAGCTGGCCGGCGTTCTTTACCGCCGTGGGCCTCTACTGGCTTTCCCTAAGCCTTGGAATTGGAATGGGATACCACCGCCTGCTGACGCATCGCTCCTATCAGGCGCCGAAGTGGATTGAGTATTTTCTGGCGCTCTGCGGGACGCTGGCCCTGGAAGGCGGGCCAATCTCCTGGGTCGCCACGCACCGCATTCATCATCAGTTCTCCGACCAGCCCGGCGACCCGCACACGCCCAACGATGGAAGATGGTGGTCCCATATCGTCTGGATGATGGTGGGCGACGCAACCCACAACAAGACTGAAGAGTTCGCTCGCTATGCCATGGACCTCCGGAAGGACCGGTTCATGGTTTGGCTTTCGAGATATAACTACGTGCCGCTGATCGTTCTGTCGGCACTTTTGCTGGCGTTCGGCGGCCTACCGTTTCTCCTTTGGGGAGTGTTTTTCCGTGTGACCGTGGGACTGCACGCCACGTGGATGGTCAATTCACTGACGCATTTTTGGGGCGGGCGCCGTTTTGCCACGCGCGATGGTTCGCGCAATAATCTGCTCGTCGCCCTGCTCAGCTTCGGCGAAGGCTGGCACAATAACCATCACGCCCATCCGACGTCGGCTCGCCACGGACTTGCCTGGTATGAGATCGACATCAGTTGGATGACGATCCGGTTTCTGGAGATGTTGGGATTGGCCAAGGCCGTTCGGGTTGCCAGGCTATAGACTGTTGTAGTTCGAGTTACGAAAGAGAGGAGATAACCTATGGCGACAAGATCGCGTACCACCTTCAAGAAACGGCAGAAGGAAATGGCTCGCGCGGAGAAGCAGCGCGAAAAAGCCGCGAAGCGGCAGCAGCGCAAAGAGGGCGAACACGTCCCTGAGCCAGAGGTTACACTCGAAGAAGCGGAGATCCTGCGCTCGTCGTAATGGGTTTTAAGTCCTGGCGCTCAGGCCAGCACCAGCCCGGAGGGCAGTTCTTCTCCAAAGATGCGGCCGAGCGCGCGATCATCTTCTTCTTCACCTTCGAATTCCGCCAGCAGCCGGGCGGCATGCGGCATGGCTTCCAGCTTGTGCCGGACGGCGGCGCGCGTGGCGGCCGGAAGGTCACGCGTGGGGTCTTCGGTGCGGCGCGCGATGGCAGCCAGGGCATCACCGGCGTTGGCCACGTTGAGCAGCGCCTCGGCCCAGCGTGTCGCGGTCGCGGGCGGCACCACCAGGTTGATCGGCCCGTAGAACAGCTTGCGAGCCCCCAGGCGCGAGAGGCACCACAAGTCGCTCTCGCGGAAATCGCCGGCCTTGACGCGTTTGACAAGCGCGTCGCCCAGTTCGGTCTTGGTGCCCAGCGGCAATAGCTCCAGGCTGGACGCGGTGCGCCACATCTCGCGCAGCAGGGAAGGGTTGATGCGGGGCGCTTTCTTGTTGCCGCGCGGCAGCAGGAAGGCCGCCAGCCGCTGGTACAAATCGGTCTGCTGGTTGCGGTTGAGGCCGCCGGCCACGCGGCCCCAGAAGATCCACCAATCGATCTCGCATTGCGCGTGATTGGCGAACGCCAGCCCGGCAAAGTAGATGCGCCGGGTCTGCTCGATGCGGAAATCGTCGCCCGGATATCCGAAACCCGGACGCAGACAGAAACCGGCCAGGTTCAGCCACCTCATCTCGTAGGCGGGGCTCTTCTTGCGGCCATCGGCGGATGCCAGGAACGCGTCCGCCAATTGGCGTATGGCCGATAGCGGCCAACTGTTGCGCCCCAACCCCATGCTCTGTTCGAGGCGCGCGGGGACCTCTTCCGGCGCGACGGGCGATTTGCGGTTGGGCGAAAACACCGCCGCGATGAATTCCAGCGAATCCTTGAGCGCCTGCTCGCTCACCACCGCCGCGGCCTGGCGCTCCGGCGCCACCTGGGACGCCTGTTTCCGCAGCTCGAACTGCAAGCGCCAGCGGTTGTCGCCGATTTTCGATTCGCACCAGGTCTCGAGCGTGCCGATCTCGGTGAGGCGCGCGCCCAGCTTGACGGGAATCAGCCGCTCCTCGGCCTTCTTGCCGAAGCGGATCACCGCGTTCAAAGGCGCGTGCATGTGCAGCTCGGGATCGTCGGCGCGGAACTGGAGCACGTCGCCCAGCTTGTCTTCGGTGCGGGTGAGCGAGCTGTACAGCCGGAAGGAGACCGGCCGGTTGGCCACCAGTTGCAGGGCGTCGTTATCGATCTCGAGGGCCGCGCCCTCCTCGGCTCCGCGCGGCACGAGGCAAACCGCCGGGAAACAGCCCTCGCGCGGCGGCCCGAGGGCGATGTAATAAGTTCTCGGCAGTCCCCCGCGCACCAGCACGCCGCTGCCGGTCGAGCGCACGTACGAGTAGTAGGCCGCGCCGCGCGCCACGGCGAGATCCAGGTCGATGTTCTCCAGGATTTCGGGACGCCGGCCGTACCATTGGCCCACCACGTCCGCTACGCGCTCGCGCAGGATCTCCGGGATGAAGAAGCCGCCGTTAAAGAGGATGGCATCGGGCGCCTGGCCGGTGGGTTCGAGGAAGGCGGTGAGGTGCCGGGTGATGGCGGGATCGGAAACGTACGGCAGGCCCAGCTCGCGGAAAAGGCTGCGCTTCTCTTCCTTGGGCGCTTCGCCGCGCGCGCAGAAAGGCAGGAAGCCTTCGAGCGCCAGCTCCAGCGCCTCCTGGCGCAAAATCTCGCTCCGGAGGGTTTTGCCGATGAGCGCCGAGCCGGACCCGAGCACGGTGATCTCGACACCCTTTAAGCTCGGGTCGTTGAGCAGCCGCTCCTTGGCCGCGGAACATTGGCGGCGCAGACCGCTGCGCTGGCGGATCGAGAGCGGCACTCCCAGCTTGCTCTCGATAAGCCAGGCCAGAGTGAGATCGAGGTTATCGCCGCCCAGCAGCAAGTGCTTTCCGACGGCGGTGCGGGTGAAGCTGACCAGGTCGTCTTCGCGCGAGACGCGGATCAGGCTGAAATCGCTGGTGCCGCCGCCCACGTCGCAGACCAGCACGATCTGCCCGTCGAACAGACTCTTGCGCGATTGCGCCAGGTTGTTGGCGATCCAGGAATAGAAGGCCGCGGCGGGTTCTTCGAGCAGGGTGAGCCGCTCGAGACCGGCATCGCGCGCGGCCATGACGGTGAGCTCGCGGGCTTCTTCGTCGAAGGAAGCCGGAACGGTGAGGACGATATCCTGTTCCGCCAGCGGGGCGCCCTGGGCGCGGTCCCACTCCTCGCGAAACTTAGCGATCAGGCGGGAGGAGACCTCCACGGGGGAGAGCACGCGCCCGGTCTCCTGCGAATCCCAGGGCAGGATCTTGGCCGTGCGATCCACATCCGGATTCGAGAGCCACGATTTGGCCGAGTGCACCAGGCGCGTCGGCACCAGGGCGCCCTGCTCACGGGCATAGACGCCCACGGGCTGGCCGTCTTCGAGGAACAGGAACGAGGGCAGCGTGCGCCGCGGTTCGACGCGCCCGGCGGCCACCAGTTGCGGCGTCTCGAAGATGTGGACCGGCGGGAAATCGCGGTCCTCGGCCTCGCGTTCGTCAATATAGGCCAGGGCGGAGTTGGTGGTGCCCAGGTCGATGCCGATTTTCACGCTTCCACGCGCTCCCTCACATTAAACTCCAGCTTCCAGCGGCGATTGTCGCGCGAGGCGCACCAGAGCTGCAAGACGCCGGTTTCGGTGACCACGGTTTCAAACGAAACCGGGACCACCTCCGAGGAACGTTCCCCGGTCTCGAAGCTGACCTCCATGGGCGAAAGCTCCTGCAATTCCTCGCCGAAATCCTCGATGAGGTCGCCGGGCTGGTCATCCTTGCGCGTGGACGAGGTGAAGAAGCGGAACTCGGCGGGCTGGCCGACCACCAAACCGAATTCGCGGCCGGGAATGCGGATGCCGGTGCCTTCCTCCATGCCGAAAGGCACCACCGTGAGCGCCTTCAGCGGGGCGGGGAAGCCGGGGACCGTGGGCATGGCGCTCTCGATTCCCACGTAGTACGTGCGGGGCACGCCGCCGCGAATGCGCACGCCTTTGCCGCTCCGTGCCAGGCCGTAGTAGGCCGCCCCGCGCGCTACCGCGTGCATGAGGTCTTCGCCGCTCAAGCACTGGATCTTCCCGAAACCTTCGCCGGCCAGCCAGGAATCGAGCGTGGAGAGAATGCGTTCGCGCACCAGAGCGGCATTCAGCACACCGCCGTTGAACAGCACGTGCGTCGGGCAGGCGAGGCCGCTGGGACCGCGCCGCACCGCGCCCTGCTCGCTGCCGGCGGCCTGCTGCCGCAGGAATCGCGCCATGTGCCGCGTGATGGCCGCATCTGCTGCGTAGGGCAGCCCCAATTCCTGGAGCCCCACGCGCCGCTGGGCGGCCGGCATTTCGGTGCTGGCGGCCGCGGGCAGGAATCCCTCGCCGAGCACCTGCTCGATATCGCTGCGCAAGAGCGTGGCTTTGATGGTGCCGCCCACCAGGCCGGTGCCCTTGCCGAGAATCGTCACGGGCTGTTCCTTGGCCTTGGAATCCGGCTCGAGCAGCTTCTCCTTGGCCACGCGGCAATTGTTCCAGAGGGCTTGAAGCTGGCGGCTGTCGATGCGTGTGCCCTTTTCGGCCAGGCGCTGCGAAACCGCGCCCGCCAGCGCCAGGTCAATGTTGTCGCCGCCGAGCAGGATGTGTTCGCCCACGGCCACGCGGGTCAGCGCCAGTTCACCCGCGCTCTCGGTTACGGCGATCAAGGTGAAATCGGTGGTGCCGCCGCCGATATCCACCACCAGGACTAGATCGCCCATACGGACGCGCTCGCGCCAGTCGGGATGCCGCTCGATCCATGCGTAGAAGGCCGCCTGCGGCTCCTCGAGCAGCGTAATGTTCTCGTAGCCGGCCTGTTTGGCTGCCTCGAGCGTCAGCTCGCGAGCCACGGCATCGAACGAGGCCGGCACCGTGACCAGCGTCTGCTGCGCGACGAGCGGCGCTTCCGGCATCTTGGAATCCCAGGAGTCGCGGAGATGTTCGAGGTAGCGGCGGCTGGCCTCTACGGGCGAGATCTTCTCCACGCCTTCCGGCGCGCGGAAGGGCAGCAGCGGCGCGGTGCGATCCACTCCCGAGTGCGACAGCCAGGATTTAGCCGATGAGACCAGCCTCCCGGCGTTCTCCGCGCCGCGCTTCTGCGCCAGCCGCCCCACCACGAAGGCGCGCTCCGCATCCCAGGGCAGCGCGATGCTTCCGGCCGGAAAATCGGACGCGCCGGGCAGGTAGAGGAACGAGGGCAGCAGGTCTTCCTCGCGCACTTCACCGGGATTCGCGAGCTGCGGAATTTCGAGCAGCCGCACGCCGGCGGGCGCCAAGGGATCGGCGTCCGGCTGGTTTTCCGCGTAGGCCAGCGCGGAGTTGGTGGTGCCTAAATCGATGCCAATGACGTATCGGGGTTCCAAAGCTCACTCGATTTCGATTTCCGCCGGGGCGATCACGGCGGCGTCCTGCCGGGCGGCGAGCGCCGGCAAGTCTACCTTGGCCGCGCGCCACCCCTTGTGCCGGAGAATGCCGCCCGAGGGCGGTTTAGCCGGCACGTTTCCGATGAACTTGACCGAGTTGGGATCGGCGCTGGGAGCCTTGGTGAAAGTACCCTCCACGCCATCGATCACCGGCTGCAAAGTGACGTAACG
>Ga0326728_10023336_pt1 | contig 11347 bp, 9 predicted proteins | sample MB3enrmetagenome_FD_207602 | JGI IMG/M metagenome (GOLD analysis project Ga0326728, IMG submission 207602) | Lab enriched peat soil microbial communities from McLean, Ithaca, NY, United States - MB31MN | ecosystem: Environmental > Terrestrial > Soil > Wetlands > Peat | place: USA: New York... | reverse complement strand
CTGCCCGAAAGCGTTGACCGGCCATCCGTATCGCCGGGACTGGCTGGCTCAGAACCTCGGCTCATACGATCCGGGTGTGGGGGGGCAGATTTTGTGGCATTCTGTACCTTCTGCTCCGTGTTGGGGTTTGTTTTGATGAGGGCAGGGACACTTAAAATCGTCGGCATTGAGTTTTCCACCCGGCCAATTCGGATGTCAAGGCCGGCTTTCAGCAGGAAGAGCGTTCGTCAGGCTGAGGTCACGAAATGGCAAACCTGCCTGGTAAAGTCCGATTTGCGTCCGCAGATCATTAACCACTGAGGCAGCGTTGGTTTGGGACTCGACCAATTGTAGCGCTTTTTGGGCGGTCGTAACCGCTTCGGGAAATCGCCCGGCCTCGGCGCAAGCCGCCGCCAGCGTACCGATAATTGCCGGATTCCTCCCACCGGAAAGTTGATCCGCTTGCTTAGCCAACTCAACCGCCCGGGCACCGTTTCGAACCGATGCCTCTGGACAGGTCGCCAGTATCCAGGCCAGATTGTTGCAGGCGTCTGCATTGTCGGGTTGGATTTTCAGGGCCTTTTGATAATGAGCGATCGCATCGGCCACCTGCCCTCTTTGCTGCAACACAGTACCGAGACCGCTGAGGGCGGGGGCGGAATCGGGCTGAATTTTTAAGACCGTTTGAAATTGAGCGAATGCCTCATCCGCCTTCCCTTGCTGCAGAAAAACCATGCCGAGGTTATAATGGGCATTGGCAAAGCCGGGTTGAATCTCCACGGCCTTTTGGAACTGAGCAATCGCCTCAGCCACCTGTCCTTTTTGGAGGAAAGTCGCGCCAAGGTTATTGTGCGCTGCAGCTAGACCGGGTTGAATCTGCAGAGTCTTTTGGAACTGAGCAATGGCCTCATCCATGTGTCCCTCGTGCTGCAGAATCGTACCGAGGTTGTAGTGGGCGTCGGCGAAGCCGGGCTGGAGTTTCACAGCGTTTTGGAACTGAGCAATGGCCTCGGCCACCTCCCCCTTTTGGAGGAGAGCCGTGCCAAGGTTGTTGTACGCCACGGCCAGACTAGGTTGAATCTCTGCGGCTTTTTCAAACTGAGCAATCGCCTCATCCACGCGTCCTTCTTGCTGTAAAATCATACCCAAGTCGTTATGAGCTTCGGGCAGGTCGGGTTGAATCTCCAAGGCTTTATTGAAATAAGTAATCGCTTCGTCCGTCTGTCCCCTTTGCCGAAGAAGGTTGCCAAGGTTATTATACGCCAGAAAGGCATCGGGATTTCTGGCGATAGTCGTCCGCCAGAGTGTCTCAATGTCGGTGTACATCCCACTTTGTCGCCAACTCAATACGCCCAGCACCAATAGCAGCGCTCCGCAAAGCGCTGGTTCCAAGAATGGTTTTCTCTCTTTTAAAAAGCCGGATAATCTGGCAATTCCCGCCGCAGCCAATGTGATCGGGCCAATGCCGGCCAAATATTGAAAATGATCCGCTACGAACGAATAGCGGAACGGATAGACATTGAAAAAGCCCAGTGCCGGGAACAACGTTCCCACAAAAAAGAGCGCCGCCGCCAGCGGCCCGCGGCTGCGACGCGATACCCTCCACAGGATCACCAGGAGCAACAGCGCCGCAACCGGAAACGCGTATTGCCACCAGATTGCCTGGTTTACATTCCAACGTGGATAAATGAACACCAAATCCACCGGCCAGAACAGCTTGCCCAGATAAAACCAAATCGCGCGCCCGGCAATGAGAACCCGTTCGATGAAGGAAAAATTAAAGTCCACACCGCGCGCACCAATCAGATTTCGTTCCATCCACGCCGTAAAAAGCCCGGCGCCAATTCCTGCGACAAAAAATGGAATCAACGGCCACATGTCCTGTCTCCAAGACAACTTCCCGCGTTGCCACCAGAAAATGACCAGCAAGGCCACAGGCAAGGTGGCAATGACTGTTTTGGACATCAGACCCAAGACAAACAATCCCAACGCCAGGGCATAAAATTTGCCGGCCCGGGTCCGGTCAAATTTCAAGTAAACCAGCATTGCGCCCAGATAAAATACCCCCGACAAGGTGTTCTTAAGTTCTGAGATCCACGCCACCGACTCCACTTCTATCGGATGCAAGGCGAAAATAGCCGCCGCCAAATAAGCTCCCGGCACCTGTAACCGGCATAAGATTTTCAGCAGCAACAGCGCTCCCAACGCGTGCAAAAAAATGTTCGCGAGGTGATAACACAGGGTTGAATCACCCCAAAGCCGGTGTTCCACCCAGAAAACGCTCTGGACCAGGGGATAATATTGTTGGGTGGCGCCGGGTGCGATCCAGATACGTACCAAGCCATGCACCGAACGCAGTTCGGGTTTGGTAAGATGAGCATCATCGTCCCAAATGGGTTTTCCGTCCCAAGCCGGCAGGTAAACCAGCAGCGTGATCAACGCGAGCAACACACATACGATTCGCGGGCGGGACATGGCCTGATTACTATCACAACGCGCCAACCGCACCAAGAGACAAGTGCCTGCTTAAACCCATCCAATTCAAAATTTCAGCGTTCGTGGTATGCTCGAAAATAGCGGCCGTTCGCCAGTATGGGAGGAAAAACATCGTCCAAAAGCATGACGAACAAGGTGACGGCAATTTTCATAACGGGCCGCAACTTATAGTCCGATTCCCGTCAATACAAACCTTTAAAAACCTTGAAATACCCTAAAAGCGATACAGCCGCCGCCTTTCAATCGGCAACGGCTGTTGCTCTGAGTACGGTTTGAAAAAACTATCTACTTGCGACGGCGAATGAACAGCATGCTCAGCAACGAACCAAAGCCAAACAAAGCCGCCGTAGCCGGCTCGGGAACGGTTTCGATTTGGAAACCGTTGAGATAGCTCGTGTCAGCATTCTGATTGCCGGTCACGCCATTTCCACCAAATCCATACACACTGATATCACCGAGTCCGTTTGCAGTAACCGTGAAAATAGCCGGAGCCTGGGTGGCACCACCACCGGTCCAAGTGATGGTTTGCTCATCGGCTGGGGCGGTAAATGTTCCATCGGCTGTTCCATCCCACCACCCATCTTTGTTGTTCTCCTCGGTTGGCGCGGTAGCCGTCCAGTTCATGGAGTGTGAGCCCGTGGTGTCAAACGAATAAGTGGCAATCTCATACTGAGCACCAGCAGTAAGTCCACTCAACGTCAACTGCAAATAATTCTGGCCTTGAATGGCACCAGACGAACCGGCGAAGACCAAATCACGGAACATATCGGCATCGTTGGCAGTCCCGCTGGGGGCTCCACGGTCACGCGAGTTAAGAGTGTTTCCGCTATAATAGCTGCTGTTCACTTCATCAATGCTAAGTGTGGCCGTAACTGAGCCAAAGGTTTTCGAAATACTGGTCGCAGTGACAGTTGGCGAAGACTGACTTGATGGCAGTTGGGTGCCGTCACCGCCCGTACCGGTAGGACCACCCCACGGCGACCACTGCACGCCAAAGTTATCAGGTCCAAGCGGGCCAGACGTACCCCAGCCTTCCGTAGTGGCATTTTGGTTGGCAATATTTCCACCGTTTAAGTCCACCGACAAAAACGCGCTAGTCAACGGACTGGTGAAATTCCCGGTGGAAGCAATAGCGGAGTTGACGAACAACAAAACGGCTGCCACACCCAATGTCCCAAGAATATACTTTTTCATAAGCTTCTTAGTTACAGATTTGTGTTTTCAGGTTAACTGGGAAGGACATCATATCATAGCTGTCGTTTTATGGAATGGACGATTCTACGATTCTTCGGTGATTTTAATGGACAATACTCCGCTGACAAAGAGGCATTTCTCCTTGTGAACATTGGCAAATTTGATGATTGATACCATTTCCCGATAATGATCGGCACATTTCCCAGACGGCAGGGCCGCGTTGCTGCACGGCCATCTTGAAAATGCAGCCAGCGTTTGACGCGCTCCGATTTCCGGGTTGCCACGGCAGGGTAATTTTCACGGGCGAAGTTGTGCCACCACTCCGCGTGGCGAAGCGCGAGATGGTATTTATCATCATCAAATGGGTGTTTGAACGCTTTTAGAAATTTGTCCGAAACGGCTTCGGGGTGCGGAATTGATTCACGCGCAAGGCGTTTGCGCTGGCCAGAGAGCCATTTGTGAAAACTGGGAAAGTCACGTTTAGGACATTTGAGCAAGCTGACGCGATAATCCGCTGCACAATCCGCTGGCAACAAATTCCAAACACTCCAGACTTCCTTAAAAATTTCCTCGGTGGCTGGCGGCAGCTTTTTGTTGTCCAACCGTTTCATCGTCCCGGCAAAATGCCAATACGCGCGAATATTCGCAATGGCTGGCACTCAAGCGTTATCTTTTTGTCCATTTCACGTTCCGATGCGAAAATTCCGTGCGAGATAGGCATCCACGTCGGCTTTGGGGAAACGGACGATTCTGGACGTGAGTTTGATGAATGGCAGGCGGCGCTGCCGCATGAGGTTGTCAATAGTCCGTATGCTGACGTTCAAGCGCCGGGCGACTTGCAACTTGGTTTCGTAGTCCGGTGATGCAAGAAACTCTGTGCGTTCCAGCGACATACTCGTTCTATCACTTTTAACGGGCAGTCTGCCATATAATTGCCGGGTGGTTGTGTATCACATACACCAGATGACTTCATCCGATGACGCCAACGGTTCACGTGCGGAAACTTAAAGGCAAAAAAATGGTGGCGGCGGGCGGGTCAATTTGGAGTACAGCAGGGCGATGGGGGCGAGCAAGAGATTGACGCGACCGACGCCGACATAAAATGGAACTGGCTTCCGCGCGTCATGTTCCCGAACTGGACATGGACTGATTGCGGCCCCGGCTTGACCTTGGGCTAACCCTGTCTGCGGCCCGGCTGTGGCCGGAGATGGTTCGCGGGCATGGCCTGTTCACGAGCGCGGATGCGGAATCGGGCGGTGTAGGTTTTGGACTGACTGCGGACGGAGCGCGGACATGGACTGTCAGTGTCCATGTCCGCCAGATTGGATTACGACGCGGGTTTTCCGCGTTCCCGTTGCGACGGATGCGCGGACGCAAAATCCTCCCGTTCGGGAGGAGTAAAGCTTGTCCTGGGTGAAATTGTGAGTTGAGGTTTCCCGCCTCGCCAGTTTATCCGTTGGCAGCGGTGCATCGGGATGATGTTTTCAGCACTTTTGGGCGGCATGATTGCGAACCATGCCTTGCCTTCAGCTTCGGTTGCCAACGCACGGTAATTGGAAAAGATAACCTGCGGTGAGTTGCCACATTCCAGCGCCACGGCAGGGACGTCTTTGAGCACGGCCACGCGATAGAAAATGTAGGAGTGCCGGAAACCGTTGCGCTTCCACGTTACTTTCGCCCGCGCCGCCGCGCGTTCAAAGCGGTCGCCCAATGCGTTGCCGACATTGTTGGGTTGTTCCGTGCATGGATTGAGCGGGCCGGACCGCTTGGCGTGCGGAGCGAGCCACGCGGCGAGATTGTCGCTGATTGGTGCCAACCGGCGCGCGGTGGTCTTGGCCTTGTGCGCCTCGACAACGATAAGCCTCTCGGCCAGCCGCACTTCTCGCCAGTCCAAACGCGCAACCTCGGCCAGTCGCAGACCGGCAAACGCGGCAATAGCCAGCGCGGGGATGATTTCAGCGTCGGCAGCAGCGAGAATGGCGCGGATTTCGTCGGGCGTGTAGATGCCGATAGGCGCGTGTTGCTTCTTGGGTGCGGGAATTTCAGAAAATTCCAGGGCGAGTTCAGTTGGCACATATTTTTGCCGGCGGGCGAAATTGAACAGGCTGACAATCTGACGCAGCATGTTTTCTTTCGTGCGGGCGCTCGTGGCCTTGCCGTTCTTGTGATTTTTCAGCCCGTAAATCCATTGCTGAACTAACGGCGCACTGACGGCGATCATAGGCAGCACAAACGCTTTGGAGAACTGGCCGAGGCGAACTTCGAGATCGTGAACATGCACCGCCGAGCAACCGGCACTCCGGCGGTCGGCGATGAATTCAGCAACGACTTCGGCGACGGATTTGCGCGGCATATTGGCCGGGTGCTTTTGTTTGTAAAATTGCCCAGCCTCGGAAAGCGTCACACCTTGCGGCAAGTGCGCGCGAGCCGTGGCGTAGTCGCGCACGATTTCCACCAACCGCGAGGCGCAGGCGTTGCCGGCGCCTTCGGTTTTGGCCAGCAACGCAAGGGCTTGTTCCAATGACACGCGCTCCGTGGCACTCATTGCCGCAGCGCCAAGCGCGCCTTGCGCCTTTTGCTCCGCGATGCGCGTGGCTTTCCGCGCTGGCCTTGCCAAAGTCAACGAAGCGGCGGAGTTGGCGCTTGCCGTTCGCGTAGTAGCTCAAAACGAACGTCGGAAAATTCTCACCGCGAACGTGGCCGTTATTCTTGTAGATTTTCACTGCGACATCTCCGTTGCGGATGACGTGCGGCCACGTTTTCGGCAGGCGAATGGCTTGCGGGCTTGATGACGCCCGAATGGAACGAATGACCAATTTCATGTTGCTAAGTGTAACAACACTGTAACAACAAGTCAACACCCATCGAAAAACCCTTTATTTTGATGGTGCCGACGGAGGGGGTCGAACCCACATGCCCTTTCGGGCACCAGATTTTGAGTCTAGCGCGTCTGCCAATTCCGCCACGTCGGCACGTGCCCATTGAATATATTTTGTTGGCGGTTAAAGTAAATTAATTTCAGCGCGCGGAATGAATTGCCTTCCACGGCCAGCGGCGTTTCAATTAAGACAATGATTGCCAAAAGAGTCATTCCGTGCCTCGACGTCCATGCCGGCCAGGTCACGCGCGGCGTCCAATTCGGCAAGGCCGAGGCGGGCGAACTCCGCAACGTCGGCGATCCCGTGGAACTCGCGCTCCGCTACAACGAGCAGGGCGCCGACGAAATGGTGTTCTTCGACATCACCGCTACCGCGCACGGGCGCAAGACGATGGTGGACGTGATTGAACGCGCCGCCGACCAATGCTTCATGCCGCTCACCGTCGGCGGTGGCCTCAAGTCCGTGGATGACATGTTCACCATGCTGCGCGCCGGGGCGGACAAAATCAGTATCAACTCCAGCGCGCTCGCCCGGCCTGAACTCATCCGCGAAGGCGCGGAAAAGTTCGGCAGCCAGTGTGTCGTCGTCTCGATTGACGCGAAGAATGTCGGGCCGGACAAATGGGAAGTTTTTTCACACGGCGGCCGCAAGAATACCGGCCTTGATGCTATTGAATGGGCCAACCGCGCCGTGTCGCTGGGTGCAGGTGAAATCGTTTTGAACTCGATTGACGCCGACGGTACCAAGGCTGGCTTCGATCTCGTCATTACGCGGCGCATCAGTGAATCGGTGGGCGTGCCGGTGGTAGCCAGCGGCGGCGCGGGCACGCTGGAGCACATGGCCGAAGTGCTGCTCGAAGGCAAAGCCGACGCCGTTCTGGCCGCGAGCATTTTTCATTTCGGTACCTACACCGTCGGCGACGTGAAGAAATTTTTGGCGGAGAAAAAAATTCCGGTGCGGTTATGAAACCAAGGAACAAAGTTGAAAGAAAAGAATCTGATGCACTTTTTGATAGCTTGGTTTGCAACGCAATCGATTTCCTTCAAATGTCTGTCCGAGAGCTTGAAAAAAACCCAAAATATTCTGTCATCCATTTTGCGATGTCTGTTGAACTGTTCCTAAAGGCTCGTCTTCTAAAGGAACATTGGTCCTTGGTCGTATCAAAGATTGAGAAAGCGTCGTTACAATCCTTCCGTAACGGTGAATTTGTTTCGGTCACGATGGATGAATGCTTCCAACGCTTGGGGAATATAGCAAATGATTCGTTGCTCGTACACGAACAAGAATGTTTCCGCGCGATACGAGACCATCGCAATAAGCTCGTCCATTTTTTCCATCCCCAGTACCAGTCACCAGTTGTCGATAAGAAGCTTCTACCGCAAATTGTTTCGGAGCAGTTTAAGGCATGGTTTTACTTGCACCGTCTTTTGACTATCAAATGGGCAAACCATTTCACGGAATACTCTAAACAGATTGTTCGCCTCCAGAATATGCTCCGTAAGAATAATCTGCAATTTCTCGCGGCAAAATTCAAAGCACTAGACCCGGAAATTAAGGAGGCTCGCAAACAAGGCCAAAAATTTGGGCAATGCAGAATTTGTGGTTACGAATCAGGTAGAATTGCTTCCATACTCAGCCCACTTTTCACCCGGCAATGTTTGGTATGCGATTGGTCTAACAATTTTCTTCAGATTCCCTGCCAAAAGTGTGGGAAAGATATTCTTGTTGAGTCCGAAGAATTTGGGATGTGCGAAAACTGTGAGTCCACAATTGGTTTTGAAGAACTCATGGAACAATTTGGACCGAATGACCCTCCTGATGAGGAAAGCTCAATTGCCTATTGTTCATTTTGCGAGAACTACAAGCCTTCAGTTGTCCCTTTTGGTAATGAGGGTTATCTTTGCCTGCATTGTTTTGAACTCCATGACCGTGTTGGTTCATGCGGTTGGTGCGGCAGCCTGATCACCGGCGACACAGATGGCACTTCGATTTTGGGATGCTTCCAATGCGGTGGACCGGAGCTAAGAGACTAAACATTCGCATTTTCATTTTTTATTCAGAAATTGGTGTGCTTCGCGTCTTGGCGGTTAAAACTCGCTTGGCAGCGCGGAAACGTTCTGTTTAATTGGCCGCGAGCATTTTTCATTTTGGCGCGTTTATGACGAATCACCCCGTTGATTCAAACCGCAATTGGATGAATTGGGGGATATGCGTTTTTCTGGCAGCAATTACGCTGGCCGTCTTTGGCCGGACAATCAACTACGGCTTCGTCAACTACGACGATGACGTGTATGTCTATGCGAATCCGGCCATCCAAAAGGGACTCACGCTAAATGGAATTGGCTGGGCGTTCACTCATGCCGTATCGGGCAACTGGCATCCGCTGACGATGATATCTTATCTGGCGGACTACCAACTCCATGGGTTGAATCCCGGCGGGTATCATCTGACCAATGATTTGCTGCATACTGTCACCGTGATCCTGTTGTTTCTGATATTGAAAGAAATGACCGGAACGCTGTGGCGGAGCGCTTTCGTAGCGGCGGTGTTTGCAATTCATCCGCTGCGGGTGGAATCGGTGGCGTGGATATCAGAGCGCAAAGACGTGCTCAGCGGTGTGTTCTTCATGCTGACCTTGTGGGCATATGTTCGCTATGTGCGCCGGCCTTTTTCGTATGTTCGCTACTTGTGGGTGGCGCTTGCGCTGGCCTTGGGATTGATGTCCAAGCCGATGTTGGTGACGGTTCCGTTCGTGTTGTTGCTGCTGGACTACTGGCCATTAAACCGGTTCTCAAATTCAGCCAACCGCCAGAAAGGTTTTTCGATCCCCAGGCGAATCGTTTTGGAAAAATCGCCCCTGCTGGCGCTTTCCATCGGCGCCTGTGTGGCGGCAGTGCTGGCACAGAAAAGCGCTATTGCTTCAGACACCGTGCTGGCCTTTCCATCGCGCGTCGGCAATGCGTTGGTATCTTACATCATTTATATCCGGCAAATGTTTTTTCCTGCCGGGTTGGCAGTTTTTTATCCCTTTCCGTTGGCGGGGTTGGCGCTATGGAAGGTGGTGCTGGCGCTGATGGCGCTGGTGGCCGTTAGTGCGGGAGTCCTTTGCTACAGGTTGAAACAACCCTATCTGCTGGTGGGCTGGTTTTGGTATTTGGGCATGTTGGTGCCGGTGATCGGATTGGTGCAAGTGGGGTTGCAGGGGCACGCGGATCGTTACACTTATCTGCCTGAAATTGGATTGTACGTGGCATTGACCTGGCTGGCGGTGGAACTATTCGCCCGCTGGCATTACTCCCGCGTTTTTTTTGGCAGCATCGCCGTTGTGGTCATCGCGGCCTTGAGCGCAGGCTCTTTCACCCAGGTTTCTTATTGGCGCGACAGTGAATCATTGTGGAATCACACGCTCGCCTGCACGGCCAACAATATGGTTGCCAATGATAACCTTGGCGAAGCCCTGCTTCAAAAAGGGCGGGTGGACGAGGCAATTGCTTATTTTAGAAAGGCTCTGGAAATACAACCCAACGACACATTAACCCAGACTCACCTCGCGGTCGCTTTGTTTCAGGAGGGCCAGCCGAACGAGGCGTTTGCCCGTTTCCGAAAAGCTCTCGCATTGCGACCGGCCGATCCCCTGATTCATTACAACTTCGGCGTTGCGCTTCTCCATTACGGACAGGTGAACGAGGCGGCGACCCAATTCCAAAAAGCCTTGGAACTTCAGCCTGACTACGCACAGGATCTCAGTCGCCTTGGCAATGCCTCTCTTCATAGAGGGCAGGTGGATGAGGCAATCGCCCTGTTTCAAACCCTGCTGAAAGTCCAACCCGACGATACGGAGGCTCACTATATTCTTGGCATGATTTTTCTACAGCAAGGGAAGGCAAAAGAGGCAACAAACCAGCTCGAAGAAGTTCTTAAATTTCAGCCAGCCAACCCGCAAGCCCACGACAATCTTGGGCTCGCCCTCCTCCGAACGGGGCGGGTGCCTGAAGCACTTATTCACTTCCAGAAAGCTTTGGAACTCCAGCCCGACAATGCCGATGCGCGCAACAATCTGGCTTGGGTGCTGGCGACCAGCCCGGACGCGTCGATCCGCAACGGCGGCAAAGCAGTCGAACTGGCGCAGCAAGCGAATGAGCTTTCCGGCGGAAAGAATCCAATATTTTTTGGAACACTTGCCGCTGCTTACGCCGAGGCGGGACGCTTTCCTGAAGCCGTGGCGACCACCCGGCAAGCTCTACAGTTAGCCACGAGCCAAAAAAACGCCAGTACCGACGCGATAGTCACTGCGCTTCAAGAGCAACTTAAATTATACCAAGCCGGTTCTCCGTTTCGCGATACGAGTCTGAAAAATGTTTCCGCCCATCCGAACGAGCCATAATTTGGCAATTACCTCGGTGGCCAATTGAGTTCTGACAGCGGACTTGAGATTGCGACCAAGTCAAATCCGCTTGGCAGTGGAGAAGGGTTCTGTTTAATTGGCCGCGTCGAATGACAAGAGCGCCCGCCATCTTCCTGCTCGTTCTTTTTGCCGCCCTTTTTCCCGTCATCGTTCGGGCGCAACAGGAGCCAGGCTGGGAGGTGGAAGCGCTCAATCAAATCATGCCGGGCGCGCCGCCAGGCGGGGTGACCTATGACATGGCTTCAGGCATGGCCATCGGCACGAATGTCTTCGTCAAGTACGGCGACGCAACGCTCATGGCGGACAGCGCGACGGTGAACTGGCAGAGCGGCGAGGTGCTGGCCGACGGCCACGTGCGCATTGAATCGGGCGACCAAATCTGGGTTGGCGAACA
>Ga0326728_10023335_pt1 | contig 11347 bp, 6 predicted proteins | sample MB3enrmetagenome_FD_207602 | JGI IMG/M metagenome (GOLD analysis project Ga0326728, IMG submission 207602) | Lab enriched peat soil microbial communities from McLean, Ithaca, NY, United States - MB31MN | ecosystem: Environmental > Terrestrial > Soil > Wetlands > Peat | place: USA: New York... | reverse complement strand
GTCTGGAAGGCACTGGCCACGTTGACGTTCTGATTCAAGAAATTCATGCTGGAAACGGAGAAGCTGATCACGGGTGTCGGCGCTACCCCCGTGCCGCTCAAGGACACCGTTTGCGTGCCGCCCGCCATCCCGTTACTGTTGTCGGTGATGGTCAGGGTGCCGGTGAGCGGCCCGGTCGTTGTGGGCGCGAACGCCACCTCAATCGTGCACGAACCACCGGCAGCAACACTGCCATTGCAGTTGTTGGTCTGATTGAAATTGGAGCTGGTGGCAATGCCGGTAATGACCAGAAGGCCGTTTCCCGTGTTGCTCAAGGTGACCGACTGAGACGCGCTTACCGTTCCCTGGATCTGGTTGGCGAAGCTCAAATTGCCAATGGAGACTTGTGCCGCAGGCTCCGCCGGCAGCGGCGCGACATTAGCCGTCCCTCCTCCCCCGCAGGCCACTGCAAATACGGCTGCCAGCAGCGCAGTGACCAGCCGTGACCTTGCTCGCATGGGCAAAGCCCCATTTCTTTTAGACAGCAACCAATGCGTGGGTTGCTGGAGACAAGGGAGAGCGGTAAATTCCAAAATTCGATGCACCATGATTCTCATCGCTCCGGCTGGGAGAGCGCAACAGATGGCTGTCAAGAATGACGTTGCACTTTGTGCAGAAAGCGACCATGCCCCTCTTATAGCACGAGAGCAGTAATTTGAAACCGGAATTTCCATTGTCAGCTTTCCTACGGCAAACTGCCGCAGGGATGCAATTCCTGGCCCCGCGCGAGACGGACTGCGAAATCCAGGGCAGAGATAAAACTCGTGGTGGAAGCCACTCCTCGGCCCGCAATGTCAAATGCCGTTCCGTGGTCAACTGAGGTGCGAATGATGGGAAGGCCCAGGGTAACGTTTATTCCACCTTCAAAATCGAGTAGCTTCAGGGGAATATGCCCCTGGTCATGATACATGCAAACAACCGCGTCGTACTGCTTTTTGCGTACGGCCAGATGGAATAGCGTGTCAGGTGGGAACGGGCCATCAACCGGCAATCCCTGGCCCTGCGCCCACTCGACTGCGGGCCTGATCTCCTTTATCTCCTCATCGCCAAAGAGCCCGTTTTCGCCAGCGTGGGGGTTCAAACCGGCAACGGCGACGCGGGGATTCTCTTTCAACCGGCGCATGGCCTCACAGGTTAAGCGGATGATGGTGGAGATGCGCTCCTTTTTGGCGCGCGCGATAGCCGTGGAGAGCGAGACGTGCGTGCTCACGTGGGTCACCACCAGTTGATCAGAAACCAGCATGATGGTGACGTCCTTGGCGCCGCAAACCTCAGCGATCAATTCCGTGTGTCCCGTGAAGCGCGGGTCCGATAGCTGGGTGGCCTCCTTGTTCATGGGGAGGGTGACCATCGCGGCAATTTCGCCGGCCAGCGCTGCGCTCGCGGCGGCCACTACATACTCCCGGGCCGCCTGCCCGGACTTTGCGCTAAGTTTGCCCACCAATACATCCTGGCGGGACAGCACCCCAGCGTCGATGACATTTAGAGGGCCGGCTGTAAACTCGGCGGGTACGGCGATTTTTCGCAGGGATACGCCCAATGCGAGTCCATCATTGTAGTATTCCAGCGCCTTCCAGTCCCCGAAAACCACGATGGGGACCCGCACTTTGCCTTCCCCAAATGCCTTGAGGAGGATTTCGGGACCGACGCCGCTCGAGTCGCCCATCGTCACACCAAAAAGGTTATCCATCGCCTTCACCTTTCTCCTAGCAATTGACGAATTGACTCAAGCACGTTGGGAGGCCCAAAACTGCCCGCTTTTGTCACCAGATAGAGGTCCTGATCTCGATGGCCAACGAGTGTGCTGAGCTTTCTTGCCGCAATTCGCGACATGGGAATACCTTCCATGACTTCGCCCAAGGGATCAAGGGGAGGGCTGCCGATTGCTTCCACAATCGCATACGTCGTATCCCCGCCGAATACGACCAGCAGATCGATGGGAGTGCGCGCCAGAAGTTGGCATACCGACCTCGCCAGCCTTTTGGAAAAATCCAGAGTTGGATTGCACGGTTCGCTTCCTGGCTCCAAGACGACCCAACCGCCATCCCAAGGCGCGTCAGGAATCAAGCGGGCATCAATTGACCCGAATCCTGCTTGCTTCGCCTGCTCCACCTGCGCAAGAGACCCTGGGTGCAGGCTGCCATTGATGACTAGGGCATTGCTGACACGTGGCCGGGAAGGGGGGGGGCCGTGTGGTATGCGGACCACTCGCGCAAAGTGGGCGGCAAACCCGGCCGGTCCCGCTGCGAGCTGGAAAATTGGGGAAACAACAAACGCTCCAGCGGCGGCTTCGACATCTCCGTCGGTATCGCCGTCGCAAACTACGATGCAGGGTGGTCCGGAATCCATGGCGTATGCCACCGGCCCCGACCGGACGGGAACGCGGCACTGTCCGGCCAGCAATGTGGGAATATGGCTCTCCTTGACGGGATTGAAGGGATCGCCCGCGAAACAGGTGGCGGCGACCAAGACGCCATCCACATAGAGAGAGCCCTTTCTAACGGTGCGCCCCAATTGCGGGTAAGCCGGAACATAGAGAAGCGACGAACCCGCGTAGGCGTCGATCAAAGCGGCAAGCTCGGCCCCGATATTACCCCGCAGGGTTGAATCGGTCTTCTTATAGACGTAAGCGAAACCCAGATGGTGCGCGGCGTCAGCAAGTTCATACACTCGCCGCGCGGCTTCGGCGGCTCCGGCATGGCGGGTTTCCGTATCCACTACAAAGGCCCCCGTGGCATTCTGAAGATCGCGGGTGGTAACGCGGGGGCCGGTTCTGACCATCGATCTCACGCCCGCCCCGGCGAATTTGGCGCCCACTTCGAGCGCCCCCGTCAAATCATCCGCCAGCACGAGTATTCGATCGTCTGCCATATTGGTCCACGGTTTCCTATGCCGGCAATTGTAACGCAGGGGGGAATCCATCGGCGATCGATTTACCGCTCCCGGTCTCTCCTTCGAACCCCTTGACGTCAAATGGCACTCTGCCTCAGAGTGGCTCCACGTGGAGGCGGGAGATTGGAAAGCGATTCAATGTGGATCGAGAGAAAATGACGTTCACAAGAAGCTATTGTAAGGAGAAGAAAATGACGGTTGCTATCATCCGCAGGGGAGAATCCATAGCGGCGCTTGCTTGTCTTGCATTGGCGCTTGGCGCGCTCGATTTGCGGGCCGAGATGAAACTACCCAGCTTGATTTCTGATGGAATGGTGCTCCAAGAGGGCATGAATGTGAACATCTGGGGCACCGCCAATCCCGGTGAGCAGGTGACCGTGACTTTTCAAGGCCAGCAGGCTTCGGCGGTTGCCGACGGCAAAGGTTGTTGGCGGATCAAGTTGGCTCCACTCAGTCCAGGGGGGCCATTCACGCTCACCATCGCCGGTAGGAACACTCTTGTCCTGCACGATGTGCTGGTAGGAGAGGTCTGGGTGTGCTCAGGGCAATCCAACATGGAGATGCCTGTGGCCACAACTCAGGGGGGATGGAGTTCCGGCGTGCTCAATTATCAGGACGAAATAGCGCGTGCCGATTATCCCACCCTCAGGATGTTCACGGTTCGGCATGCCGTGGCAGACAAGCCGCAGACGGATGTGCAGGGCGCCTGGGTGTCCGCACACGGTCAGGCGGTTGCCGATTTTTCAGCCGTGGGTTATTTCTTTGGCCGCGATCTGCTCAGGGTCCTAAATGTTCCAATCGGTTTAATCCATTCGGCATGGGGAGGCACAACCGCGGAGGCTTGGACCAGCCGCGGCACGCTTGAGTCTGACCCGGAGTTCAAGTCGATCATGGAGGACGGAGCGAAACTCCTCTCTGCCTATCCCCGGGTCTTTCAGGATTACGATCAGCAATTAGCCCAGTGGCGGCATGAATCGGAAAAGGCTGAAGCTGACGGCGCGCCCGTGCCCGAGCCTCCCGCCGTCCCCAAGGATCCGCGCAGCGATCCCGCGCGCCCGGCCGGCCTGTACAACGCCATGGTCATGCCGCTTGCGCCCTACGCCATACGCGGCGTCATCTGGTATCAGGGAGAATCCAATTCTGACCGGCCGATCCAGTATCGCAAATTGTTTCCGGCGATGATCCGCGACTGGCGGCAAGCCTGGGATGAAGGCGATTTCCCCTTCCTTTATGTTCAACTCGCCAATTGGGGTGTCCATACCTTGAAATGGCATTGGCCCGAATTGCGCGAGGCGCAGATGATGGCGCTTTCGCTGCCCAAGACGGGCATGGTGGTGACGATTGACATCGGCGACGGATCCGACATTCATCCCAAGAACAAGCAGGAAGTTGGCTATCGACTGGCGCTGGCTGCGCAGGGCATCGCCTACGGGCGCGACGTGATCTACTCGGGCCCTACTTACGAATCGATGACCCTCGAGGGGGGAAATGTCCGCTTGCACTTCCAACATGTTTACGGAGGCCTGGTGGCGAAGAGCCTCTCGATCATTACCGTCTCGGGATTCGAGGTTGCCGGTGAGGATCGCAAATTCTTTGGCGCTGATGCCAGGATTGAGGGTGACACCGTGGTGGTGAGCAGTAGCGAGGTGGCGCATCCGGTGGCCGTCCGTTATGCGTGGGGCATGAACCCGCGGCCCAGCATTTATAACCGGGCGGGTTTGCCGGCTTCTCCATTTCGCACAGACCAATGGGAACCTTTGGTAACGGGTCAGTAGGGATCTGCTGGCTGTAGCGCGCAAGGATTGGGCATGACAAAAAGGGCATATCTTGGACAAATTGTCTAGAATTCCGGCCGCGCAATCGGCGCATGCGAGGGCAGGAGTTCCCGACTCTTCAGGTCCTGCCAGAAGGCCGCCGGAATGGGGAAACTCACCATGCGGGCATTCTCATCGAGTTCCGCGACGGAGCGGCTTCCCGGGATGATTGAGACCACCGCCGGGTGCGCCAGGGGAAATTGCAGGGCCGCGGCTTTGAGGGGCACGCGGTGAGCCTCGCAGACCGCCTCGATGTTCATGACCCGGTCGAGAATGTCCGAAGGCGCGTCTTGATAGCTGAACTTGGCGCCCGGTTGCGCTCCGGTTGCCAAAATGCCGCTATTGTACGGCCCGCCGATGATGATTCCGATGCGCTTTTGCACGCAGAGCGGGAAAAGTTCGGGGAGGGCCGATTGATCCAGCAGGGTGTAACGGCCCGCCAACAAAAAGCAATCAAAGCCGCCTTCCCGGGCAAAGCGCGCCAGCATTTCAGGTTGATTCATCCCCGCGCTGACCGCCCGAATCACGCCCTGCTCGCGAAGCTGGTGGGCTGCCGGATAGGCCCCGCGCATGACTTCTTCCCAATGGTCATCGGGGTCGTGGATGTGCAGAATATCGACGCGATCAAGATTCAGGCGGCGGAGGCTTTCTTCCAGGGAGCGCATGACACCGTCGTAGCTGAAATCGAAGACGGCGCGCAGGGGAGGGGGATCGAAAAACTCCACATAGCGGGTAGCCAACTTTTCCGGATCTTCGGGCTCCAGGATTCGGCCAACCTTGGTGGCCAGGACGTAGGAATGGCGGTCCACGTCCTGGAAGGCCATTCCCAAGCGCGACTCGCTTCTCCCCAGGCCATACAAGGGAGCGGTATCGAAAAGTCTGACGCCCACCTCCAGCGCCCGCCGCACCGTAGCAATCGCCTGACTCTCGGGAACCTCGGTAAAAAGCCCGGCCAGCGGCCCGCAGCCAAGCCCTAAAGGGGTCACCCTAAGATTCGATCTGCCGAGACTGACGGGGTGGAAGGGATTCATCGGTTTGCCCCGCCCATTCTACTCGCTGCAAACCTTTCCGCCCAAAATAATTCTTGACAGTATTACCGCGACTCATCTACAAGCGTAGGCCTTTGCAGAGGTTGCGAAGTGGGGTAGTTTGCGGCGTAGCGCCGGCTTCCAGCCGGCATTGAGCCGCCAAGATGACGGCGCTACGTTTGAATCAGGACAGCATCAACGGGCTCTGAAGCGTTCCGGCGGCGGCGCATCCGGGAGGAAGCATGGCGAGCGTGGGTGGTTTTGCGATAGGCATTCTGATGGGCCTCCTGGCGGGGTTATTGAACGGTATTTTTTTGCTTCCCATGCGCTACACCAGAAAGTGGGCATGGGAGAACGTCTGGCTGTGCTTTTCGATTCTTTCCTGCGTTCTGTTCCCGTGGATTGCGGCGTGGGTGGCGATTCCTCATCTCGGGGAGGTTTTGCATTCCGTCCCGCGGGCGGCGTTCGTGCCGGGTCTGGTGGCGGGATTGATATGGGGAATTGGCCAGGTCTTGTACGGTCAGGGTTGCGGGATGGTGGGAATCGCCGTGGGCAGCGCGGTGATCAGCAGCACGGCCATCATTGCCGGAACGCTGGGCCCCCTGATCGTTTATGCTCCCGCCCAACTCCTCAGCCGCTCGAGTCTGGTTCTGCTGCTGGCGACCGGGTTGATTGTTGCCGGCATCCTCACTTATGGAAAAGCGGGAGCGAGCAAGGAGCGGGAAACCGCGGGCAGCGGCGCGCAGCAGATGGTGGCAGGGTCTTTTCGCCTGGGACTGACCATCTGTTTGATCTGCGGCGTGGTGGGTACGGCCTTTGTCTACGGCATGAAGTCAAGCCCCGCCTTGGTGGAGGCGGCGAAGAAAGCCGGCGCCGCACCCTTCCTGGCCTTTTACGTTCCCTACGCTGTCACTTTCAACGGCGGAGCCGTGGCCGGCACCCTGTTCTCCCTTTACAAGCTGGTCAAAAATAAGACCGGCGGTAATTTCGCCACCAGTGGCGTGTTCCTGTGGAATTTAGCGATGGCGGCCGCCATGGGCCTGTTGTGGTACAGCGCCCTGCTATCTTACGGCATGGCTTCGGAGAAATTGGGAAAATTGGGCGCTTCGGTGGCCTTTGCCTTGTTTTCCAGCGGCACGGTGCTCTTCGCGAACCTGTTCGGCTGGCTTGCCGGAGAGTGGAAGGGCGCCAGCCGCAAGACTATCCACGGCTTCATCAAAGGGATGGTGTTCATCGTGGGGGCGATCCTCCTCATCGCCTTCGGATTGAATACGCAGTAAGGCGAAGGGGCGGACTCCGGTAATCGGTGGTCGGTTATTGGTCCTCAGTCTTCAGTCGTCAGTCTTCAGTTGTCAGTACCATTCTTCCCCAAGCACTCAAGCACGCGTGGCGCAAGTGGAAGGGCCGCTCATCACACTATCGCGATAGGGCTGCTCCAACGTGTAATCAATTGGCCGGCGTCGCCGCTCCCTTCGGTGGTTAGGCCGTTTTGACCAAGTGGTGCCCAATATATGTGACGCAGCCTTTTCAGACCGGATCGATCCCCGACGGGGCAGCACATCGAGCGGTATTTCCCCCCAAGTACTCTGGCCATATTGATAGCGGACCAGAATCAGCGACCACCCTCGCGCCCAGTCGCCGCGCACCGCGGCACTGGCCAAGCGTTCCCGCCAAGCGGTCTTCTTTCCGGCCAGCTTAAACGTGCCGCGACTTCTCTTCCACGAGATGCCCGATTTCCTACTACTAATAGTTGGTATTATGACATGAGCCGCATGATATTGTATGTCATAGAGAAAGTATACTTTAGTAGGTAGTACCTGTGTACTCTAGACCACCATCTGGAATAGGAGTCATAATTGAGCCGCCAGACGCTCTCGAGCTCGGAAGTATCGTGACCGCATTGTGGGGAAGTAAAACACTACGGACCTATCAGTTCTCAACACGATTCAGCGAATCATCCGTCTCCGCGACACGCATCTGAATAGCATGCATGCCTCGTCGGGGCCCAGGAATTCTTTACTCTGGCGATGCCTCTCGCGGCTATTTGTCCCCCCACCTGACAGTCGTCGCCCTCCAGCCCGGGTGGACTGTGTGTCACTAAATGACGCGCCGGCGAGGCAAATCCCTCCCGGCCCTGCATTGGCTGGTGCTTCCCACCGCAAGGCGTCGGCGCCTTCTGCCGATATGTATGGGTGGGAGGAAATTATTGGTATGCAACTCTTTCGAAATCCTTCCGTGAACTTCTCCCTTGGAACTTCATTTATTCCCGCCACTTTGGAAGACCTTGGGAGCGAAAGAAAAAGGGCACCCGCCATGTTGATCTCTGAATGTGAACAATTAGTTCCGGCTAATCCTTCCGGCCCCATGTTTAGGAACCCAATTCGGAGGCTGACGACCCCATTTCAAACTACCAACGCGCGGGTCAGGGGGGCATCTCACCTCCCAACCAACCCGCTGCGACAACGTGTGATGGTGGCAACCCTTCTCGGGACCGTTATCGCACTTGCGTTTTTCTCCGCTTCCTGTGGGGGAGGGGGGGGAGTGGCAGAAACCCTCCCCAATGTGGCTAAGGCTCCTGTCTTGAATATGTCTCCCGGCAGCCTGACTTTCGGCAGTCAGCCCCTCGACGCACCTAGCACAGCGCAGTCCGTCACCCTGTCCAACACCGGCAACGCCATCTTAAGTATCGCCAGTCTCGCCGTTACCGGCACTAATGCCGGGGACTTTGCCGAGACTAATAGTTGCGGCAGCTCGGTAGCGGCGGGAGCTGATTGCACGATCACTGTGACCTTCACGCCCACCGCGACGGGGACACGGAGTGGAACCCTCAGCATCTCGGACAATGCAGCGGGCAGCCCGCAGACGGTGAGCTTCACCGGCACCGGCACAAGCGCCGCGCCTTCGGTAAGTCTCTCGCCCACCAGCCTGACCTTTACCGTCCCGTCCGTCGGCGCCCCTAGCGCGTCTCAGACCGTAATCCTGAGCAATACGGGGAACGGCGCCCTGACGATTTCGAGTATCACTACCAGCGGGGACTTCACTCAAACGAGCAACTGTGGGGCGACAGTCGCCGCTGGAGCCAATTGCACGATCACCGTGACCTTCACGCCTTCCGCGACTGGAACACCAAGCGGAAGCCTCACTGTTTCGGATAACGCTCCCGGCGACCCCCATAAGGTGAAGCTCAATGGGACTTATAGCGCTCCTTCGGCTGGAGTTACGACCACCAGCCTGACCTTCAACAGCCAGAACGTTGGCACCACAAGTGGGGCACAAACCGTAGCCCTGAATAACACCGGCAAAGCCAGTTTGAGCATCGCCCACATCGTGCTGGGGGGAGCGAATTCCGGTGACTTTGCTCAAACCAACACTTGCGGGAGTTCCGTGGCAGCCGGGAGCAGTTGCACCATCAACGTGACTTTTACCCCAACTGCGGTCGGGGCCCGTACGGCCTCATTGACCATCACGGACAACAGCGACAACCTCGCGGGCAATACCCAAACCGTGAGTCTCTCCGGCACGGGTGCCGGTGCAGGCGTCAGCCTCTCACCCCCGTTCCTTACCTTCGGGAGCCAGTCCGTGGGCGTGGTCAGTTCCCCGCAGTCGGTCACCCTGACCAATACGGGCAACACGAGTTTGACCTTTACCAGCATTTCAGTGACGGGCGCCAATGCCGGGGACTTTTCGGAGACGAACACCTGCGGCAGTTCGTTGGCACAAAGCACCAGTTGCGCGATTGCGGTGAAGTTTTCGCCTGCCGCCCTCGGCATCCGCACGGCCTCGCTGAGCGTCGCGGACAATGCCAGTGGAAGTCCGCAGACCGTGAGTCTCGCCGGCACGGGCAGCGCCCCATTGGCTGCTGTTACGGCCACCAGCCTGAACTTCAACAGCCAAAACCTTGGCACGACGAGTGCTGCGCAAACCGTGACCCTTACCAACACGGGGAATGCGGCCCTGACCATGAGCAGCATCGCATTTGCGGGCGCCGATCCCGCCGACTTTGCGGAGACCAACACGTGCGGTGGTTCGGTGGCGGCGAGTGCGAGCTGCACCATCAGCGTTACGTTCACGCCCGCAGCGGCCGGGAGCCGGGCAGCCACTTTGCAGATCACGGACAACAGCAACAACGTGGCGGGCAGCCAGCAGTCCGTGAGCCTGACCGGCACGGGCACCACTTCCGCGGTTAGCCTCTCGGCCACGACTTTGACTTTCAGCAATCAAGCCGTACTGACCACCAGCCCATCTCAGGCTATAAACCTCACCAATACGGGCAACATGAGTTTGACCATCACGGGCATTTCCGTGACGGGCGCCAATGCCAGCGACTTTAGTGAGATCACCACATGTCCGCTTTCTCCCGGTTCGCTGGCAGCCAATGGCTCCTGCACGATTTCAGTGGCGTTTACGCCTTCCGCTTCCGGAAATCGCACGGCCTCGTTGAGCCTTGCAGACAATGCCACCTCTGGCAGCCCACAGGTGGTGAGTCTGATTGGTACAGGGGCCTCGGCCACCGTCAGTCTCTCCGCGTCATCTCTGTCTTTCGGCTCGCAGAGCGTGGGCACAACCAGTGCGGCACAGGGCGTCACCCTGACCAACGGGGGCAATGCGACTTTGACCATCAGCAGCATCCAGGTTACCGGGAGCGACCCCGGCGACTTTGGAATGCCGGGCAATACGTGCGGAAGTTCGCTGGCGGCGAATGCGAGTTGCACGGTCAACGTGACGTTCGCACCGACCACATCGGGGAGCCGCGCGGCTACATTGAGCTTTGCGGACAGTGCCACGAATAGCCCGCAGTCGTTGAGCTTGACGGGCACGGGTACGGTTCCTATCGCCGTCCTTTCACCGGCGAGTTTCACCTTTGCCAGCCAGCCCGCGATGACAAGCAGTTCCCCGGAGAGCTTTACCCTAAGCAACACCGGGGGGGCGACCTTGAGTATTACGAGCATTGGCTTTGCCGGTAGCAATCCCGGCGACTTTAGTCAGGACACGACCTGCGGCGCCACCTTGGGGGCCAATGCGACCTGCACAATTGCGGTGTTGTTCACGCCGGCCGGCGCCGGGAGCAGTAGTGGATCGTTGGTGGTCACTGACAACAGCAACAACGTTGCGGGCAGCACGCAATCTTCGACCCTGGCGGGCACGGCAACCCACGACGTGATGCTGTCTTGGACCGCCAGCGCCACCGCTGGGGTGGTGGGTTATAACGTCTACCGGGGGACCACCTCCGGTGGGGAGAGTTCCACGCCCCTGAATTCCACTCCGATTGCCGATACCACCTATACGGACGAGAATGTGACGGCTGGGGTGACATACTACTACGTGGTAACGGCCGTAGGTTCGAATGATGTTACCCAGAGCGCGGCCTCGAGCGAAATCCAGGCCGCCGTGCCCTCACCCTAACCCAGTTTTCTCAGTCCGAACCAGCGGCGCACTCTGAAACTATGTAGAGTCGGACTTAACAGGATTTGGAACGAAAAACGCTAGTGCTTTATCGGAAGCGCGCCGACGAGAAGTCGGTGGGTGCGCGGGAGAGTCACAACGGCGCGCTTTCGATAAAGCCGTTTGAACGAG
>Ga0326728_10023334_pt1 | contig 11347 bp, 9 predicted proteins | sample MB3enrmetagenome_FD_207602 | JGI IMG/M metagenome (GOLD analysis project Ga0326728, IMG submission 207602) | Lab enriched peat soil microbial communities from McLean, Ithaca, NY, United States - MB31MN | ecosystem: Environmental > Terrestrial > Soil > Wetlands > Peat | place: USA: New York... | reverse complement strand
CCCTTAAGACGATCCCACACGCAAGGATTTATGTTCTGGTTTGCTATCGTACTTACCTTAGTTGCCCTGACCTTCGATTTCCTGAACGGCTTCCATGATGCTGCCAACTCCATAGCCACCGTCGTCTCAACCCGCGTGTTGTCTCCGCGGATTGCGGTGGTCTGGGCGGCCTTCTTCAACTTCGTTGCCGCCTTTACGTTTGGCACAGCGGTGGCCCGAACGATGGGGCACGGGATGATTCGCCTGGAGTTCGTCAACCTGTACGTCATTCTCGCCGGACTTATCGGGGCTATCGTTTGGGACATCCTTACTTGGTACTACGGCCTGCCCGTTAGTTCCTCCCACGCGCTCATTGGCGGCTATGCGGGGGCCGCGGTAGCTAAGGCGGGTTGGAAAGTGATCATCGTGAGCGGTTGGACCAAGACTGTGCTCTTCATCGGCCTCTCCCCGATCATCGGTCTGGTTCTGGGCGGCGCGCTGATGATTGCGGTGTACTGGTTGTTCCGCAACTTCTCGCCGGTGCGCGTCGATCGCCACTTCCGCAAGCTACAACTCCTTTCGGCCGCCGCGTACAGCTTTGGCCACGGCACGAACGACGCTCAGAAAACCATGGGGATTATTGCTGGGGTGCTCTTCACGGCCGGAATTCTTGACCACTTCTATATCCCCTTCTGGATTGTGCTGATGGCCCACACCGCCATCGGGCTGGGAACCTTGGCCGGCGGGTGGCGAATCGTCAGGACGATGGGAATGAGGATTACACGCCTGAAGCCGGTGGGAGGGTTCTGTGCCGAGACCGCGGCTGCGATCAGCCTTTTGGGGGCGGCATCGGCCGGCATTCCGGTTTCAACCACTCATACCATCGCGGGCGCCATCATGGGTGTGGGCAGCGTCCAGCGGTTGACCGCCGTGCACTGGGGCGTGGCTAGGAGAATCATATGGGCTTGGCTGTTGACAATCCCCGCCTCTGCCCTCGTGTCCGCAGCGTGCTTCCTGGTGCTGCACCACTTCATCCCCGCGGCTTAGCCTTTGTGTTTTGTTCATTCCGCAAGGCTCATTAAATTGGCAAGGGCTTTGGGACGCAGGGCGGGCAACCGCAAGGTTTTTCGCCTACGATAGATATCCAGGCTAAATCTTCTTCTCCTTCCAACGGCCGCGCCGGAACAGCAGGACCATGGCCACTGCAATCGCGGATTCGGAAACAGTGATGGCCCAGTAGACCCCGTGAGAGCGCATGCCCAGTGGGAGGGCGAGCGCGTAGGCCAATGGAATCTCTAAAACAATGAAGCCAAATGTATTCACGATCGTCGGTGTAAGGGTGTCTCCCGCGCCGTTAAAGGCTTGCATCATGACCATCTCATAGGCGTAACCGATGTTGCCGATGCTCACGATGCGCAGGCAAGCGGCAGCGAGCGAGAGTATCGCCGGATCGCGAGCGAACAAGCCCACGACAGGACCTGGGAACAAAATGAAGAACACGCCCACGCCGCCCATGACCAGCACGGTATAGAAGCTGGTCTTCCAGACGGATTGTTCGGCGCGCTCGGGCCGCCCGGCGCCGAGACTCTGGCCAACCAGCGTGGCGGCCGCTCCGCTCAACCCCCAGGCAGGCAGGATAAAGAACGCGACGATCCGGATGGCGATGGTATAGGCGGCCAGGGCGGAACTTCCAAACACGCCCACGATGCGCATGAGACTGATCCAGGCGATGTGCGGAACCAGCATCTGCGCAATTCCGGTCACGGAGACTCTGACGAGCCTCGCCATGACTTGCAGGTCGAGCCGGATCTGCCGCGCCAGAATCCGGATGTGTTCCCCCCCGCGCGAGAGCCGGTAGATTTGGTACACCACTCCAATCGTACGCCCGCTGAGAGTTGCCACGGCGGCGCCGGTCACACCCAGGCGCGGAAACGGTCCAAGGCCGAAGATCAGGCAGGGGTCGATTATTAGGTTGATGGAATTCGAGAGCCAGAGCACGCGCATAGCGATGGCGGCGTCGCCCGCGCCGCGAAACACCGCATTGTTCAGCATCAACAGCACCACCACGCAGCAAGCCCCCAGGGTGATGCGGGCGTAGCGCGTGCCGACTGCAACGACGGCCGGCGAGGCGCCCATCAGGCGCAACAGGTGAGGCGCGAAAAAGAACCCGGAAGCGCCCATCAAAAAGCTGGCTGCCAACCCAAGAGCGATCGCCTGTACGCCGGCTACGGCCGCTCCCTCGCGATCTTTCTCGCCCACGCGCCGCGCCACCATGGCCGTGGCCGACAGGCCCAGCCCCATGCCGGTGGCATAGATGATGGTGAGCATCGCCTCGACCAGTCCCACCGTGGCAATCGAGTTCGCTCCTAGGCGCGCCACCCAAAAGACATCCACGATGGCGAAGAGCGACTCCATGAACATCTCGAGAACCATGGGCACTGCAAGCAGGAAAATCGCCCGCGTCAGGCTGCCCGTGGTGTAGTCCTGGTGCGAGCCGCGCAAAGCTTCGCGCATAGAGTCCCAAAACGAGGGCGAGTGGCTAGTGGTGACGGCGGTTGCCATAAACAAAAGTCTGTACGGTTGGCTTCAGATTTCGACCCGGACCGGGGTCATGCGGAATCAGAGCGAGATGATTTGGGAGCTACCGCAGCATGGTTCTCATAATGAGAGTATCTTACGTCGGGCCGGCGATGGCAAGCAAGCGGAAAGTCGGGTAGTGGTACAGTTTGATGTAGAGGCGGCTTCACGCCGCCATTTGGCGAGCTAAACTCGCCGCTACAACATCAAACTGCACCACTACCGAAAATCGGCTGCTAAAGTGACCCCACAAGCCATCGAGAAATGACTTCCTCGCAGAAAAAGTGATAGTCTTGCTTAATAAGGCGAGTAAGCGAGGTCAATGAGGCTGGACAAGGATAACGCGACCTTGAGCATCGAGCCGGCTTCCACCACACCGGCTGACACCCCAGTCATCGACATTACCCCTCCAGCCGGCTGGCTGGACATAGATTTTGGCGAACTCTGGCATTTTCGGGAGCTCGCCTATTTTTTTGTGTGGCGAAGCATCAAGATTCGCTACAAGCAAACGGTGATCGGCGCCGCCTGGGCAGTCATTCAGCCCGTCGCAACAATGGTGATTTTCAGCCTGTTTTTTGGTCGTCTGGCCAAAATTCCATCCGAGGCGCTTCCCTATCCGATCTTCTATTTCAGTGCCTTGCTGCCCTGGATGTATTTCGCCGGAGCGGTGCAGAACGTGACGAACAGCGTGGTTGAGCAACAACACGTGGTGACCAAGGTGTATTTCCCCCGGCTGCTGCTGCCCATTGCGGCGGTGATTCCTGGGCTGCTGGATTTCGGCATAGGACTTTGTGTCTTTTTGCCTATGTTGTTCTTTTATCACCTCGCCCCGGGCAAGGCGATCCTGCTCGCCCCGGTCTTCCTGCTTCTGGCAGTGGCGACGGCGCTCAGTGTAGGGTTGTGGCTTGCCGCGCTCAATAGCGTCTATCGCGACGTTCGTTACGTCGTCCCTTTTCTGGTGCAGATCTGGATGTTCGTTTCACCGGTTGTGTATCCTGCAACGCTGGTGCCTGTGCGCTGGCGTTGGCTTTACGGTCTGAATCCCATGGCCGGAGTTATCGAGGGATTCCGTTGGGCGCTCACCGGACGTGGCCAGCCGCCAAGCCTGCTGCTGGCGGTTTCAGCGGGCGCGGTTCTCATCGTACTGATCGGCGGCCTGGCTTTTTTCCGCAGAATGGAAGGCACCATCGCCGATGTGGTCTAGCTAATGAACGATGTGGTGATTCGAGTCGAGAATCTGGGCAAGCAGTATCGAATCGGCGAGCCCGCGCCTTACCGCACCTTGCGCGACGCAATTGCCCGCGCTATCGCTGCACCGATTCGCGGGTTCCGGTCGCCATCCCCTTCATCGCGCAAGGCTGATGCCGGCCATATCTGGGCGCTGAAAGACGTCTCTTTCGAGGTTCACCGGGGCGAGGTGATTGGGATTGTCGGCCGCAATGGGGCCGGCAAGAGTACGCTGCTGAAAATCCTGGCCCGGGTCACCAAGCCCACCCTCGGGCACGCACAAATACGGGGCCGCTTGGGAAGCCTGCTGGACGTTGGCACGGGGTTTCATCCCGAGCTGACTGGCCGCGAGAATACCTACCTGAACGGCGCCATTCTGGGCATGAGCAAACGGGACATCGCGCGTCAGTTCGACGAAATCGTCGCCTTCGCGGAAATCGAGAAGTTCATCGACACGCCCGTAAAGTACTACTCGAGTGGAATGTATGTCCGCCTGGCTTTCTCGGTGGCGGCGCATCTGGAACCTGAGATTCTATTAGTCGATGAGGTTCTGGCCGTAGGCGATGTAGCCTTCCAGAAGAAGTGCCTGGGCAGGATGGGCGATGTGGCCAAGCACGGGCGAACGGTGTTGTTTGTCAGCCACAACATGAGCGCGATTGCTTTGCTATGCAAGTCCGCTATCGTGCTCGATCAAGGACGCGTCAAGACGATTGCGCCCAGCCAGCAGGCGATTACAGAATACTTGGTGGGGAACATGGACCGCAGCACGGAAGTGTATAATATGGAAGGAGTTCCGCGCCCGGATCCGTCCTTACGCAGGGAGGTGGAGTTTCTGACCTTGGAACTCGAAGGGTTCCAGGCAAAACTCGTCCCGGCCGATGCGGATCTCAGCTTGCTGATGACAGTTCGAGGCAACCAAGCTGTTAGTGACTTTAGCTTTTATCTAACCATTCGCGCAGTCGATGGAACGCCGGTGGGCAGTTGCTCCGGTTCGCAGGCTCACTCGATTCTGGCGGGCGAGGTTGCCACCTACCGACTGCGGCTTTCTAATCCACGTTTAGCCCCGGGTTGTTACCAGATCGATCTAGGAGTGGGAACCGGCAACGAACGAACCGGGTTTCGCGAATTTGACCTCGTGGCGGAGGTTCTGCATTTTGAGGTCATGGCTCCGCCCGGTCAAGACGCAACCATGTCCGAATGGCAAAAGAGTTGGGGTACCATACGTTTTCGCAGGCCCGTGACCACCAGATGCGATTGAATTTCAGCTTTATTTATCGTTCGTGTCCGTTGCACCTCCGCTGTGTCGGCCAAACCCGGCGAGTAAGGGTGGCGGCGGTTGAACCGCAGGGTCGTGGCCCGGACGAGAGATACGCTCCGTGTGTGCGAATATGAGCACGCAGGAACAGGCAAATCCCAATTACTCCAAGCTTCTGCGAAGGACCCTGCGGCTTCAACGCGAGGGTGCTGGAGAGTTCTACCGTGCGCTCGCTTGTGCGAGAAAAGAAGTGACGGGCAACCATCCTGAGCTGGCTGTGGATTGGTGCCGATACGGCGCGACCGTAGCAATGCTGGCAAATCCTGGTTTTTTTTATTCCCACGAGATGGAACAACTCCTGGGCGAGATTGCGCGGCGGTACGGAGCACCCGTCACAGGCTCATCCGATACAACGGGACCCCCGGCGCGCTTTTTGCATTTAACAACCACTACAAGCGCAATGGGCGGGCACACTCGCGCGATATCTCGTTGGATTGAGACTTGCGCAGAACTCGCGCCCTCTGAGCATCACTCGATTCTGATTTCCAGGCAGCGAGATGAACCTGTACCAGCCTGGATAACCTGTTCGGTCCAGCGGAGCGGAGGCGAGGTGTTCCAACTGCCTTCCACCGCATCCTGGTTGCAGGCTGCCACGGAGGTCCGTGCCAAGGCTTCCGAGTTCGACGTCATTGTTTTGCATACCGAACCTAATGACCCTCTCCTCAATTTGGCTTTCTACGATCAGCCGAGGCCGGTGCTATATTTCAGCCACACAGATCATGTGTTTTCCCTGGGCACCGACGTGGCGCGGGTCATTGCTGATGTGCGCACCGTTGGACACGATATCTCGGTGCGTTATCGCTCGCCGACGGCGCGCAAGGTCCTCCTTCCCCTGCCGCTTCTCGATGATGGGTGCGTCCCATACGATAAGTTGGAGGCGCGCAAAAAGCTCGGCCTGCCGATGGATGCGCTCATCGCCCTGACAATCGGTGAACCCTATAAGTTCAGTCCCATGTTGGGGTACAGCTTTCCTGCGGTGGTGCAATCGATTTGTGAGGGAGACCCTCGCGTCCGCATTGTTGCTATAGGCATCTCAGAATTAGAGCCGTTCCCCGAATTGAAGCGATCGACAGGGGGGCGATTCGTGCCTGTCGGCGTCGTCGAGGATCGGGACATCCTCGAACTCTACTACAGTGCCGCGGACATCTATTTGGACTCCGTGCCCTGCAGTTCTCTGACCGCTGTCTTGGACGCAGCGCGGCGTGGGCTTCCAGTCCAGCGCTTGACCAATCCTTACCAGCGCCTCCTGTGGTGCGACGACCCGGGGCTTGACTCCGTTACGCCAGGCGTCGCAAGCCAGGCAGAGTTCGTTGCAGGAGTACTAGAATGGCTGAAGTGGTCGGAAGATAAGAGGGCTGAACTCGGTGGCCGGTTCCGAGCCGCTGTGCTGCGAGAACACTGTGGCGCGTCCTGGAGGTCGAGATGGCTTGATCCAACCGTGAAAGCCCTGAGCGCCCCATGCCACGGCTCAATCGCAGCCAGCCAGCCGCGCCCGGGCGGAGAGGAAAATCCCTTTCTCGGGCTGGCAGGAGTCAACTGGGGAGCGCATTGGCCCGCCGGCATGTTCGTTGCCGGAGCCATCCTTGGCACAGACCACGTTCCCCGCCCCATCCGAATCTCGGGTGTCTTGCATTCCATTAAGCCCTTGCTTTTAGACACCGCCGGGGATGGCATGGCACGGAAGCGACTCTTGATGTTTAGATGGCTGGTTGCGTCAATCGTTCCAAAGCAAATCTTCACTGCGCTCCAAAAGATGCTGCGCGAAATTCTCAAGAGGTTACAGCACCAACGCGATAGGGAGGGATAAATTCGCCTCTCATGCGACATTCACTCACTACGCAAGGTTATGGCGTAAGACTCCGTCCGGTTCGATTGGATGATGCGGCATTTATCGTGTGGCTTCGAAGTTTGGATCACGTCAAGGGCCGAGTGGGCGATTCCGCTGCCGACGTGGCCAGCCAGGAGAAATGGTTGCAAAGTTACTTTGAAAGGGAAGGCGATTACTACTTTATTATCGAGACCTTGATGGAGATTCCGCTGGGTACTCACGCCATTTACGATCTGAACGAGACTCGTGCTGAAATTGGGAGGATTGTCATTCGTTCGGGCGTTTCAGCGGGTGTTCCCGCATCGCTTCTACTCCTTGATTTGTTCTATGGGGAGATGGGCATGACGCAAGTGCGGGCGAGGTCTGTGGCGAGTAACTACAGGGCCCACTTGCTTCTTCGCAAGCTTGGATTCAGTCAAGTGAAAGCTGAGCACGCAACCCGAGTTATCGGCGGCCAGGCAGTCGATGTGTTGGATTTTGCCCAGATTGCGGAGGATTGGCTCCATGCTCGGGAGAAACTAATCCCAGCAGCACGGATGGCCGAGACCGGGATTCGCAAATGGGAGCAGGCCTATCTACAGAGCCGTGGCCCTGAGGGACTCGTAACGGACACCTGACGACATGTTCAGGGAGTCAGCTAGCGTGGCGCGATCGCCCTGGGTCAGAAACCCGGAAAGTCACGGCAGGCGTCCGACGGTGTATGATCTTTGCGAACTTAACCTGGAGACGTGACCGCCGCTTTTTCGTGCCGCGACATTGGCCACAGTCGCTGCCCAAACTCAAATGGCCTGACGACGCAAAGGAGGAATGGAGCCGTGGGCATTGAGCGATGCCGGATCATCGAGTTGCCAAAGATCGCGGATCCGCGCGGCAACTTGAGCTTCATTGAGGGCGGGAGGCATATTCCTTTTGAGATCAAGCGCGTCTTTTATCTCTACGACGTCCCGGGAGGCGAAACTCGAGCCGGCCACGCTCTAAAGAAAACCGAACAATTCATTATCGCCGCCTCGGGTAGCTTTGACGTGGTGCTCGATGATGGGAAGCAACGCAGGATTTTTGGGTTGAACCGCTCATGGAGAGGTGTCTACGTTCCCCCTATGGTGTGGCGCGAACTCGTCAACTTCTCGTCGGCTGGAGTCTGTCTCGTTTTGGCATCAGGTTACTACGATGAGAGCGAGTACATCCGGGGCTATCAGGAGTTCCTTAGGGCAACGGGAACACAATCGTGATGAAAGTGCTGTTCAATGACGTCAAGGCGGTCCATGACGCAATCGCGTCTGAGCTTGATGAGGTGTTTGAGCGGGTCGTGCGTTCGGGCAGGTTCATCCTTGGTCAGGAAGTTGAGTCATTCGAAGCGGAGTTCGCCGCCTACTGCGGCGTAAAGCACTGCGTCGGTGTGGCGTCGGGAACGGAAGCCCTTCAGCTTGCGCTCCTCTCCTGCGGCGTCGGCGCGGGCGACGAAGTGATTACGGTTGCCCACACCGCCATGCCAACAGCGTTGGCCATCGCAGCGACAGGCGCTGCGCCGGTGTTTGTTGACATCGACCCGCAGACTTACACGCTCCGCCCCGACTTACTGGCAGGGGCCCTCTCTCCAAAAACGCGGGCTGTCCTGCCCGTCCACCTCTATGGCCACTGCGCGGATATGGACGCCATTCTGGAGTTTGGCGCGCGGCACAACTTGTACGTCATCGAAGATGCAGCCCAAGCTCACGGGTCTTCCTGCAAAGGTAGGAAGGCGGGCAGTATGGGACAACTGGGTTGCTTCAGTTTCTATCCTAGTAAGAACCTGGGGGCGTGCGGAGACGCCGGCGCGGTGGTGACCAGCGACCCGGAGTTGGCGGCGCGGTTGCGGCGGCTGCGTAACTACGGAGAGTCCCGCAAGCATCACCATGAAACCATGGGCTACAACAGCAGATTGGACGAATTGCAGGCAGCAATCCTGAGGGTGAAATTACCACGCCTGGACGAGTGGAACGAAAACCGTCGAAGCATAGCGGCCGGTTATCAGTCGCAGTTGGACGGGCGGCTTACTCCCCCCACCGTCAAGCCCGCCTGCGTTCATAGCTATCATCTGTTCGTGATTCAAAGCGATGAGCGCGACGAGTTGCAAGCGTATTTGCGCAGGCACGGAATTGAAACCCTCATCCACTATCCCATACCCTGCCACCTTCAGCCGGCTTTTCGGAAGATCGAGCACCGTTGCTGTGACTTGTCCGGCACAGAACGCATAGCACAGCGGGTTTTGTCGCTTCCCATGTTTCCCACGCTGAGGGCTGAACAAGTGGAGCACGTCAGTCGTTGCGTCAACTCATTTGGAGGGACGGCGTGCTGAACGAGGTGCAGTCTGGCCCTCAGATTGTAGATTCTTCACAGAGATCTCGAATCTGCGCGGCCATTGTCACGTACAACATCGGGGAGGCAGTTCACCGGTGCTTTAATTCCATTCAAAACCAAGTCGGCCATGTTTTAATCCTAGACAATGGCTCGGACGAACCCACCCGGCGGGAACTGAACAAACTCGCAGCTTTCGATTTGGTCACATTAATCTTCAATGAGCGGAATGAGGGCCTGGCACATGCTTTCAACCAAGCCGTGCAATGGGCGCGGGGCAGAGGGTTTCGGTGGATCCTGACGCTGGACCACGATAGCGAAGCTACGCCCGGCATGGTTGACAAGCTCGCGCAGGCATTCGTGACCCTCGAAAGGCTAGGCGTAGAAAACGCGGGGGTGGTCGGTGCTAATCCCTTTGACGAAAACTTCGGGGTCTTTGCCACAGGCATTCGGCCGCGCGAGGGCGAAAGTGCGCCCGTTGAAGATACGGACGTGATTTCGTCTGGCAGTCTCATCCCGCTCCGAGTGTTCGACACAACCGGCCCATTTAACGAAGACCTCTTCATTTACTACGTAGACACTGACTTTTGCATCCGCCTTGCGCGGGGCGGATTCCGCGTTTATATATGTCCGGAGGCTGTGCTGCTGCACAGAGAGGGATCCAGAAAGCGTCGCAGGTTTTTCTGGGGGCATGCCTATTACGACCATTATGGAAAGGCAGCGCGCTACTACCTTACGCGCAATACGATTTACATGATGAAAAGGCACCCTCTGAGCCTTGCTGACATCTATTGGATGGTTCGCAGGAATTGCAAGGATCATGTGAAGATTCTCCTATTCGACAAGGAGCGCTTTTCGACTTTGTGGTTCAGCCTGAGAGGCCTGATCGATGGTTTGCGAGGCAAGGTTGGCCCCTTGGAGTGCGGCAGCGATGCTGCCACCGTGAAATCACGGCCTAAAGGCGGTGGCTGAGGCTACGGCACCCCAAGGCGCCTTCAGCTCAGGCCATTCTCAAAGCAGTCCGAAAAGCGTCGCAATCTTGTTTACGAGGGCTGAAGGAACTATGGATGGCGAGGTCGGGGTTTCCGTCGTTGTGAGCATCCTGAATGCGGAACGATTCTTGGCGGAGACGGTTGAGAGCGTCTTCGCGCAGACCTTCAAGAATTGGGAACTCCTGCTGATCGATGACGGGTCGGCCGATGCCAGTCCAGCGATCGCGCGGGGATACACGGCAAAGTACCCTCAAATTGTCCGGTACCTGGAGCACTACCGGCACCGCCGCCGAGGCCAGGGTGCATCTCGTAACCTGGGGATCAGAAATGCCACGGGAGAATATATCGCCACCCTCGATCACGACGATGTTTGGCTGCCGAACAAATTGGAACGCCAAGTCGCAATCCTGGATTTGCATCCTGAGGCGGCCATGGTCTACGGCGCAACCCAGTACTGGCACAGTGGGGCGAGTGTTGGGGAAGCAGATTATGTCCAATTGCCAGGAGTTCCGGCCAATCGGATGTACCAGCCGCCGGATCTGTTGAAATTAACCTTGTCAGAACAGATCATCCCCCCCATTCCCACCGACCTGATGTTCCGAAAAGAGAGTATCTGCAATCTGGGCGGTTTCGAGGAATCGTTTATCGGGTCACTGTCAATGTACGAGGATCAAGCGTTCCTTGTGAAGGTCTATGCAGCTCTGCCTGTTTTTGTTTCAGACGAATGTTGGGATCGATACCGGATACACCCGGACCAGCATTGCGCTGAAGTTATACGATCCGGAAAGAAACCTGACACGGAGCATTTCTTTCTGAGCTGGGTGTCAGAGTACCTCGAGTGCCAAGGCGCGCTGGATGCTGAAATCCGGTCGATTATCCGCCGCCGGATGTGGCCCTATCGTCACCCGCTCCTTAACCGTCTGAAAAGGGTGGGGGATGTCGTGGGGAAGAGAGTCAAACGGGTCATTTGATATAGAATGGGGCGGGGCCGCCGAGCGACTGGATATCAGTGACACGGGTGGGTATGGGAGGTTGACGTGCGGCGGACACATGTCCAAAGAGGAGCCTGCGCAGTCTTTGGGGTTCCCGCGAGAG
>Ga0326728_10023333_pt1 | contig 11348 bp, 9 predicted proteins | sample MB3enrmetagenome_FD_207602 | JGI IMG/M metagenome (GOLD analysis project Ga0326728, IMG submission 207602) | Lab enriched peat soil microbial communities from McLean, Ithaca, NY, United States - MB31MN | ecosystem: Environmental > Terrestrial > Soil > Wetlands > Peat | place: USA: New York... | reverse complement strand
GAACGGTTTGGCATCAGCCTGGGCTTTTTTATACAGATCGATCGCTTCATCACCGTTCTCTGCCACAGTAACCTGGTGGCCCAGAAACGAGAGCATCTCGCTGGTAGCCGAGAGGATTGCCGCCTCGTCGTCCATCAGAAGGATCCGGTACGCTGCGGTAGTGCCCTTCTTCTGAACGCCAGTACCCCGGGGAGGGGTCGTCAGGACATGCGCACCACGTTGTGCGCCGGCCTCTGTATCAGGCCCCGCCGATGACGTAAGCAGCTGGCGTGACTGATCCCGCGCCCGCAGCACGCTCTCTTCAGCGCCATCTAAGTGCTCATATAATCGATCCCCACGGACGTCCGAGCGGCGTGAAAGCTGGATATTTGCAAGCGCTGAACTGAGCGAGTTGTTGATATCATGGGCGATCTTTCGGACCACCGCGCCGTCGTACTCTCTTTTACTGCCACCGTTCAGGCCGGGACCCTTCACAAGAGAATGCCGGTAAACTGCAGCATCGATCACCTGCCTGAACTGTCTCGCACCAAACGGTCGGACCAGACACCCGTACGGTACTGCGGTGTTTTTGCGCGGGACCGGGACGTCATCATCGGAGGTAGCGACAAGAACCACCGGGATGTTACAGAGCGTCTGGAGTTTCTTTACCACCGCAGGGATACTCATGTCCCCGCGAAGATGTGTATCCATCAGCACGAGGTCCGGATGCTTTGCCTCTGCCAGTGCGAAGGCCTCTTTTCCTGAAGACACCCGTGCCTTCACCCGGTACCCTGCCATCTTTGCCTGGGACGCGAGATCGTCCGCATCCGCTGCCTTACCCGCTACGATAAGGATTCGCACTACTGCCATAGAGAAGCCTCCTGCTGTCCCTGACAAATCGTTCTGCCTTCGTCTACACCTGTCGTCCTATGTCTTCCCATTATCGCGCCTCAATTTTGAGCAGTTTCATACAGTACTGATCGATGGAATCAAATATCGCCTTCTTTGCACGCATGACTTTTTTGGCGTCGTCCGACTGAAAATCGTTCGCCACGTACTCGAGCAGAGTCACAAAATAGTGCTGTGAGCCGAAGCTTTTTTTGATCTCGTCCATGCAAGCGGAGGCCTCGATCTTCTTGCCCCGCATCATCTCAAAAGCGTAGTCCAGCAGCACAGGTGCCTTTGCAGGAATGTTCTTGCTTACGGCAAGTTTCCGGAACCGGGAATAGGTATCCATCCGGCGGGTGATGAGCGAAAGTTTAAGACCATAGTAAATCGGCTCAAGGTCATCGGGATACTGCTGGGTCATCTGATTGACGACCCCGACAACACCGCTGGCGTCGCGGTTCTCGAGTTTGAGCTTGTAGAGCTCGCGCAGGAAGAACATGTCGTTGTAAAACCGTCCGATCGCAATATTGAGGAGCTCCTCTTTTATGTCGCGTTTCCCGTCCCGGGACGCCTTTTCGATCCCGATGCGGATAAACTCGCGCTCGCTGGGGAACCAGTCGATCGCCTGCTTGATCATGAACCAGAAGATCTTGTTGATCCGGGGGTCTTCGGCAATTTCGAGATCCTGAAGACGGTTTATCGGAGGGTTGAGATGGACGAGTTCGATCATCTGTTCCCGTGAGGCAAGTAACATATCATTGGGGCGCTGGGATCCCCTGCCTCCCTCTACCGGCGTCTGCCTGGTGGAAAGGACGAAGTAGCAGTAGGCAATCGCCGGGCAGATCATGACATCCATGGACCGGTAATTATTGAGCTGCTCGGCAGCCTCAGCATACTTTCCGGTGATGATCATCTTCATGCCAAGCAGGATGTCGTAGACGGCACGGCCACGGTTCCCGCGCTTGTTGCGCAGGGCGTAGTTGAAAAGTTTTTTAACAAACGAAATGTCATCAGATCGCTTCGACGCTTCGAGCACTGCAAAAGCGATAGCGTCGATGAACTGGTTGTAGAGAGCATCGCTGATGCCGGGGAGTGCCTTATCAAGGGACGCAATAACCTGACCGAAAAAAACCGGGAGGTTTGCATCGATCTTTTCGCTGTTGGCTCTGATATATTCGATAAACTCTTTTTTCAGGAGATCCAGTCTCTGCCGGACAACGGCTTCGGGCTGCCACTCGTCACCCATAGGGATAATCCACGACCTGCGCTACATGAACTATCGGCAGGACATTAAAAATACTTTTACCTTTATGGTGAGCGCAAAAAATGCGTTAAATGGCCGAATGCGCCGTTCAGGAGTTACAGCAAATGTTAATGCTCCAAATCGCCAAATCACACAACTGAAACGTCATGCTCTTTCTGGAGTTTTCCCGGTGCTGCGAAGAGATTGAGAACCTCTCCGGGCGCCTTGATATGATCGATGTGATCAGCCGGGTCCTGCCCGGGCTTTCACCGGAGGAACTCCCGGTCTTTGTCCGGTTTATCATGGGGAGGATCTTTCCCGATTGGAGTGCACAAAAACTCGGGATCGGACCCAGCCTGCTCTACGAAGCCGTGGGTTACGTTGCCGGGATAAAAAAAGACGCGGTTATCGTGAAGATCAACAAAACCGGGGACGTCGGAGCGGCGGTGGAAGAACTCCTGTCAAAAAAATCACAAATCTCATTATCCCATCAGGATCTTGAAATTGTTGAGGTATACGACAAACTCATCAGCATAGCGGCTCGTGGCGGGGCGACCTCACAGAAAGAGAAAGTGCGTATGGTCCAGTTGCTGCTCGGGGATGCGAGCCCCCTTGAGGGGAGGTATCTCGCCCGTATCATGCTCGAAGAACTCCGTATAGGTGTCGGGGAGGGAAGTGTCCGTGAAGCGATCGCAAAGGCTTTCTCGGTCGATTCCGCGCTTGTTGAGCATGCAATGCAGGCCATCAATGATCTGGGCGAGGTGGCACGCCTCGCACGGATCGGACCGGACGCTCTCCGGGATGTTCGCATCACGCTCTTCCATCCGGTCCGGATGATGCTTGCCCAGCAGGGCTCGATCGCCGGCATGGTGCAGGAACACGGCGAGGTTGCCGCTGAGTTCAAGTACGACGGTTCGCGGTTCCAGTTCCATAAGAAAGGTAATGCCGGGAAGATGTACTCCCGCAGGCTTGAAGACGTCAGTGGGGCGCTTCCCGATGTGATCGGACTGCTGCTCGCTTCCACAGACCATGACATGATCCTTGATGGAGAGGTGATCGCCATCCGGGATGGGAAGCCCATGCCATTCCAGTCCGTGCTGCGCCGGTTCCGGCGCCGTCATGATATCGCCGAGGCACAGGAGGCCATCACGCTGGTGCCCAACGTATTTGACATCCTCTATATCGATGGGGTGACGTTAATCGATCTCCCGTTCACGGAACGCCGTAAACGGCTCGTAGAGGCGGTGACCCGGCAGTATGTGGCACCACAGGTGGTGAGTGCCGACCCGCAGGTGATCGAACGGACCTATCATGACGCGCTTGCCGCCGGGCATGAAGGGATCATGATTAAGGTACTGAATTCACCTTACACCCCGGGCCAGCGGGGAAAGAACTGGATCAAGATCAAACCGGAAGTGGACACGCTCGATCTTGCCGTCATCGGCGCCGAATGGGGCGAGGGGAAACGCGCCCATGTTTTTGGATCGTTCCTCGTGGCCTGCCAGGACCAGGGAAAACTTATCCCCCTCTCCCGGGTCGCCACGGGTTTTTCCGATGAGCAGCTGGCCGAAGTGCACGATCTCCTCAAAGATACCGTAATTTCGAGCGCCGGTAAAGAGGTGCGCTTCGAACCGGGACTGGTCTTTGAGGTGGGATATGCAGAACTCCAGGTCAGCCCTACCTACGAGGCCGGGTTTGCCCTCCGGTTTCCCCGCTTTATCCGGCTCAGGGACGACAAGGACACTACCGAGATCGAGACGCTCGACAGCATAAAGGACCGGTACCAGCGACAGTCCAAGTCAGCGCAGGCATACCGGAAATAAACGATCAGAAGGAAAAGAGCGTCCGCTGCGTGCGCATCTCGGGAATGAGCGTGCTGTGCTGCTGCCAGGAGTCAAACCCGATCCAAGCGGATGCTGCGGCAACGGCCGCGTCCAGCGATTCGCAGCAGGCCGGCGGGGACGCCATCGCTTTCCTGGCCGCCTCCCGGATCACCCAGGTCCCAAGCGGCGCCCAGTATTCGCCGGATATGTGACGCAGCACAATCACCCGTGCCGACCGCCGGATGCTTTTTAGGTATTCGCACACGGCGAGCCGGGCCGAGTAATATGCACCTGAAATCGGTGAGTATCCCTGTTTTTTTGCCCCTTCCCGGTCCTGCACAATCGCTTCCGAATCCCCGGCCCAGAGCGTCTGTTTTCCCCAGACCTCGATCATCTCGTACCGCCAGTCCCCCGGTGCAAGAATGCAGACGATCCGGTTTCCGAAAATCTCCCCCGCGAAGACCCGGTACTCTTCAAGGGGGGGAAAACGCGCAATCTCCTTTTTTAATGCCACGGAAAGAGTGTCGTCGACCGCGGTGATCGCCCAGCGGGTGGGGACAAAACGCCGGTGTCGCCCGAGAAGCCCGGATGTCATGAGTTTTGCGATCCCATAGACATCGCTTCCGCCCCGGGACAGTTCGATGCAGGCTTCGGTTGCACCGATATCCGTATCCGATGTGATCCGGTCCACGATCGCTTCGACGTGTGCGCTGCCCACCACATCGAGATGCCGGACCTCCCCCGAGAGCCCCACGGGCGCGACCGTCCCGTCAAAGGTCATCGCAAAGGTGACGGGTCGGGCAAACAGAACATCCACATCGAGGGGTTTTGACGAGAGTGCAATCTCCTGAAGATCACCAGTGAACTGCCGGGCAGGCGATCGCCCCTGAATAGTCCGGGCCCGGATGCCCACGATATCTCCAATCCCGAGATTGCGTGCCAGCCAGTCAGGAGGATGATCGTTGTCATCAATCAGCAGAGGGCCACCCTGGACATCCGGGTACCCGAAACTGCCGACAAAAACTGACGGGGAGCTACCCTGATAACTGGCAGAGAGCTTCACTTCAGCCTGTGCAAGGAACCTGCTTGTGATGGGGCACCGTGGCAGGCCGCACAACCCTTTCCCCTTGCACCGGATGCATTGCATCAAACCCTCCTCGCTGATCCCGTGCCAAAATCCCCGTTTCCCGGCTGTCGCAGAGGGATGACAGGAGCATCAGTACAGGACACTGGTCACCTTGACAACATGGCTCCCATCATCGCAGAACGAGATCCGCCAGCCTGCATCAAACCGCGCCCCGCACTCCGGGCAGATCAGGATCACCAGGTAGAGATCCCTGGTGGATTTCACCGGGCTCTCTTTGCCGTTCTTCCCGGCGTTTACGCTGATAAAAGAGGTATGGAACCCGTATTCATACCCGCAGGCCGGACAAATGTGCAGTTCCTCACCCGGCTTTATCGACGTAATCTCCGCAGAAATACCCATACTCTTCACTGCTCACCGGTAGGGAGAGGGAAAGTCTTAACCTTTCCTTTTGCTGCATGCAGGGCGACCGCCTCGATAATCTCCGCTGCATTCTTCCTGCCGTTTACCACCGCATGCTCCCGGTCAAATTTTCGGGGAGGGAGCGCCAGCGTCTCGGCAATCTTTTGTTCGAGAATCTCCCGGTTAACCGTCCGGCCGTCAACTACCGTGCCTGCACCCATATCGACGATCCTCTTTGCGTTGTTCTGCTGTTCGGGGTGACCCGGGTCAACGATGATAAGAACCGGCTTGGAGAAAATCAGCGCTTCGTGCAGGGTAGTCAGTCCGCCATGGACGATAGCGATCCGCGCCTCGGCGAGATGCTCATAGAGGTTAGGCACATATCCATGGGACAGGTAGTTGTCGGATGATTCGGGAAGGATGGCACCGGTATAGAATACATCAAAAATGAGATCCTTTCTCTCATCGGCAATCGACCTGAGCAGCCGGTAGAGCGGGAGCTTGTAGGGTTCCCCCCCGAAGCTGGTAAAGATCGTTTTCTGCCCGAAGTGGTACCGGGAGAGATCCACGTCAAGGAACGGCCCGGTGAAGTGATAGTGCTGGCGTTCCCGCTCCGGGATCAGGAGATTGTATTCGCTCACGGTCTCCGGGGGTGGGTAATCGGGGATGATGACCGTATCGGCCAGCCGCAGGTATCGCCGGATGAGAACGTTGAGGGTCTCCCAGACAGGGTTCTTCCGGCCCCCGGGTCCGCTGAACCGGTTCTGGTTGGTGATAAAGACCACCGGCACATTCTGAACCCGCGCCGCAAGGACACCGCCGTACATCGTGTCACAGACCACGCAGTCGATCCGTTGCTCCCTGATCAAACGGCGGACACGCAGCGCGGAGCGGATCATGTTAAGGGCGATCCATCTCGAGCACCAGAGGGTCTTTTTTAAGGAGAAAAACCCGTTCTCCCCTTCCAGACAGACCTCGCGCTGCCCCAAAAAGACCGTGACGCACCCGTGGTCGTGGAAAAAATCATAGGATTTCCCGTATGCCAGATAACTAACCGAATGCCCGTGCTGCTCCAGATAATGGCCGAGATGAATACACCGGGAGGAGTGCCCCAGTCCTTCGCCGCACACAACAAACAGTATCCGCATTTTTTGTTTCCTCAAAGATCCGGGGCATGCCGCGACGGCATCAACGCCGTGCACGTGGCCATGGATCACCCGGTCAGCGGGAAGATCCTGCCTCCACCCGCCGACACCTGCTTATGCAGAGGATTGTGTGTTGTTATCGATTATGATGGTTGCCGTCATGGTAGGGAGATCTGTACGACACAAATCTTAACAGGTATGCGAAAAAAGGATCTCTTTTGAGGAATCCATGATGGGCGAACTTCAGACCGCAACGTTCGGGGCCGGCTGTTTCTGGGGCATCGAAGCAGCATTCCGGGAGGTCCATGGTGTTACATCAACAGAAGTGGGATACGCGGGAGGAACCACGGAAAATCCCCGGTACGAGGATGTCTGTACCGGGCGAACAGGGCATGCGGAGGTCGTCCGGCTCCAGTACGATCCCGGTGTAGTGACCTATGAGGACCTTCTCGCTACCTTCTGGTCGATCCACGATCCGACACAGAAAAACCGGCAGGGGCCTGATACCGGTACGAATTACCGATCAGTCATCTTTTACCATACACCTGATCAGAAGCAGATTGCCATCCGGTCAAAGGAGGAACTCGAACGATCCGGCCGGTTCAAAAGACCGGTCGTCACCGAGATCGTCCCTGCAACAGAGTTCTGGCGCGCTGAGGAGTACCACCAGCAGTACCACGAGAAGCATGGCGGGGCGGGCTGCCGGTTAAGATAAGCAGAATGCAGCCAGTGCTTCGGACAACTTCTGTACCAGCAGAGATCTAGGTAATCTCCATGTTTAACCGGGGTATAAGCCAATAGAAGGAAGGCCGATTATGGAGGAACAAGGCCTAAAAGAGTACGGCCTCATCATTCATCCTGTTTTTAAACATCCGTTTTCGGTCAGCCGGAGATAAAACCAGAAAAAAGATATCGCCAGTGATATCTATCCGTAACCATGGACTTTGCCGATTTTATCCAGATCATAGCCATCCTGCTCGAATGTGCGGTCGTGGTGATTGCGGTGCTGATCGCGACCCGGAATAACAGGCAGTACGGCTGGCTTATCGCGATAACCTTCGCGCTCTTTGCCCTTTTTGACCTGATTCGGATCTTATTCCCGTACGGTCTTTCCGGCATTCATTCGCTGCTCCTGTTTGTTGCCTGCGCTTCGATGATATATGCAATGTGGCTGATGTACAACGACGCCAAAAAGAGCGGATGAAGGGATGTCGGCAGGGGCGGAGCAGGGTCTGCGTCCCGGCCCGCACACCGGTATTCCTGAAAAATGTACCCGCGTATGCTGGTTGGTCCTACCATTTTGCCAGATAAAAAATTTCGGCCCGACATTTTTCCCGCAAAAAAAATTTCAGCCGCAAAATTTTCCGGTTTTTAAAATTTCAGTCCAAAAATTTTTCCGCCCGGGAACTTTCGACCGCAAAAATTTTAGGTTTTACAAATTTCGAGTCAAAAAATTTCCCGGCAAACCCGCACCCGGCAGGTTCCGGATCCGACCAATTTACGACGGGGGATTCCGCTGACCTCATAACGAATCCCCTTTTTCCAACTTTCGCACCAAAAATTTTTGGGCCGGCCAACTTTCAGTCCGAAAATTTTTCGGTTTTAAAAATTTCAAACCGAAATTTTTCCTGTCCGAAAACTTTCAGGGCCAAAAAAATCCAGCCTGCCGGCATTTCAGTGCGGCCGTGCCCGGCCCGGTCGGTCGTGTGGAAATGTATTCAGGTTCACGCGCTTCGTCGGTGTATTGAGGAATGTCCGGGTATTTTTCCGGTTTTCGCCCGCGATCGTCCGGAAATTTTTGGGCTCATGAACTTTCGAACTGGAAAATTCCGGGCCGGGCCAACGTTCAGCTGTAAAAAATCCGGGTTTTAAAAATTCCGGGCTAGAAAAACCTGCGGCCGAACACATTTCACGCGTGCGAACGCACCTGCAGAACCATAAAGCAATGGAAAAACGAAAACGATGGGCCCGCTGAGATTCGAACTCAGGATCTCCGCCATGTCAAGGCGACGTCATAGCCAACTAGACCACGAGCCCGCGAAGGGATGATGCTCTATAACATCTGTCATCCTATTATTAAAAAATAGTGTACACGCATTGTGATCCCCATCCCATAGCAGTGCACAGATCGGCGTTTAGCACAGCAAAAAGCACTGCAAAAATAATTTCATTCAACGCTTGTTTTATCATTCCTGCCCCCAAAGAGGCATGAGATATACCATGACCGAAGGAACGACACCGGCCCCCGCCCAGCTCTTTACCTACGTACACGAGGCAAGCCGCTTGGAACTGCTCATCCGAATTGTCTACTGGATCCTGATTGCAATCGTAGCATTTGTGTACGGTCTTATTGCCACCATCTGCCTGATCATCCAGTGGTTCCATATCCTGATTCTCGGCAGGAGGCATCAGGGGTTGTCTGACTTTGCCAGAGGATATCTTGAGTACATGGTGAATGTGATGGCCTACACCTACATCATGACAGACAAGCGCCCCAACATCCTGCCGGTGACCGTCAGGATCTTTGAAGAGGAAATACAGACTCCCTGATCCCGTTCACCCACCGGGAGCAGGTACGAACGTGAGTGTGTTCTCCTCTGTACAGCCATGCGTACTGTTTCCGGCCCGGGTCCTTTTTTTCGTACTAAAACGGAAAACTCCGGATTTTTTCCGGTTCGAAAGATTGTGCCGGCCCGGGGGATCCGGTTTTTTTACATAAATCCGGAACCGCCGGAAAACTTACGACGGAACAAGGGAACGCGAGTAAGTTGTACAGCCGATTATCGGATAATTATCCGATAATCGGACGATGAACTGACACCATTTTTTCGCGCTGAAAATTTTTTTGCCCGGAATTTTTCCGGCATGAAGCCTATTAGTCCTCCACGTTTCTGGCAATGGGAAGGATTTCCCTGACCATGGCTTGTGTTCCATCTGCAGGGTTTCGGCAGGACAATAAGGGAAATATCAGATCTTCTTTGAAGATATCTTGGCAAACGTCGCGGAGAAGATGCCCGGCATCGAGCGGATCTCTTTCATCACATCCTCTGGTACCTCGCTGTCCACGTTCAGGACCATGAGCGCCTCTTCGCCAGGATTGATCCGGCCGACCTGCATACCGGCAATATTGATGTTGCACTTCCCAAGGATGGTCGACGCCCTCCCGATCACGCCTGGCTTGTCCAGGTGCCGGGAGACAATCACGTATCCCTCCGGGATCAGGTCCATTGTGTACTTATCGACCGATACGATCCGGCTGCGGCCCTTCACAAATACCGTGCCGCTGACCGTCTCCTCGGTCTTGTCGGTCTTTACCCGGATCGTGATCAGGTTCTTAAATCCGTGGGCTTCCTCGGTCACCGTCTCGCTCATCGCGATACCGCGCTCCTTTGCGACAAACTCGGCATTGACAATATTGACCGGTGTCTGGAGGATCGGGTCGAGCAGGCCCTTTAAAACGAGCCGGGTCACAAACTTCATGCTTCCCGCGTAGGCAGACAGCTCGCCGCCATAGATGCACTCGACCGACGCGAGCCGGCCTTCGACCGTCTGGATCGCAAAGCGTCCCATCTTCTCCGCAAGCTCGGCGAATGGCTCAAGCACCTCGGCCTGCTCGGTCGGGACGATCGGTGCGTTGACCACGTACTTCGCGGAGCCGCCATTGAGGACTTCGATGCACTGCTTTGCCACCGAGATCGCCACGTTCTTCTGGGCCTCGACCGTACTTGCCCCGAGATGCGGGGTCACAATCACATTGTCAAAGGAAAGAAGCGGGGACTCGAGCGGCGGCTCGTTCTCAAACACATCGAGCGCTGCGCCGGCAACCTTGCCGCTCCCGATAGCGTCACAGAGTGCCGCCTCGTCGATGATCCCGCCACGGGCGCAGTTGATGATCCGGACGCCGTCTTTCATCGTCGCAATACTTTGGGCGTTGATAACGTGTTTTGTCTCCTTGATCAGCGGCGTGTGCACCGTGATCACGTCGGCGACCCGGAAGAGTTCATCGAGGGACATCACCCTGACACCGAGCTGGGCGGCACGGTCCTTGGAGATGAACGGGTCGTAGGCCACGCATTTCATATCCATAGCGTTTGCCCGCTTTGCCACTTCGCGGCCGATCCGGCCAAAACCGACGATGCCGAGCGTCTTCTCGTTGAGCTCCACGCCCATGAACTTCGAGCGTTTCCATTCCTTCTTTTTCAGGCTCGCATTCGCCTGGGGAATGTTCCTTGCGAGCGAGAGCATCATTGCCATCGTGTGCTCGGTTGCCGCGAGGGTGTTTCCCTCGGGTGCGTTCGCCACGATGACCCCCTGCCGGGTTGCCGCATCCACGTCCACGTTGTCCACACCGACGCCGGCGCGCCCGATAAACCTGAGCCTCTTCCCGGCCCCGATCACTTTGGCGGTGACCTCGGTACCGCTCCGCACGATCAGGGCATCGTACTCGCCGATAACCCCGCAGAGCTCATCCTCCTTAAGATCGGTTTTGATATCAACCGTACACGCCTCTTTGAGGATTGCAAGCCCTTCCTCCGCCAGCGGATCGCTGACGAGCACTCTCGCTTTTGCCATAAAAACCCATACAATATCTGCGCAATACCTAATCAGGGTTATTCTTGGTTCCGGTAAAAAGGGCCACCACAGGCACCCCGGCGGGCGTACCGGCAGATGATAATACTTAAACAGGGGGGAGGTGAGATCATAAGTGGTGCGAGCATGAAAGATGTGCCCAATATTCTATGGCTCGAAGAGATCAGGAAGGAGGATATCTCGTCGGTCGGCGG
>Ga0326728_10023331_pt1 | contig 11348 bp, 5 predicted proteins | sample MB3enrmetagenome_FD_207602 | JGI IMG/M metagenome (GOLD analysis project Ga0326728, IMG submission 207602) | Lab enriched peat soil microbial communities from McLean, Ithaca, NY, United States - MB31MN | ecosystem: Environmental > Terrestrial > Soil > Wetlands > Peat | place: USA: New York... | reverse complement strand
ATGCCCCGCTGGACCAGGGCGGCGCGCAGCGCGCCGGCCAGCGGCTCGACCACCCGCGCGACCGAGGCCAAGCATGCCAGCCGCGCGGCGGCTTCCTGCCTTTGCTTCGGGTCTTGGATGCGGTTGACCTGCCGGGTACCGTTGGAGAAATAGGACTCCAGGCCCTTGCCGAGCTTGACCGCGCCGGCGATCGGGACGGTGCAATCGTCGGACACCAGCACCGTGCCGCCGGCGGCGGCGAAGCCTTCCAGCCCGGCGCGGACCGCCGCGTCCAGATAGTGAATGCCGGTGAGCACCACCGCCTTGTGGCCGGCCGCCAGGGTCCCGTCGATCACGTCTTCGTCCAGCACCACCGTGGCCGGGTACTGCGTCATCTTCGTGGCCAGGTAGAGCTGGGCCAGCTTCTCCCACTGCTCGTCGTCGCGGTTCGAGCGGTCTTTGCCCATGGCGTAGTGGGAAGCAGACTTCGAGTAGAGGATGGCCAGGTCCTGCCGGGTGGCGGCGGGCCGCGCAAAGATCGTGCCCAGCGACAACATCACCTTGTTTGCCTCGACGATGCCGTCCGTGCAGGGTTGGGCCGCCGGGTTCCACACCGACATCGGCGGCGTACACATCCCTTGGATTCCCTCGGCAAAACAGGCATAGTGCTCGCAGCGGAACTGCTCGCTGGTCTGGCTGAACCATTCGGGCAGGTACCAGGTGGGCTGCTGGGTCCGCGGCAGCGCGAAGGCCAGATACCAGAGCGGATTGAACGTCCGCAGGCCGTAGTCGTCGTAGCCGCCGTGGCCGCAAACCACCGGCAGGCTCCGCACCACGTTGAAATAATAACCGTCGGCCAGGGCGGACCAGCCATACTGGCTCTGCGTGACCGAGAGGAAGTCGGGCTTCATTTTCTCGATCGCAAACCGCGCCTGCCGCCACAGCGCTTCCATGTAGCCGAGCTTGAAGTCGCTGGCGCGGACCCACTCGGCCAGCGAGGCGGGATTGTTCACGTCGACCTGGTCCTGCCAGATGGGTTCCCGGCCGAAGGCCCGCTGGTAGGCCGCCCGCTGGGTGGGGACGTCGGCGGCACTGAACTTGCCGGTGTGCGGGTGCTTGGCCCAGGTCAGACCCGGCTCGTCGTGCAGGTGCGCGCCGACGGCGTTGCCCCAAGTGCGGAAGGCATAGGTGCGGACCATCGCCCGCTGCACCGCGCCGCCGGTGGCATAGGGATCGGACCAATCGCACTCGGCACGGCCGTCGTGCTGGTGCATGCCGCCCATCAGGCAGTTGCCCGTGAAATCCATGCCGCCGCGGACCAGGAAATCGCTGGGCGGCTGGGTGTTCATGAGCAGGTTGTAGCCCATGCCGTCTTCGCCCAACAGGCCCTGTTGTTCTTTGGCCGCCCCGCACCCCCAGTACACGACACGATAAGTGCTCTTGCGAACGTGGCTGTAGACTTCCACCTGGGTCTTGGCCGTAGCGCCGGAGGCAGACGCCTCGATGGTGTATCGGCCCGGCCGGAGCAAATTGGCGTTGACCGTCAGGTGCTCGCTGGCCGTGGCCGTCTTGCCATCCCCGGCCACCGCGGCCAAGGGAAATGCAAAGACCAGTTTGCCGCCGTCCTCACCGGTCACAGTCAGGGTGAGCGGGACGGCGGGCAGGGCCTGCGTGTCGCTGCGGACCACGCAGACGGCGATCGGCTCGTTGGTTTGGTACGCCACGCGGCCTTGCGGCAGCAGCAGCTTGAGCTCGGCCGCCCCGGCCTGTGTGGCTACGAGGCACCACAAGGCCAAAGCGCAAGCGAACGTCATCGTGGCCGCGACACGTGCGCGGCGGGCCGTTGCCGGCGGAAACGCGGTCCTTGGGAGCGGCGTCATGGCGGGTCCTTTCCGGTGGGAGAGTGGTGGAATGATAGCAACATGCTACCCTCCGCAAACCCGCTTTTCAAGCGAGCCGCCCCGCCTGCCCCTGCCGTGGCACATGCTTCTTGACAACCCTCGGCGCGGGTGCGACAATCGGGCAGTATTGCCACGAAGGCCGAGAAAGGCCGCCCTGCCCGCGAGTATCCCGCCAACTGTCCCGATGAGCGTCTGCTGCGGGCCAATCCCCCGCTGCGTGCTGCCCTGCGGCCGTGCCGGTTGCCAACCAGGAGAAATGCCATGTCCGCATCCAGCTCTGCACCGTGCCGGCCGGGGGCTTGCCTCCCGCGAGCCTTCCTCTGGTTTGCCGCCGCGGCCTTGGGCCTGAGCGCGTGGGCCCGGGCAGAGGTCTGCAACATCAAGGTCGTCACCGATGCCAACCCGGATTATTCCGACATCGGCAGCATGATCCACAGCATCACCGCCAACTGGCCGGAGACGAAGGACAAGTGCTGGGCCATCTGGTACTGGAACCACATCGCCCGCCGCCAGACCGCCCCCATGGTGCTGCACGGCCTGGAGCTGACCGACCCGATCCGGCAGTTCAACGACTACGGCTACACGATGTGCAGCACGGTCGCCGGGGTGAACTGCGGCATCTGGGGCGCGATGGGACTGGACGTCAAGTTCTGGGACATCAGCATGCACACCGTGCCGGAAGTGTTCTATGACGGCCGGTACCACATGTACGATAGCTCCCTCTCGGCCATCTACACGCTCTGCGACGGCAAGACGGTGGCAGGCGTCCGTGACATCGGCGCCACCGGGGCTTGCGAGGCCAGCGGCGGCAAGAGCGAGCCGGGCCATATCGCCCGCTACCACTGCCTGAACGCCACTAGCCCCAACGGCTTCCTGACGGGGGCCGACACGGCCCGGTCCATGATGGACGAGTACCGCTGCTTCAACCCCAACGGCCTGAAGTACCGCACCTATCTGAACAACTGGGACCTGGGGCACCGCTACGTCTTTAACCTAAGGGACGGCGAGGATTACGGGCGCTACTATTACGGCCCGCATGTGCCGCGGGAGGCCACGGGCAAACCCGGCGAGAGCGGCCCGCGGGCCTCCAAAGACCGTGCGTTCTTATACTACGTGCCAAACGAGGGCAAGGACCCGGAGGCCGCCAACCCCCGCTATCGCATCCGTGGCACCGGCACTCGCGTGTGGATCCCACCGCTGACGGCCGAGGGACTCGCGGCCAACGCCTATAGCATGGACGGTGTGCAGGCCGGCCCGCGCGGCGTCAGCCCGAGCCAATCCGGCAGGCCGGGCTACGTGATTTTCAAGATCGAGGGGGCCAACGTCATCACAAGCATGCTCATTAGTGCCGCCGTGTCGTGTGCAACCAGCGAGGACCGCGCCACGATCTCAATCAGCACAACCAATGGGCTGACCTGGAAGGAGGTGCGACTGGGGTCGGGCGACGAGGCCGTCCTGACGGAGGAGGTCAACGGGGCGTACGAGGTACTGGTCAAGATCGAGTTGCTGGGCAAGGCCGCTGCCGCCCAGGCGCGGTTTGGGCACGTGATGTTCTGTACCAACACCATGCTCAACAGCAAGACGCAGCCGCAACTCCGGCTGGGCAAGAACACCGTGTACGTCGGCGCGGGCGAGCAGACCGAATCTACGGTCCTCTGGCCGGACCTCCAGGCGGACCATTACAAACCGTATGTGGTTGAAACCAAGAACGTGAAAACGGCCCGGCAGCATCCTGGCTACATGGGCACGATGTTCGCCGAGAAGGGGGGCGAAGAGGCCTACGTGGTCTTCAAGCTCGATTGCCCGCAGGACATTACGCGGCTGACCTACGGCGGGCGGCTGTACAATCGCGCCCCCAATGCCCATATTGATTTCCTCCACTCCTTCGACGGCGGCAAGACCTGGGTCCGCAGCCACTCGCTCACCGACACCACGCAGCCCTGGGACGTGATTCACCATGAGAAGGTGGAGGGCATCCCGGCCGGCACTCGCTCCGTGCTGGTGAAATACTTATGGAACGCCTACAGCGCCGGGCGCGAAGCGTGCAGCCTGTATGCCGTGCGCATGGAGGCCAATTACCGCCCGCCGGCCGCGAAGTGGCAGCCGCTGGAAGTGGCCTTCTGGTGGAGGGAGCGGCAGGCTGACGGCTCCTTCATGCGGCGCAGCCATAGGCAGCTCGTCGAAAAAGTGCCGTGCACGTATACGATCAACGTCGGCGGCGCAGACCATCCAATTGTGGATTCGCTACAGGTGAACGTCATGCCGGCGCCGGGACACGAGAAATACGGCTACTCGGACGGCAAGGATGTCGGCGGCGAGAAGTTCCGCGACCGCTGGGTAACATACGGCATGAACCTGGCCGAGGGCAAACCATACACGTGCACGGTGCCCTCGCGCGGGAGCTGGGGCGCCGGCGATCCGCAAGGCAAGATCCTCACCGACGGCGTGGTGGGCTCGCCTTACGTGGGCGGCGGGGCCTACCAGTTCGGCGCGCTGTGGCAGGAAGGCGACCGGCCCGTGGTGACCGTCGATCTGGGCAAGCCGGAGCGCTGCGCGGCCTTCCGCATCCAGACGGGCGGCTGGCCCTTCTGGGATTCGCTGAAAGGCGAGGTGAAGGACAAGATCGAGGTGCTCGCTTCCAGCGACGGCAAGGAATATACCAGCCAGGGTTTCTTCGATTTCCGCCTCCGCTGGAAGGACATCCCGGCCAATTTCGCCTGGCCGGACGAGGAGACGCTGTGCGGTCCGAACTACCTGTTGCTGGCGGCCGCACCGGTCGAGGCCCGCTACGTCCGCTTCAACATCACGCCGGCGCGGTTCCTCGCGGTCAGCGAAGTGCAGGTGCTCGACTCGGTGCGTTTCCAGCCGTTCGACCTGAAGATTGCCCTGCCGGACGGCAAGGACCGCTCGGACATCACGCAGTACCCGCTCCGGCACACACCGTCGAAGCCGCGGTAGAACGAAATCACAAATCGCCAATCCCAAATCCCAAACAACATCCACCACGGAGGCACGGGGAACACGGAGCAGGCCGACCCACACACCGCGCCGATTCATCACTGCCGTTGCCTTCTCCGTGTCCTCTGTGTCTCCGTGGTGTGGTCTATCGCCGAGGGATGAAGCTGCACACACTTGGTGCTTTGGACTTGCTGCCTAGCTCGTGAAAGGTTGCCGCTGTGAGAGACATTTTCAAACGCATGGTGCTTTGTCTATCGGCGGTGGCGCTGCTGGGCGTTTCCGCCCGTGGGGAGGATGCCTCTCCCGTGGGCGTGGTGGCCAACGTGAAGGTGCTTTCGGACAACGTCCGCGACGTGTCCAGCCTGGCGGCCTGGAAGGCCTCCTACATCCAGCCGGGGATGAGCGACGCGGACAAGGCGCTGGCGATTTGGGAATCGGTCGTCGCCCACCAGTACCAGGACACGCCGCCCAAGGAGTTTCTGCACCATGAGGGCGACGTGTACGACGTGCTGAAGATGTTCAACGTCTACGGGCACTCGTACTGCGGGGTGGCGGCGTGCGAAATGGCCAGCCTGGCGCGATACATCGGGTTGAAAGCCCGCATCACCACGATTTCCGCCCACGTCGTGCCGGAGATCGAGTGGGACGGCCAGTGGCACCTGCTCGATGCCTCGCTGGTGAACTTCTTCGTGTTGAAAGATCAGCCGGCCGGCGCGGTCAACGGCCGTTTCTCGCGGGCCTTGACGAATTACGTGGTGCCCAAGGGCAAGATCGCCTCGATCGCCGAGATTATGGCCGCGGTGAAGGAGTGGTACGCGGCACACCCCGAGTGTCTCGTGCAGCCCGCCGGCGGGGCCAAACCGCACGGCGACGACGCCAAGCTGCGGGCCTTCCACGTGGCCAACGGCTGGCTGGGTTGGCGGGGCGGCCCCAAGCTGCTCACCGCTTGCCCCTGCTACGACTGGGCCGGCTGGCTGCCCGCCCACACCCACGGCTGGTACTCCACCATGCAGGAATACGACGGCAGCACGTGTTTTCCCTACGAGGCCGGCTACTCGTTGGGCTACAAGGTGAACCTGCAGCTTCGGCCGGGCGAGCGGCTGGTGCGCAACTGGTTCAACCGCGGTTTGTATGCCAACATGGACGGCACGGCCGGCCAGCCCGGCGCGCTGACCGGCAAGATCGGGCAGGACTCGATGGCCTACTGCCCGAAATTCGGCGACCTGGCCCCCGGGCGGATCGGCAACGGCACAATCGACTACCAGGTGCCGCTGGCGGCCGGCCTGGAGCAAAGTGCCTGGCGATTCGAGAACCTGCTGGCCGCGGGTGGAAAACTCCGCGCGGCCGACCCCGCCCGCCCCGGCATCCTGGAAATCCGCAACCCCACGAGCTACGTCTACCTCGCCGGCGAGGCGGCGCTTCAGGCCACTGTGGCCGGCGGCCGCATCGGCGTGTTCTTCAGCGACAACAACGGCCTGGATTGGCGGCAGCTCGTCGAGATCGACCGCTCCGGGGAGCAGAAGATCGCGCTGGGCAAGCTGATCCTCCGCCGCTACGACTACCGGCTGCGGCTGGTGCTGGAAGGCGCCGGCACGGAACTGGCCGCCCTGGCCTTCCACCACGACATCCAGCACTCGCAGCGGCCGCTGCCCGCCCTGGTCGCCGGCGACAACGCGATCACCTTCTCCGCCGGCCCGCAGGAGGGCTGCGTGACCATCGAAGGCGCGTCGGACACGGCCGCCAAGGGCCGGCAACTGGTTTATACCGACTTCCATCCGGCCACGCGGAACATCGTGCCCACGGGCATTTTAATGCTCGATCCGGCGAAGCGCGACGGCGAGTTTTCTTACACCGTGCCAACGCCCGGCGACATGACGCGGCTGACGATCTCGACCCACTACCGGGCCCGCGACGCCCGCGGCGGCTGGCGGGTGGGCGTTTCGTTCGACGGCGGCAAGACGTTTCGCGAGGTCAGTCGCTGCCCGGGGCCGGCGGTCTTCGCCGGGGACTATGTGGAGGTGAAGGACATCCCGGCCGGGACCCGCTCGGCCGTGGTGCGTTGGGCCGGCACGACCGGCTGGAACGCCACGGCGATTTTCAACCACCGCATCGACGCCGACTACCAGCTTCCCCACGGCGGCTTCCGGCCCGTGCGAATCACGTACGTGTGGGAGGAGGGGGGCGCGGCGAAGCGGGACGAGCATATCGCCCGCTTGGCCAGCGAAAAGTACACAATCCACTGCGGCGCCAAGCCGCTGATGAAATCGATCGAGTTGCAGTTGGCGGAGTAGAATGTATCCGGCACCGGGCACCGTCGCGCAGCGATGGTCGGTGTGCCGTTGGCCCAGCGGCACACGGAGTGTGCCGGATACCTTGGTGAGCAGGGTGGGTTGACTCCTACCACACCCACCAAACAGGAAAACCCAAATCACAAGCACCAAATCCCAAACAAATTCGAAGAAGCAAATGCCAATGACAGAAACACGGACGAAGACGGCAGCATTGACGAGTACGGCGGCATTGAGTCGGCCACGCCGGTCCAGGACCTTTGGATTTGGGATTTTGGGATTGTTTGAGATTTGGCATTTGCGATTTGGGATTTCGCCTCTTCTCGGCGTCTGTGTGACAATCCTGGCCACTGCCGCCGCCAAGGCGGAGGGGGTCTGGCGGCCGGTGGGCCTGGGCGGCATGGGCGGCATGTTCGCCATGGCCGTCTCGCCCGTGGACCCGCAGCAGATGATGGTCAACTGCGACATGAGCGGGGCCTACGTCACCCACGACGGCGGCCGCACCTGGCACATGATCCACCACAAGCTGCTCGGCGGCAACACGCAATGCTCGCCGATGTATCACCCGAGGATCGCCAATCGCATCTACGCGGTCAGCGGGAACAACGAACTGCGGGTGAGCAACGATGGCGGCGAAACATGGAACCCGCCGCGCGGGATTACGGCCCGCTGGGCCGGCCCGATCGACTACCTAGCCGTCGCAGACACGGCGTCTGGCGGACTGGACGCCGACGCCCTTTTGGTCGGGGTAAACGGCGACGCGTACCTAGCGGCTGCGGTCGGGCCCGGCCTGCCCGAGCCCGTCGGGGGCAGCGTCGTCAAATGGGCTAGCCTACAGGGCAGGGTCCTCGGCCTGCGACCAGCCCACCGCCAGCTCATCGCCACGAGCGAGGGGATATTCAGGGGCCCAGACCTGCACGAACCCGCCCCGCGCCGCGGGGGCTTTGCTCCGTGCGGCAGCGGCCTGCCCAAGGGCGCCATCACCAGCTTTTCTGGCGGCACAAAGGGCGAAATGCGCCGGCTGTATGCCACGGTGGAATGCTCGCTGGCCGACGGCAAGCTAGCCGGCGGCGTCTATACATCCAAAGATGACGGCGCCACCTGGCAAAGCTGCATGGGTGGCGGGCTGAATGTGGAAACGCACCGCAGCAGCCCGTGGGCCCAGGGCGACATTCCGCAATATCGCTTCATCGCGACGACCGACAAGGACCCGCTGCGGGTCTACGTCTATTGCACCGGCACGAGCTATTGGCCGCCGAACCACTCGACCGTCTACCGCAGCGACGACGGCGGCCGGACCTGGCGGGCGGTGCTCTTCTCCGATCCCCGCTTCGCACAGAAGAAGCTCTACAACGTGGCGGACGATTACGTCACGCAACAATGGAAGATGCGGGAACAGGCCCCGCCGCGGAGCATGGTCATCTGCGGCGGCAACCCGGACGTGCTGGCCATGTGCACCAGTCCCTGGCTCTTGCGGACCGACGACGGCGGGAAGAGCTGGCGGAGTTGCATGACCGGCCCGGCCTCTGACGGCGACGCCGGCGGCCAGGCCTGGGCCTGCAACGGCCTGGTCGTGACCACCACGTGGAATTACTACATCGACCCACACCAGCCCCGCCGGCATTACATCTGCTATACCGACATCGGTTTCGCCCGCAGCCTCGACGCCGGCCAGACCTGGATCTGGCAGGCCCTCTCGCTGCCCTGGCGCAACACGGTCTACGAGCTGGCCATCGACCCGGCGGTGCCCGGCCGGATATGGGCCGCCGGGGCCGACCAGCACGACATCCCCAACAACAACGCCATCGGCCACAACCATCGCACGATCATGAAGGGCGGGGTGGCCCGGAGCGAGGATTTCGGCGTTACCTGGAAGAAGCTCGCGCTGCCGGAGGCCCCGTGCCTGAGCGTGGTGCTCGATCCGACCAGCCCGGCGGAGAGCCGCGTGCTCTATGCCTCGCTCTTTGAGAAGGGCGTGTACAAGTCCACGGACGGCGGCAAGAGCTGGGTCGCGGCCAGCCGCGGCCTCGGCCACCCCAACAACATGCGCTGCTGCAAAATCCAGCGCTGCGAGGACGGCACGCTGCTGGTCCTGATCACGGGCATGATGATCGGCGGCAAGTACACCACCGACGGCGTGGGCCTGTACCGCTCGACCGACGCGGCGGCAAGCTGGACGGAGATCAGCGGCCCGCTCGAAGGGCTCCGCTGGCCCAAGGATTTCACGGCCAAGCCGGGCAACTCGAGCACGATCCTGCTTTCCGTGGCCGGGATTCGCGGGCGGCCGGAGGACGCGGGCTTGTTCCGCACCAGCGACGGCGGCCAGACCTGGACCCGCTTGGCCCAAGAAGGCCGCGAGCATTTTGGGGCCTTCTATCATCCCCGCCACCCCGGCTGGATCTACATGACGCTGACCGAGGACGCGCCCGAGGCCGGCCTGTATCTGAGCAAGGACGACGGCGCCACCTGGGCCCCGTTCACCAGCCTGCCTTTCCGCAACATCCAGCGGGTGGCCTTCGATCCGGCCCACCCGGACGAGATCATCCTGACCACGTTCGGCAGCTCCATCCTCCGCGGCCCGGCGGAGCCGTAAGGGAGGCGCACCACGGAGGCACGGAGAGCACGGAGCCGGAGATACGCATGACTTCCGCCCAAAATTCCGTCTCCGTGTGCTCCGTGTCTCCGTGGTTATCGTTTTGGTGTCAGTTCATTGCAGTCTCGTAGCGGCGAAACGCCAGAAAGGACGGGAGAGAATGAACCAGCAGCGCACGAAAGTTTTGAAGCGACTCGCGGGAGTTTTTGTGGTGGGCGCACTTGCCGGCGGATGTGCCGTCGCGGCGGCGGCAAAAGAGCCGGCCCTGAAGCTGTATATCGAGCCGGAGCACGTGGACGCCGACTTCCAGTTCCAGGGCGAATACAGCGGCACGGTTTCCCAGCCCGGCGGCGGCAAGGCCCGGCTGGGGGCACAGGTCCGCGCGCTGGGCGACGGCCTGTTCCGCACGATGTTCTATGCCGGCGGCCTGCCCGGCGACGGTTGGGACGGCAAGACGATCATCCAGAAAGCCCCCAGCACCGACGACAGCGTCCCCGAGAAGGCCACGCCCGTGGACGCCAGGCTCGTGGGCGGCAAGGTGCTGATCGACCAGGTCTACAAGGGCGCATGCGACGGCCGCACGCTGGCCGGCTGGACCGACGGGGGAGCGGAGTTCCAGCTCGCGCGGGTCCACCGCAAGAGCCCGACGCTGGGGGCCAAGCCGCCGGCCGGGGCGATCGTGCTCTTCGACGGCACGAGCACCGACGAGTGGCTGCCCGGCGCCAAGCTCACTCCGCAGAAGTGGCTCATCGGCGGGGCCACCACCAAGCGGAAGTTCCAGGACTTCACCCTGCACGTGGAATTCATGATCTCCTACGTGCCGCGGGCGCGGGCCATTTGGGTGCGGCCCAACAGCGGCGTCTTCCTACAGGAGCGCTACGAGATCCAGATCCTCGAATCGTTCGGCACGGTGGAGCGGGAGCACGATTGCGGCGTGCTCTATGCGCAGATCACGCCCAAGATCAACATGTGCTATCCGCCGCTCACCTGGCAGACCTACGACATCGACTTCACGGCCGCCCGCTACGACGCGGCCGGCAAGAAGACCAAGCTGGGCCGCACGACGATCAAGTTCAACGGCGTGACGATCCTCGACGACGTGGAGATCAAGCACTCCACGCCGTCCGGAAAGCCGGAGAACCCGCAGCCGGGCGGGATTTATCTCCAGGAGCACGGCTTCCCGGCATTTTTCCAGAACGTGTGGATCGTGGAGAAGCGGCCGTGAGAACCCCATCCATAAAGCCGCGACCGTTGGTCGCGGTATGGCGGCCACTGTTGGCCGCGCTACAATGCCGACCGCCGGTCGCGACCGCGGCCGCGGTCGCGACCGGCGGTCGCGGCTTCTTGTGCGCGTGCGTCGCGCTGGCCGCGTGCGGCCTGCACGCCGAGGAGGGTGGGGTCTACAACGGGTCGTTCGCGAAAACCGCGGCCGACGGCCGGGGGCCCGACGGCTGGAAGGCGGAAGGCGACGGCAACGTCGTGCAGGAGCTTACCGCCGAGCGGGACCACGAGCGCGGCCATGCCGCCCGGCTGCATTGCACGCGGTTCGCACAAGGCACGCCCGCCAGCCACGCGATGATCGCGCAGTCCGGGCACGTGGCGGTCCGCGGCGGCCGCTGGTACCGCGTG
>Ga0326728_10023329_pt1 | contig 11348 bp, 8 predicted proteins | sample MB3enrmetagenome_FD_207602 | JGI IMG/M metagenome (GOLD analysis project Ga0326728, IMG submission 207602) | Lab enriched peat soil microbial communities from McLean, Ithaca, NY, United States - MB31MN | ecosystem: Environmental > Terrestrial > Soil > Wetlands > Peat | place: USA: New York... | reverse complement strand
CATGACATGATGCTTCGCTGCCGCCTGAAGGCGGCGTTCCACGTCCGAGCGGAACGCCGCCTTCAGGCGGCAGGATGGGCGCTCGAAGAAACCTGTCGTGCGCCCGTGGCATTTCTGGAAGGTTCGTTGGGGTTGACGGAGGGGACTGAAACCAGTACCCTGCGCAAGTGAAGTTGAACCCGTGAAACGAACCGCCCCAGCTCTCGAATTCCATCCGCGACGCGGCCGATTCCCTGCGGGGAGCGCCTTCACGCTCATTGAGCTGCTGGTAGTCATCGCCATCATCGCCGTTTTGGCCGCCATGCTGTTGCCGGCGCTTGCCCAATCCAAGATGAAGGCGCAGCAGATTCGCTGCATCAGCAACCTCAAGCAGCTCACGTTATCAGGGTCAATGTATGCCAGCGACACCGGCGGGTCATTAGACCTCTGATTTGGCTCGCGGTGGCCGAGTCCCTTGTTAGAGTGGGCGGCATGAGCAACGTGCGTCTGGGTATCATCGGCCTTGGCAACATCGGGCAACACCATGCGGGCTATCTCATGGCGGGCAAGGTCCGCGGGGCGGAGCTGGTCGCGGTGGCGGACGCGGTGCCGGGCAAACTGGAGAAGTTCAAGGCGCTGAAGGTTTTTGCCCAGGGGGAGGAGTTGATCCGTTCGGGCGTGGTGGAGGCGGTGATTATTGCCACGCCGCATTACCAGCACACGACGCTGGGCATTGCCGCCCTGGGGCAGGGCCTGCACGTCATGGTGGAGAAGCCGATCTCGGCCCACAAGGCGGACGCGGAGCGGCTTCTCGCGGCGCACGAGCAAAACCCCGGCCTGGTCTTTGCCGGGATGTTCCAGCTTCGCGCCGAGCCGCGCTATCTGCGGATACGCAAGCTGCTGCGCGACGGGGAATTGGGGGAGGTGGTGCGGATGAGTTGGATCATGACCGATTGGTTTCGGACCGAGGCCTATTACGCCAGCGGGGGCTGGCGGGCGACGTGGAAAGGGGAGGGGGGCGGAGTGCTGCTGAACCAATGCCTGCACAACCTGGATGCGATGCAGTGGCTGCTGGGGATGCCGGCGCGGGTCCGGGGTTTCTGCCAACTGGGCCGGTTCCACCACATCGAGGTCGAGGACAACGTGTCGGCGTATCTCGAGTATCCCAACGGGGCCACCGGGATGTTTGTTTCCTCGACGGGCGAGGCGCCGGGCGCCAACCGGTTCGAGATTGCGGGCTCGCGGGGCAAGCTGGTGCTCGAAGGGGACCGGCTCTCGTTCACGCGCAACGAGACCGACATGCTCGCGTTCAGCCGGACCGCCAAGACCGGCTTCGCCAAACCCGAGCTCTGGCAAGCGGACCTTCCGTTCGAGAACGCCGCCAACAGCCATGCGGTGCTGATGCAGAACTTCGTCAACGCGATCGTCGCGGGCGAACCGCTCCTCGCCCCGGGCGAGGAAGGCATCCACTCGGTCGAGCTGGCCAACGTCATCCTCTACTCCTCGCTCGAGGGCCGGACCATCGAGCTGCCCTTGGACAGCGCCGCTTACGAGAGGAAGCTCAACCAACTGATCGCCGGCTCGAAGCTCGAGAAAAAGGTGGTCGAGGTGGTGAACGAGGACTTCACCCAATCATTCAAACGGTAATCTTCAACCCCAAAGGCCCCATGATCTTCACCGGGATTGGTGACGAAGGCGCCGAGGCGATAGACGGCCAAATCGAGGCGGTGCGCCGGCTCAACTGGAACCGCCTCGAGCTGCGCGGCGTGGAAGTGCCCGGGTTTGCGAAGGCGAATTTCCACGATATTCCGGACGCCGCTTTCGATTTGGCGGTGCGGAAACTCGAAATGGCGGGCGTCGGGGTCTATTGCTTCGGCTCGACGATCATGAATTGGGCCAAGCGAGCGCAGGACCCCTTCGACCAGACGCTGGCGGAGGTCAAGCGCGCCATCCCGCGCATGGTCCGCCTGGGCGCCAAGTACGTGCGCATTATGAGCTTCAAGCCGGGCGACGAGGAGTACCGCATCCCCGCGGAGGTGTTCCGCCGGGTGAAGGAAGTCACCGCGCGTTTTCTGGAGGCGGGCCTGCAGCCGGTACACGAGAACTGCATGAATTACGGGGGCATGAGCTGGCAGCACGCCCTCGAGTTGCTGGACAAATGCCCCGGGCTCGAATGGGTTTTCGACACCGCCAACCCGATCTTCAATCCCGACCGCTCGAAGCCCAAGCCCTGGCCCAAGCAAGACCCGTGGGAGTTCTGGGTCCACGTGCGCGACCACGTCACCCACATCCACATCAAAGACGCGACCTGGAACGCCACCCGGAACGATGCCGATTACAACTGGCCGGGCGAAGGGCAGGGCCGGGTGCGGGACATCCTGGCGGACGCCCTGGCCCGCGGCTACGAGGGCGCGCTGTCCATCGAGCCGCACATGGTGACGGTCTTCCACCAGGCCGGGGCCAAGGCGGCCGGCGAGGCCGCTCTAATGGAGAATTTCCTCGAATATGGCCGCCGGCTCGAGGAGTTGGCGGCCCAACTGGGCGCGCGAGGGCTCAGGGCAAGAGGATAACGCGATAGAAGCGCTGCTGATCGGGCGGCTGGGCATCGGAGGAGCTGAGCACGGTCTTGGTGGCGGTGATGGCGCCGCCGAGGTTGTTCCAGACGGGGGCGGCCAGGTTGGTGGTGTACTGCACTTGGTAGGTCATGCCCGGCAGGGCGGTCCAGGTGAACGCGAAGGCGCCGCCGGCCAGGGCTGTGGCCTGAAAGAGCGGGGGCGAAACGGCCACCACGGAAATGTTGTCCAAGCCGAAGGCCTCGGGGTCGTTGCGCGCCCCGAATTCCAGCACGCTACTGGTTCCGGTGGCGCGGACCAGGAACTGCATGTTCGTCCAGTTAAACGGGGCCATGTCAACCTGGTCGAACAGGACCTGGGTGGAATTGGTGGCAACGTTCCACTCGACCAGGAACTCGTTGGGGGTGTTGGCGCCGGTAAAGTAGGGACTATCCACCCAGAAGGACAGTTCGTAGAGCTGGCCGGCGGCGGTGGGCAAGGCTTGGGACAGGTAACCCAGCCCGCCGACCTGGCCCAGCAGCGCGCCATGGGAGCCGGAATGGATGAGCTCGGGATGCTGGGGCACGCTGTTGTTCCCGACTACGAGGTTGTCCGCCAGGCTTCCCTGCAGGGTCCAATCGGTGAAGTCGCCGGTTTCAAAGTCGCCGTTTTGGACCAGGTTCTGGCCAGACTGCACGGTGAATTGCAGGCCCTGGGCCGCGCGGGCAGTCAGGTTGGAGAACACGACGCTGGCCTGGTAACTGCCCTGAGCCAGGTCGGCGGCGGCGGAGGTCAGGAAGACGGTGACCGTGGCGGAGGGGGTGGTGCGGGTCAAGGCGCCGGAACTGGGCGAGACGCTCAGCCAGGAGGCGGTGGTGGTGGTGGCCCAGTCCAAGGTGGCGGTTCCGGAATTGGTCAGGGTGAAGACCTGGGCGGCCGGGGTGAAGGGGCCGCCCACTGGTCCGGCGGCGGTAAAGCCATTGGCGGGGGAGATACCGAGGGGGTCGGGCAGCCCGGCCAGGGCATTGATCAGGGCCTGGCCCTTGGGCGTGCCCCAGCCCGTGCACAGGTCGTAGCCGGGCGCGGCCACGAATCGGGTGGACCTGGCATTGCGAAAGTTATTGCCGCTGGTGATGTCGTGGAAGGTGGCAGCATAATCGGCGCCCTCGCCGAGGGCATAGAGGGCCGGGTTGAGAAAACCGACGGGAGTGCCGCTGACGGCGACCGCCTGCTGATTGACCAGGGCCGTGAACCCGGCCCAGAGCGGCGCCGCGCAACTGGTGCCCCCGACGCTCCCCGATTCGCCATCGTTGTAGGTGTTAAACACATTATCCGCGGTCAAGGCGACATCGGGTACGTTCCGGTTGACCGTCGAGCCCTGGTCGGCCACCGTGATGGCTGCCGTCTGGTAGCTGGGGAGGCCGTAGGTGGTGCTGATTCCGCCGCCGCTGGCGCCGGTGCCCTCCCCGCCGGTGTACCAATTCCAGACCGTCTCGCCCGCCCAGGCGCCCCCCGCACCGGTGGTTAGAGTCGTGCCGCCGACAGCGGTGATATTGGGGTCGTCGATGGGTATGGGGATAGATCCGCTATAGGCTCCCTTATCGCCCGAGGCGCAGAAAAAGGATTGGCCTTGGGCGGCCATTTCCAGGAAATACTGATCGAGGCTCCCCGTCGTGGGGGCGCCGGAGCTCCAGGAACAGCTCAGTTGTTTGGCCAGATTATCAGAAACCATCCGGCTGACGACCTCATTGAGGCTGCCGTTGTTGGGATCGGCCTCATAGACGAGTATGGCCTGGAGGCCGGGGGCCATGGAGCCGGCCATTTCGATATCCAGAGAGACCTCGCCGTTATTGCTGCCGGGCTGGCCGTCGAAGTCGCCCAGCAGGACCACTTGCAGCGGAAAGGGAGAAAGCCCGGTCTGGCTCTCGTAGTTGGAGATGTCCCGGGCGTAGTAACCGTCAAATTCCACCAAGCCCACTTCTTGGCCCGTGCCGGTGAGCGTGACGCCAGGCGCGTAAGCCAGGCGGAAATCCTTCCCGATGTAATTGCCGCCGGGGCCGGAGCCGTTCAGGGGAGTGGGATGCCCGGAAGCGTCAGCGGGAATCACGTGCCGGCTCGTGGGATGGGGCCGATAATAGTTATTAAGGCCGCTGATGTCCAGGAGCGGCACACTGAGGTCGAGCGAGGGCGTCGCTTCCGGGGCATAGAAGGCGCGCGCTTCGGTGGGGTGGGGATAGAGGCGCAAGGTGGTGTGGAAGGCGCGCTCGATGTCCGCCACGGAGCCGCTGACGGCGAGGAGCAAGCGGTTGGCGTGTTCGCCGGTCACGGTGAGGCGGCAGGCCCTGGCGAACTCGATCAGGGCCTGGTAGTCCTCCTTGGGCGGGCCGAAGCGGTCGGCAAACTGCTGGGGGGTGAGGAAATGGTGGTAATTGGTGCTGGCGGGATCGTATAGCTCCCCGAGGAAGCGAGCCAGGGCCTCCTTGTCGCGCACGGGCAGGCTGATAGCCAGGTGAAGGTGATCCGTGGGGGCCATGCGGCCTGTCGGCATTAGGCCGCTGAGGTTGGCGGGCGTCGCCTCGGGCAGGGGCCGGGGTTCCACAGCCCCGGCGGGCAGGGTTGCGGGACCGGCGGCCACCAGGGCCGAGGTCATCCAGAGCATTGTTCTTTTCATGAATTGCCTCCTTGGGCTGTTTTCGCGCCGTCTTCGTCAAAACCTAACAGGACCAGCCTTAAGGCTACATTAAGAACCCGCCCTGCCTGGGGCCGGCCGTGGAGATTCAGTGGGTCAGCAGGTTGGCATGGGGCAGGTGGTCGTTGTTCCAGCGGCTGAGGCTGGGGTCGGCGTTCTGAAAGAGGGCGGCATCGGTGGGGCCCTCGAGGTGTCCGTCGCAGAAGGCCACGTTGAAGCGTCCGCGATGGCGAAGCCGTGTGGCTTGCAGGATACCGGCGCTTCCGCCAAAGCCTGGGTTTTCGGTGGTGTCGCGCGAGCTGATGTCCAGGCGGGCGTAACCGTCATAGCTGACGGGGCCCGTAATGCCGTAAAAGGCCTGGAGGATGGCGGGCAGGACCCACATGAGGTTGGCGTCGCCCAGTTCGATCATGTCCGCCGGCACCCGAACCGCGGCGTCGGTGATGACCTTGATGGAACCGGTGTCGGCGGGGTCGGTCAGGTAACCGCCCAAGCCAAAGGGGCTGAGGCCAAACTGGACGCCGTTGGCATTGTAACCGTAGCTGCCCAGAGGCACGGCGATACTGTTGCCGGCCAGAGTCAAGCCGCGGTAGGAGGGACAGAGATAGAGGGCGTTGGTCCAGTCGCACTTGACGTAGGGGAAGATGTGACTGGACCAGAAGCCGAGGCTGATGATGCCGCCGTCCTGGTCGAAAGAGAAAACCGGGTAGGCGTGGGCATCCTGGATGTACATTTGGAGGCCCAGGTCAAGCTGGTGCAGGTTGGCCCGGCAGCGGGCGGTGCGGCCGGCTTCCTTGGCGGCGGACAAGGCGGGCAGGAGCAAGGCCGCCAGGATGGCGATGATGGCGATGACCACCAGCAACTCGATGAGCGTGAAGGCCCTCCTGGCGGAGGGCCACGCCGCACCCGCATCGTGCGCCCGGGCGGGGAGGCGAGCCGGGCGCAAGCGCACCAGGGGCGGGTTGGGTTTCTCGTCACTCCGCACTTGCCGCTCTCCCTGCATCAAGCCTCTCGCGCTCTCGCGGCCTCATTTGACCCCGACGACGCCGAGCACGCGATAGTATCTCACCGGGGCGGAGGGCGTCGTCGCCGCCGGGTCCAGCATGAAGTTCGACGCGGTCGAACCGAGGGACTGCCAGTTGATCGTGCCGTTTAGGCTGGTGGCATATTCCACGGTGTAGGAGCTGACTCCGGCCAGGGAGGTCCATTGGAGGAAAGCCGCGCCGCTCAGGAGCGTGATTTTGAAGCCGCTGATCGAGGTGGCCGTAGGGGTGCTGTTGGTGGTTGGGTGGTAGGCCACGAACATGCGCTCGAAATTGGCCGCCTGGCCTCCCAGGTCGTCGGGCGGCGGCCCGGACGCGCTCTCGGCGGAATTGATCTGTGCGACCATGCCGTGCCCGGGCGCCAGCCAGTAATAGTTCAGGACGTAGTCGGTGCCGGCGGGAAGCAGGCCCAACCCCTCGAGGTTGAGGCCGATGTCGTATTCCGCCAGCTCATGGACCCGCAGGCACTGGAGGATGCCGAGCCCGGGGAGCGTGACGTAGCCAAAGGCGTCCACGGTATCCGTGGTGGTGTTGGTGACGATGGCGGAGAAGGTTCCAACGCTGGCCAGGCTTTCGGTGGAATAAAAGACCGTCGTTCCGGACCAGGAATCACCGTAGCGGATGGAGGCCGGGAAGTCCTGCAAGGCGTTGGTGAAGACCGATTCCGGCTGGAGCGAACTGAAAGCGGGGCTGTAGAAGCCGTAATCGAGCTGGCCCTTGACCGGGTCCACGGTGAAGTAGAGCCACTGCAGGGCGTTGGTGGAGCCCTCCTGCGCAAGCTGCTGGGCGACTTTGGCCCCCACCGCCACGAAATCAGCGCCGTACGGCGTGCTGGCCGCCGCCACGTAGTCGTAGCGATTGGTTACCGCCTGCGGTCCGGTGCTGAAATCCCAGGCTTGGGCGGTACTACTGGCCGTGCCCAGCACGCTGGACACATCGACCGTGCTGTTGGTCGAGTTGACATTGGCGTAGGTCAGGTAGTACTGGCCCACCTGGTTGAACAGGTCGGCGTTGGTAATGGTGACCTGCGCTTGCGCGGCCAGGGCGCCGGCGACGATGGCCGCCGCACACCCGAGAGCCCAACGCGAGGCCAAGCTGGTGATCATAAACACTAGTCTCCTTTTGCGCGGAAAGCGAACACTCATAAAACTCTTTCAACTCTGGCTACGGTTCCGGCCGCACGGGCCGATTGCCTTCAGGTCCTTCACAACAGCAAACCATAACCTGAGCCTAAAATAGGGCATTGGGCGTTCGCCCGTCAAGTGTGCGTTCCTAGGCACACCCCGGAAGACAGAGTGACAAGGCGGGCGCTGCGCGCTACTCTTGCCGCGATGAAAGCAAAGACCACCCGTCGCCCCAGTGTGGCGATAGTCATGGGCAGCGATTCCGACTGGCCGACGATGAAGGCCGCGGCGGATGTCTGCACCGAATTCGGCATCGGGCACGAAGTCCGGGTGCTCTCGGCGCACCGGACGCCGCAGGATGTCTCGCGTTTTGCCCAAAGGGCGCACCGGCGCGGGTTGCGCGTCCTGATCGCCGGGGCCGGCGGGGCGGCCCATCTGCCGGGCGTGATGGCGGCCTTCACCCCGTTGCCGGTCATCGGCGTGCCCATCCTGAGCAAGGCGCTCAAGGGCCTGGACTCGCTGCTGTCCATCGTCCAGATGCCAATCGGGGTGCCGGTGGCGACGGTGGCGATCGACGGCGCGCGCAACGCGGGAATCCTGGCCGCGCAGATTCTGGGCGTGAGCGACGCGGAGTTGCAGGCGAAGGTGATCGCCTTCAAGGCGCGGCTGGCCGAGAAATCGCGCGCAAAAGACCGCGACCTGGCCCGATAGTTGGGGGAAGGTCAAAGCGGTCCGTTAGCCGGGCCGAGCCAGCGCCTGGTCCAGCCGGTGGAGGACCCGGGCCTTGCCCAGGACGGCGAGCAAATGGTAGAGGCTGGGACCGGCGGCGCTGGCGCAGCAGGCAAAGCGGGTCGGGTGCACCAGGACGCCGGTTTTGACCCCCAACTCTTTGGCGACCGCAGCCAGAGTGGCCCCGATGGTGTCGGGGTCGAAGGGTTCCAGCGCGGCCAGAGCCAGGCGCAGGCGGGCCAGGCGCGGCTGGTTTTCCGGGGTGAACTCCTTCGCCGCGATTTGAGGGTCATATTCGAGTTCCTCCGTGAAATAAAAACCCGCGTAAGGCGGCAGTTCGCTGAAGACTTTGAACTTCCCCTTGCAGGTGTCCAGGGCGGCTTTCACATAGGCGGCCGGATAGCGGCTGGTATCCAGGCCGGCGCGGGCGAGGGCGTGGACGGACTGCTGGTAAAACCGCGCGTCGCTCACCTCGCGGATATACTCCCCGTTGAGCCAGGTGAGCTTGGTCAGGTCGAAGCGGGCGTTATGGCGCAGGACCTGGGGCAAATCGAAGGCGGCGATCAGCTCGGGCAGGGAGAGCTTCTCGCGGTTGCCTTTCGGAGACCAGCCGAGGAGGGCCAGGAAATTGACCAGCGCCTCCGGGAGATAACCCTCGTCCATGTAGGCCGTCAGCGAGGCGGCCTGGTCGCGCTTGCTCATCTTGGTGCCGTCGCTGTTGAGGATGAGCGGGATATGGGCATAGCGGGGAGGTTCGGCGCCGAAGGCGCGGAACAGGGCGATGTGCTTGGGGGTGTTGCTCAGGTGGTCCTCGCCGCGGATGACGTGAGTGACCCGCATCTCGAGATCGTCCACGACATTGACCAGGTGGAACACGGGCTGGCCGTCCGAGCGAACGATGACGAAATCGGGGTCGGCCTGCTCGCGATCGGTCAACTGCCGGCGCACGTCGCCCACGACCAGGTCGGGAACCAGGATCGGGGCGCGGTCCATTTTGAATTTGACAGCCCCCTCGTGCTCGTAGGCCAGGCCGCGCGAGAGCAGTTCTTCAACCCGCCGCCGATACCGGTCCTGGCGCCGGCTTTGAAAATAAGGTCCGGCGTCGCCCTTGCTCGGGCCGGCGGCCTCGGCCCCGATGGGGCCCTCGTCCCAATCCAGCCCCAGCCAGCGCAGACCCTTGAGGATGACCTCGACCGCCTCGGCCGTGTTGCGGGCGACATCGGTATCCTCGATGCGGAGAATGAATGTGCCGCCGGTGTGCCGGGCATAGAGCCAGTTGAACAATGCCGTCCGGGCCCCCCCGATGTGGAGGAAGCCGGTGGGGCTCGGGGCGAAACGAACGCGCGTTTTCATCAAGTCTTTTGTCGTGACGGTTCACGTGGGGCAGCCTTCCAGGCTGCCGGTTCGCGGGGCTTCCAGCCCCGCGGGCCTGCGACCGGGCGGCTGGAAGCCGCCCTGACCGGCAGGCTGGGAAGCCTGCCCTACATGGCCCGTCTGAAAAGTCACCTTTTGTCAATACCGCGGACAAGCAGGAGTAGGCTCGCAGACGGCATCGGGGGCTGTCAACCCGGACAGGCGCGTAGTGTCCTGACAGGCGAGCGAACTGGACGGGCTGGCGGGGTTGGGTATAATGGGCGTGCTAATGAATGTCATCCGCCACACAGAGCGCGACTTTTCGGCGCGGGTAGGCCAAATGACGGCGCCATCCAGCCTGTTCGACCCGGCCATCGAGCAGCGCGCGCGCGACATCCTGGAAGAAGTGCGGGCGCGGGGCGACGAGGCGCTACTGGAGTTGACCAGGCGGTTTGACGGCGCCAGCCTGGAAGCCGGGCAACTGGCCGTGACACAGGCGGAGTTGCTGAGCGCGTCCCTCAAGGCGGGTGCGCCGCTGCGGGCGGCCATCGCGGAGGCGCAGCGCAATATCGCGGCGTTCGCCAGGAAGTCGCTCCAGAAGAATTGGGAGAGCCGCAATTCCCACGGGGCGAGGGTGGGGGAGAGGTTCGACCCGTTCCAGCGCGTGGGGGTCTATGTGCCGGGCGGGGCGGCGCCGCTGGTTTCGAGCGCGCTCATGACGGTGGTGCTGGCGAAGGTGGCGGGCTGTGCGGAGATCGTGGTGTGCACGCCTTGCGGGGAAGACGGCAGCCTCAACCCGGCGCTGCTGTACGCGGCGCGGGCGGCAGGGGCCACGGCGATTTACCGGGTGGGTGGGGCGCAGGCGATCGCGGCGATGGCCTACGGCACGCGGACGATTGGGCGCGTGCAGAAGATATTCGGCCCGGGCAACGCTTATGTAGTGGCGGCGAAACGGCTGGTGGTGGGGCACGTGGCCATCGATCTGCTGCCCGGCCCCAGCGAACTGCTGGTGCTGGCGGACCATACGGCCAAGGCCGGGCTGATCGCGGCCGATATGCTGGCGCAGGCGGAGCACGGCTCGGGGCACGAACGGGTCTGGCTGCTCACGCCCTCGGGCGCGTTGCTCACGGCGGTGGAGCGCCAACTGGCCCGGCAGATGCGCGGGCTTTCCCGGCGTCCATTGATCGAACGGGCGCTCGGGCGGAACGGATGGCTGGTGCAGGTCAAGACCCTGGCGGACGGCATTGCCCTGGCCAACCGTTTGGCGCCGGAGCATTGCGAAGTCGTGTGCCGGGACGCGCGGCGCGTTTCCGAACGAATCGTGACCGCGGGGGCGCTGTTCCTGGGCGCCTATTCACCGACGGTGCTGGGCGATTACGTGGCCGGACCGAGCCACACGCTGCCCACAGGCGGGGCGGGGGCGTCGTTCGCCGGGCTGACGGTGGGCGAGTTTCAGCGCCGCACCAGCGTGGTCGAGTATAACCGGGCGGCCTTGCGCCGGGCGTTGCCGGCGGTGCGGCAGTTTGCCGGGTTGGAGGGCCTGGACGCGCACGGACGGTCGGCGGAAATCCGGTTCGAGGGGTGAAGGCGTTGCGCACCTTTCTGGCTTTGAGCCGGGCCGCGGCTTTGCCGACGGTGTGGTCCAACTGTCTGGCGGGCTGGTGGCTCAGCGGGGGCGGCCCCCTGGGCCGGCTGCCGGTGCTGTTTGCCGGGGCGACCTTCCTGTACCTGGGCGGGGCCTTTCTCAACGACGCCCTGGATGCGAAGTATGACCGGCAGTTTCGCCGGGCGCGTCCAATTCCCTCCGGGGCGGTGTCCCTGGCGAGCGTCCTGCGCTGGGCGCTGGTCTGGCTGGCATTTGGGGAGGTGTGGCTGTTCG
>Ga0326728_10023327_pt1 | contig 11348 bp, 9 predicted proteins | sample MB3enrmetagenome_FD_207602 | JGI IMG/M metagenome (GOLD analysis project Ga0326728, IMG submission 207602) | Lab enriched peat soil microbial communities from McLean, Ithaca, NY, United States - MB31MN | ecosystem: Environmental > Terrestrial > Soil > Wetlands > Peat | place: USA: New York... | reverse complement strand
CGGTCGCAGCGTAGGCGCGAACGGGTTTGCGGAGCCGCTGCCCTTCGATGCCACGGCCGCGACCTCTCGACCGGAGCGCATGCTGAAGGCCCTCGCCGGATACCGACCGGAGTGAAACTACCATGCCGAACCAAGATGCCCAAATGTGGCGACCGATGGCGCAGAATGTCGAGATCGATGCCTTGGATTCGAACTCTAACGCGGCGATTTCCGTCGCGGACGCAGTTCGAACGACCCTCGGGCCGAAGGGGCTGGACAAGCTTCTCATCGACCAGGCGATGAACCGGCACGTCTCGAACGACGGCGTGACCATTCTGCTGTCGTTGCGAACCATCCATCCGGTCGCTCGCATGATCGTGGAGATCGCGGAGCGCCAGGAGGAGCTGGTCGGCGACGGCACGACGACGGCGGTCGTGATGGCCGCCGAGATGATCAAGGAAGGCCGACGGTTCATCCGCGAGATGGGGGTCCACCCCACGAAGGTCGTGGAGGGGATCGAGACCGCGGTCCACCGCGCCTGCGAGATCATCGAGAAGGAATCGGTCGCGATCCGTCTCGAGGACCCGACGCTCGAGCAGGTGGTCTCCACCGCGCTCGCGTCGAAGCTCGACGGACGCAATCTGAGCAAGTTCGTCGTCCAAGGCATCCGGGCCGTGGCCGACGACGCCATCTACGACGGACAGTATGACTTCGAAAAGTGCATCGCGGTCATCCGAAAGGCCAATTTCGAGGACCAGCTCGTGGACGGGATCGTCCTCGAGCGGAAGCGGATCGACCCGAGCACGCCCCGGGAGAAGGTCGACTCGCGGGTGCTGATCTGCAAGCTGGACCTCAAGCCGGTCAAGTCGGACTGGCTGAAGGAAGGAAGTCGGTATTCCGATGTCCTCTCGATGGAGAAGGACCGGGAGCGGAAGTCTCGGGAGATGGTCGACGCCATCCTGGCGACCGGGGCGGAAACTCTGCTCATCGCCTCGCCCGAGGTCGACGAGCTGGTCGAGAACCAGTTGATCTCTCACGGGGTCTTCGCAGTTCGGATCGCGCAGGACGAGGTCGAACCGTTGGCACGCTACTTGGGCGTCCGCCCGGCGCGGATGCCTCAGGACCTCGCTCAGCCGGACGTCACCGCGAAGCTCGGCAAGGTCTACGAAGACGAGGCGCACAGCCTCATCCACCTCGAACGCGCGGCCGGGAAGCGCATGGTGACCGTGATTGTATCCGGTACGACCAAAGAGACGTCGCTGGAGCGCTGGAGGGCCGTTCTGGACGGCCTCAACGCGGCCGAAGCCGCGCTCAACAAGAAGGTCGTGCCCGGAGGCGGGGCGGCGGAACTCTACGTCGGCAAGCGACTCCGGGACCTGCAGCTCAAGGGAGTCGAGCAGGTCGGCGTCGATGTGGTCAACCAGGCCTTGGAGAGCGTCATGCGCCAGATCCTGACCAACGCCGGCTACAACGGGCTCGAGAAGGTCATGGCCGCCAAGGCCTCCCCGGACGGGTATGGCATCGACATCAACACCGGCGAGCCGACCGACATGCTGAAAAAAGGAGTCCTCGACCCTGCGCTGGTCAAGACCACCGCGCTCCAAGCGGCCGGGGAGATCACCCGGTCGGTGCTCCGCATCGACCGCAATCTCGCCGCCGACAACCTCGACCCCGCCGCCTTGTCGACCTCGAACAGGTAAGCCGCCATGGTGATGCGGCATTGCACCGAGGAGAGCAACGTCGATGAGGACATGCTCGTCATCGATGCCTCCAAGATCCGCCACGTGATCGTGAGCCAAGGCAGGATCGCCGAGATGTCCGGTCTGATCGAGAAGGCCACCCATCTCAACCTGGATTTTCCCGACCACAAGGCCGACCTCTGTGTGATCGCCGCTCGTCTCGAGCTCGGCTCCCCCATCAAGTTCACCGAGGGGGGGGTTATGTTCGCCATCGTTCCCAAGACATCCTACGAACACCTCGGATTCGTTGACTACACCGCGAGACTGTTCGCGATGCGCGACGCGATGGCCCGCGCCGAGGCCCAGGCGAAGGAGAGCAAACCGTGATCGAGTCGAGCGCCGTCATCGGAAACGTTCACCGCGACCCGAGCCTGAAGGACCGCTACGAACGCATGCTCCGTGAGAACCATGTCGAGAGGATCGTGGTCAGTCGCTTCGAGTCCAACCGAGCGCGTCTGCTGAAGGTCAGCGACCGCGGCTCGGAAGTGGCGCTCATCCTGCCGACGGGCACTTCCTTGCATGACGGGGACGTCGTGGTGCTCCGCGACGACCAGATGGTGGTCGTGACCCGCGAACCGGAACGCGTGGCGGTCGTTCGGCTGAAGGACACCGGGGAGCCACTCGAGATGGTGGAAATGGCGTTCCGTGTCGGGCATTCCCTCGGCAACCTCCATCGACCGATCGCGGTCGAACACCTCGAGGTCCGCCTTCCCATCCAGGCCGAGAGCGAGATGGAGATGCTGCGGAAGCTCTTCTCCGACCTCTCGGACCATCTGGAGATCCAACCGGCGATGATGGTCTTCGACCCGGAACTCGGAGAGGAGGATCATGCCCACCCCGCACCCTCCTGACCCCGCCTTCGCCGCCCTGCAGCTCTCGGACTCGTTCTTCCCTTCGGGGATGTACGCCACGTCGAGCGGTCTCGAGGCGATCTTCTACGAGGGAGGACGCGCGAAGCTCGAAGCCCTGCGCGGTCGATTGCCCGCCTTGCTGGAGACGTACATCTCCAACCAGCTCGGGCCGGTGGACTGCGTCCTCCTATCCAATGCCTACGATTTCGCCCTGAGGTCCGACCTTCCCGGTCTCCTGGACCTGGACCGCATGGCGCACTGCCTGCGGCCCGTGAAGGAGATCCGAGAGGCCTCCGCCCGTTCGGGCTCGCAACTGCTGCGGTGCGTTTCCGCCTTCGGGAACGGCGGCTTCCTGGACGAGTACTATCAGGCCGTCAAACGGGACGAGGCGAGCGGCACGTACCCGATCTCCCTGGCGATCGCGTGCTACAGTCTGGGGCTGACGAAGGAGTCGGCATGCCAGGTCCTGCTCTACTCCGCTGCGGTCAGCATCGTAGGCTCGGCGCTCCGGTTGGGGGTCCTCGACCACCTGGAAGGCCAGCGGCTCCTGCACGAACTGTCCCCGTGCGTGCAACGCGCCGTGCAACGGTACTCGGCCACTCCCCTCTCGGGCCTCTGGCAGTTCGACCCGGAGATCCAGCTCTACCAGGTTCGGCACGAGCGAATGAAGTCGAAGATGTTCATCACGTGAGAGAACGGAGGAGGGTACTATGAGCAACACAAGGATTCCGAGAGTAGGTGTGGGTGGTCCGGTGGGTTCGGGGAAGACGATGCTGCTGGAGAGGATCGTGCCGATCCTCGCGAATCAGGGGTACAAGGTGGGGATCATCTCCAACGACGTGGTCTCGAAGGAGGACGCCGACCGGATGCGCCGGAACCTGGCCACCGAGCAGGGCCTTCTCGCCGAGGACCTCGTGATCGGCGTCGCGACCGGGGGCTGTCCGCACACGGCGGTCCGAGAAGACCCCTCGATGAACCTCGCGATCGTCGAGGAGCTCGAGAAGGGCCATCCCGAGCTCGACCTCATCCTCATCGAGAGCGGTGGGGACAACATCACCACCACGTTCAGTCCCGCGCTCGCGGACTACTTCATCTACATCATCGACGTCTCGGGCGGCGACAAGTACCCTCGCAAGAGGGGCCTCGGGATCGAGAACTGCGACCTGCTCGTGATCAACAAGATCGACCTGGCCCCGTACGTCGGGGCGGACCTGAAGATCATGGCTCGGGACTCGCAGGTGGTTCGAGGGTCGAAGCCGTACGTCTTCGTCAACTGCCGGACCGGCGAAGGCGTGGACGAGGTCGTGCAGCACATCCTGAAGGGCGTGTTGTTCGGAGCGAAGCCGAAGACGGCCGGCCGTTGAAGTATGGCGGACCCCCAGGACTACACTCCGACCGACCTGCCGTCGGAGTTCGAGCAATACGACATCGAACCGCCGCAGATGGCGGTCGGTTCCCCCGGGAAGGTCGGCCGCCTGCGGTTGTTGTTCGAGTACGATGCCTCGGCCGAGAAGACCGTTCTGCGGGAACACTTCTCACAGGTGCCCCTGAGGGTCCAGCGGACCCTGTACCTGGAGGAATCGCTCCCCTCCCTCGCCTACGTGTTCCTCATCTCCCCGTCCGAGGGGGTCCTCCAGGGAGACCGGTACCGAATGGACTTCACGCTCCGGGCCGGCGCGCACGCCCACATCACGACCCAGAGCGCGACCAAGATCTACAGCATGAACGCCAACTACGCGACGCAGCTCGTGAACGTGGACGTGGGCGAGGGGTGCTACCTCGAGTACATCCCCGACCACATGATCCCCTACCACAACGCGAGGTTCTACCAGCGGGTGGACCTCAAAGTTCACGACCGGGCGACCGTCGTGTACTCCGAGGTGATCACCCCGGGTCGCGTGGCTCGGGACGAATCGTTCCGCTACGACGTGATGGCGCTCCGGACCCTGGCCGTCAACCAGGACGGCCGCTACCGCATCGCCGAGAGCATGATGTTGCTCCCCGAGGACGGTCGCGTCCGGGGGCTCGGTCTCCTGAGCGACTTCGATACCCTGGGGTACATGTTCGTCCTGACCCCCGACCGAGTGCCGGCGCTCAACGATACCCTCAACGACGCCCTGGAAGCGGACCCCGCGACCCGCGCCGGGTCGACGATCCTCGCGCGGGACTCCGGCGTGGCCGTGCGCGTGCTGGGACACTCGGCCGAGGACGTCCTCCGGACGATCCACGGGACGGTCGACCTGGTACGGAAGACGGTGCTGGGCTTCCCCTACTCCGGGGTCCACAAGCGTTAGTGGACCGACCCTGGTCCGGACCGCCTTTCCGTTCAATCCCCACCTCCGGTCCGACCGGGGGCGGGCCGTCGCGCCGTTCCGATGGGGTGACCACAGGCGGGATCGTGCCGCGGGCCGCGGTCCACTAAATAGGGTTCGGGTCTCGAGTTCGTCGGAGGGAACCAGGACGATGCAGGTGTTCGACCTCGACCGTCTGCCCGAGGCGTTGCTCCCTCAGCTGGCTGCCTTCGCCGTGAGCGACGGCGACCCCCCGCAGGACATTCGGCTCATTCGGTACCTCCAACGCCGGGGCCATCCGGCGTCCGACTACTGGGGCGTATACGCAGTCGAGGATGGCGAGGTCCTTTCGCGGGTCGAAACCCTCCAACTCCCGTTCACGGGACGCATCGGCCGTCAGACGGTGGTCGGCATATCGGACGTTCTCACGCGCCCCCCCGGGGTGGGCCGAGGGTTCGCCCGGGCCCTCCTCCGGGAGGTACACCGCCGTGAGATTGCTCGAGGCCGAGCGTGGTCCTTCCTCTGGACCCACCGTACCTGGGGAGCGCATCGCCTCTACGAGGAGCTGGGGTACGAGGACGTCTACTCGCCACCCCATGCCCTTCGCCGGATCGGCCGGGACGCGCGACGCGAGCCACCTGGCGGATATCGCTGGACCGAGGCCCGTTCGAGCGACGCCGGACGCCTGGAGCGTCTTCTCCACGCCGCTACCGACGGGCGATTGGGGTTCGTGCCCCGAAGCCCGGGTTCTACTCGGACACGGTTTCTGGTCGGTTGGAGGAAACCCGAGAACTACCGGATCCTTACCGCCGCCTCGCGCCCCGTCGGGTACGCGTACGTGGCGGACGATAGTCGCTGGAACCTTACGGTCAACGAGGTCATCGTGACGTCTCCGGACCACGGGGCGGCGATGCTCTCTTCGCTCGAGGGATCGGCCCGGGGCCGGTGGCTCACCTTCCAGGGGACCTCGTTCGTTCGCGACTCGGAAGCGTTCCTTCGGGATTACGGCTATTCAGTGTTTCCTGCGTCGCACGTCGTTCTGATGGCCAAACCCCTCGTGGCACGGGCCGTGCGGGCCGAGGACCTTCGAACGGTCTTCGAAGATCCGTCATTCTCGAACCACCGCGGCGACATGTTCTAGGCCTGCTCGAGCTCCACGGAGCCGTGATAGTATCCGCGACCTCCTCGGGCCTGAGAGAAGCATCAAGACCGGGACCCGCTCGATCGGGTCCGCGGTCGGCCCGTCGGTCTCATAAGGGCGAGGAGATTCACCGCGTAGGTCGGCTCTCCTCGCCGTGAAACGGAGCCGCGAGACGACAGTTCCTGAGGTTCGGTGAGCCCGTGAAGCAGTACTTGGTCCGGCCGGGGGAGCGCGTGCGACTCGACCGAGCGGACCCCGACGACACCTCGGGGTTCGACGGCGTCAAGGACGACGGGCAGAAGGACATCGAGAAACTGACGGTCCGGTTGGCGAAGCTGCAGGAGCTGCTCTACGCCGAGCACAAACACTCGATGCTGGTCGTCCTTCAGGGCATGGACTCCGCAGGAAAGGACGGGACGATCCGGCGCGTCTTCGAGGGGGTGAACCCTCAGGGCGTGCGGGTCGCCTCGTTCAAGATGCCGAGCGTCCGCGAGCTCGACCACGACTTCCTATGGCGAGTTCACGAACAGACCCCCGGGCGCGGCGAAATGGTCCTCTTCAACCGCAGCCACTACGAGGACGTGCTGGTGACGCGGGTGCACGGCTTGATCTCGAAGGCAGTGTGGGAGCGACGGTACCGCGAGATCAACGACTTCGAACGGATGCTGTCCGAGGAAGGAACGACCGTCCTCAAGTTCTTCCTGAACATCAGCCGGAACGAGCAAAAGAAGCGCCTGAAGGAGCGGCTCGACGACCCCACCAAGTACTGGAAGTTTCGTTACACGGACCTCCAGGACCGCCGGCACTGGACCGCCTACAGGACGGCCTACGAAGAGGCCCTCCAGAAGACGAGCACGTCGTGGGCTCCTTGGTACGTGATTCCTTCGAACCGGAAGTGGTTCCGGGACCTGGTCGTATCGGAGACGATCGTCGAAGCCCTCGAGGGACTTCACATGCGGTACCCGCCGCTCCCGGCCGCGTACCGAGCCGCCCGCGTCCGATGACGAGGGGACGACCTTCGGGGCGGGTGATGGACGGGAGGAGCGTGTCCGCGGGCCCCGCCCTTCGGTCAGGTACGAGACCCACGACCGGTATCGATCCTTCGCCAGGCGCACTCGGCAGGTGAGCCGAAGTGAGTGCCACTCCCGCCCGAAGTCGGCTTTTCCGCCTTTTGATCCATGGCCCCCGCGGTGCGTTCCGCTGGACGGCCTTCGTACTCGCGGTCACGGCCTTTGCCGCCGCGATCCCGACCCCGCTCTACCCGTACTACGAGAGTCACTTCCAGTTCTCCGCCGGAGTGCTGGGATTGGTGTTCGGGGTCTACGCGCCGGGCGTGCTCCTGACGCTCCTTCTCGTGGCCCCGGCCGCTGACAGCGTAGGACGAAAGAAGCTGCTCTACCTCGGGATGGCCCTCACGGCCCTCGGGGCGGTCGTCTTCGCTCTCGCCTCGGGCGTGCTCTGGCTCGCGCTGGCACGAGCCATTGCCGGGCTCGCGGTCGGGGCCACCACGAGCGTGGCGACCGCGGCCATGAGCGACCTCGAGCCGCACTTCGACCAGCACCACGTCGCCCGGGTGGCCGTCGCGGCCAATTTTGGCGGTTTCGCTGTCGGGGTGACCCTGAGCGGAATCCTGGTGCAGTACGCGGCCCACGCTCCCCAGGTCGTGTACCTCCTGCCGCTCGTTGCGAGCGCGGTCGGGTTCCTCGCGGTTTCCGTCACTCCCGAGACCGCTCCGAAGAGCGATTCCCGGCGGCCGTTCCGTATCCAGCGCATCGAGGTTCCGCCGGAGGTCCGTCGCCCGTTCTGGGTCGCGGCCGGAGCGATCGCCGCGTGCTACGCCATCTACGGGTTCTTCGCCGCTCTCGTACCCTCCTACGTGCGTAGCGAGCTGGGGATCTCGAGCCCCCTGGCTGCGGCGGGGATCGTCGCCCTCATGTTCGGGATGGCGGCGATCACGCAGCTTGGAACAGCTCAGACCCGGGACCGACGCGCGCTCATGACGGGGTTCCCCCTACTGATCGTCACACTCGTCGCTCTGGTCCTGATCCTTCCCTCCTCGATCTGGCTGTTCTTGCCGGTCGTGACCTCGGCCTTGGGCGTGGCCGTCGGTCTCACGTTCATGGGGAGCGGCACGCTGGTCGACCGGATCTCACCGGAAAACAAGCGGAGCGAGATCCTCGCCGGGTTCTACGCCGCCGGATACCTGTCGCTAGCGATTCCGACGATTGGTGTCGCCGAAGCGTCGACCCTGATCGGACTCACCAATGCCGGGATCCTGTTCGGGTCCGTCCTCGCCCTGGCGGTGGTGGCGCTCTACATCGCCACCCATCGGACACCGACCCCCCCCGGAGGCGGAGGGCGCCCCCGAATCTCCCCCCGACGGCTCCAGGAGCGATGACTCCGCGGGGGTTCAACAAAGGAACCGAGAATCCTGGTCCTCGTGACTCCGGCCCTCCGGAGGACGTCTCATTCATGCCCTCCGCTTGGGCACGTTCGGAGGCTCCTGAGGAGCGGACGGGTGACGTATATTCCCGGGCCCACAGAGACTTTATCTCGCGGCGGTCGCCATCTAATGACGTAACGGATGGGCCCGTCCGTCACCGGGAGAGGGCCCTTTCGAGCTCGATGGACCAGGCATCGCGGACCGACCGCCCTCTGGGATCCCTCTGCACGTGCGAAAGCTCGGGAGCGCATGGTATCCGGGACTTCAGGAATGGTGTGGGGGCAGGCCCATCGACCGATCCCCGAAATCCACAGTCGGAGCCGCTCCGCCGGCGGTCCCGTCGAAACTTTCGCTCAGACCGATTCGCCTCATTGTTCGCGTGGGGTCTGCTGGCGAGCATGACCCTGGCATCGGTGGGCCTGTTCGCGTTCTCGCCTGCTTCATCCCCCGTCGCCACCACCAACGGCGAGCCTAGTCACCTGACGGTCGACTCGGGCCCGTCGATCCTGGTAGCGCCCGACCAAGGGCCGACGGGCAGCCTGTTCACTGTGACTGGATCGGGATTCACTCCCGCTTCGCAAGCGAACGTTTCTTTCAACTTCGCCAGTATCACACCGACAAGTCAGACGGATTGCGCCCACACCGGCTCAAACATCACCACGAATGGCAGCGGCGGGTTCGTCTGCCCCTTTGTTGTTCCGTACCTGGGTCCGGCTAGCTACAATGTAGTGGGGTGGGACAACGCCACTGCGACCGCGACCACCCCGGTGGGGTTCACGATCACTGCCTTGACGATATCGCTCGCTCCGGCGCAGGGTCCGGAGGGTAGCACGTTCAACGTAACGGGCGCCGGATTCTCGGTAAGCTCGCTCGTTAACGTCAGTTTCGACTCCTTCAACATCACTCCCGCAACGAGTTCGGATTGCGCTCACGTCGGTCCGGGGATCACAACGGACTCGAGCGGTGGGTTCGTCTGTACGTTCACCGTGCCGGTCGTCCCGAGTTCTGGGCCGTACAGTGTGGTAGGAACGGACGAAGCGACCTCGAACGACACCCTCCCGGCGACGTTCACGGTCACCGCCCTCACGATTTCGGTGGCGCCGACCCAAGGTCCGGAGCACAGCACGATCACAGTGACAGGTTCCGGATTCAGCGTTCTTTCCGGAGCGAACTTCATCTTCGGCACCAGCACGCTGGATCCGACCGGCGGTTCTGACTGCAACTACGACCACGCTACGTCTACGATTACGACTGACTCCGCAGGCGGGTTCGTCTGCACGTTCACGGTGCCGACCGAGGCCGCAGATCCCTACAGCATCATGGGGACCGACGTCGAGACCGGGAACGTCACGAACATGGTGACGTTCACCGTGACCTCCTTGGCAATCCAGGTGGCACCCACTCAAGGTTCGGTGGAGAGCACCTTCACCGTGACGGCCACCGGGTTCACCGTGAGTTCTGGAGCGACCTTGGCGTTCGGAGGCCTCGACCAGCCGCCGACGGCTTGCTCGCAGGGTACGTTCAGCAGTACCGCGATCACCACGAATTCTGGCGGTGGCTTCATTTGCACATTCTCGGTGCCATCCGAACCGCCGGCAAACTACGCTGTGGTCGCGGAAGACACTGCGACCTTGGGCCACTCAAATTCGGTCACGTTCACCGTGACCTCGCTGGTGATCACGGTTGCACCCGGGCAGGGCCCGGTCGGCGCGTCGGTCACGGTGACCGGCACGGGATTTTCTGCGGACAGCACAGTTGGCCTGGTCTTCGATAGCAGGACGATTACGAGCTGCTTGAATAGTGGCAGTCTAGTAGCCGACAGCTCGGGAGGCTTCACGTGTCCTTTCAAAGTCCCGTCGGGGACGTCGGGAACCTCGGTCGTCGCGACGAATCTCGGAGGGAACACCGCTAGCGGATCCTTCACCGTGACGCCGGTTGGGATTACTGTGACGCCCGCACAGGGTCCGGCGGGCAGTTCGTTCACTGTCGTCGGGTCCGGCTTTAGTGTGGACTCGGGAGCGACGGTCGCCTTCGAGGGCGTCGATCTGTCGCCGACGGCGTGCACGGCGGGTCAATCCAGCGGCACGGCGATTACGACGACCGCGACCGGAGGGTTCTCGTGCACGTTCACGGTGACGTCGACCGAGACGCCTGGGTCCTACCCTGTCACGGGGACTGACGTGGCGACGCTGACCACTACCAGCGGCGTGACCTTCAAGGTAACCGGGCTCGCGATCACGATTGCGCCCGGGCGGGGCCCCGTAGGAGCGACAGTGGATGTCTCGGGAACCGGCTTCTCGGTGTCGACGCCATTGAGCTCCCTCGTGTTCGACGGAGTGTCGATCACGAACTTGGTGTCCGGTTCGCTAACGACCGGCAGTACGGGATCCTTCGCATGCACGTTCGACGTGCCGAGCGGAACCTCGGGGACGACCGTCACCGCGACGGACGTCGGGGGCCGATTCGCGACCGGAACGTTCACGGTGACCGTTCCCACGATCACGGTGACTCCCAGCCAGGGCCCGGTGGGATCGATAGTGAACGTCTCGGGGAAGGGGTTCTCGTTGTCCACGCCAATCCTTTCACTGGTGCTGGACGAGGTCACGATCCCGAGTTGCACTGGCGGTTCCTTGGTGACGGGGACGTCGGGGACGTTCACGTGCGTCTTCAGCGTGCCGAGCGCAACGTCGGGAACGACGGTGGTGGCTACGGACGGTGGCGGTCAGCCGGCCTCCGGAACATTCACCGTCACTACCCCTTCCATCACCGTGCTGCCGGGCCATGGCCCGGTCGGTGCCACGCTCACGGTCTCGGGAACCGGATTCTCGGCGTCGACGCCGTTGGCCTCTCTCGTGTTTGACGGGGTGATAATCTCCGGCTGCTCCAGCGGCTCTCTGACCACCG
>Ga0326728_10023326_pt1 | contig 11348 bp, 9 predicted proteins | sample MB3enrmetagenome_FD_207602 | JGI IMG/M metagenome (GOLD analysis project Ga0326728, IMG submission 207602) | Lab enriched peat soil microbial communities from McLean, Ithaca, NY, United States - MB31MN | ecosystem: Environmental > Terrestrial > Soil > Wetlands > Peat | place: USA: New York... | reverse complement strand
GGGCCTGATGATCCTTTGCTAATTCCTCGGGCAGGAACTTGAGGGCCACAAACCTACGGAGTTTGGTGTCTTCGGCCTTATACACCACACCCATCCCTCCGACACCGAGCTTCTCAACGATGCGATAATGGGCGATTATGCGGCCAACCATGGCGAGGGTCCCGCCTCTGGTGGCCATCTTAGGCTGCGCTTGCAGCTAAGTCAACGCGATACGACTATCCCGGGACAGTTCAAGTAGCGGAAGGCGCTGAGCCGGCTCTTGCGTCGCCTTGATAGGGCGTCTCCAAATGATTGGAAGTAATTGACAAGGTGCCGCCACGCCCCTTAAAATCACTCCCGTAATCGAGGTTCACTTCAAGGCAAGGTCCGGAAGAAGTGAGGACCGCCAGGTTCTCAGGTCACCTACCATGCCTCCTGCTAAGACCGTAGGGAAAGTGGGGATCGTCGAGAGCGACGTCGAGGAATGCTCCAGGATCGCTTCCGCGCTTAGGCGGGCCGACTTTGAAGTGCTGGAAGCCAACGACTACGACGGGGCGTACGAGATACTCCGCGAACGCCAACCGGACGTTCTCCTGCTCGAACTCAAATCTTCCCCGCAAGGTATTCGAAAGTGCCTCGAACTTCTCGAGGAACTGGAAGAGAGCGAACTCGATACCGTGGTCATCGTCCTGAGCGGGGACCGCACCAAGTCCACCGCGCTGCGGGTGATGCACGCGGGCGCTTACGACTACTTCCTGAAGCCCGCCGATCCTGACGTGCTGCGCATCATCATCCTCCGTGCCATCGAGAAGCTTCGAATCGAGCGGGAGCACCAGATTCTGCGGGAAGAGTTGCGCCGCAAAGACTCGCTCGGCGACCTGCTGGGGTCGACGGAGGCCATGAAAGGTTTGTTCGACACCATTCGGCGGGTGGCGCGCACCTCAACGACCGTGGTGATTCGCGGCGAAAGCGGCTCCGGCAAGGAGCTGGTGGCACGCGCCATCCACGAAGCCAGCCAGCAGCGCGACCGGCCCTTCGTCAGCGTCAACTGCGCCGCCCTCCCGGAAACCCTGATGGAGGCCGAGCTTTTCGGGTATGAGAAAGGGGCCTTCACCGGCGCCGTTGCCACTAAGGAGGGGCGGATCGAGCTGGCACACCGCGGCACGCTCTTCCTGGATGAGATCGGGACACTCAGCCTACCGCTTCAGAGCAAGCTGCTTCGGGTCCTCGACGAACACGCCTTGATGCGCCTGGGGGGAAAGAAATCCATCAAGGTGGACTTCCGGCTGATAAGCGCTACCAACGAGGACCTCGAGAAGGCGGTCCGCGAGCGCCGCTTCCGCGAAGACCTTTACTACCGCATCCACGTTATGCCGCTTTTTGTCCCACCCCTCCGGGAGCGCGTGGATGATATCCCGCTGCTGGTCGATTACTTCGTCAAAGTTTACTGCGCGGCGAACCATTGGGCTCCTAAGCGCGTGGCCGACGAGGTGATGGAGGCCATGAAACGTTACCCCTGGCCGGGGAACGTTCGCGAGCTCGAGAACCTGGTTCAGCGCCTGGTGGTCATGGCGGATGAAGATATCATCCCGTTGAAACAATTGCCTCGCGACATTCGCGAAGCTGCTCCTCAGTCGGCAGCCGATGGGTTTTGCCTCCCCGCCTCCGGCATCCGGCTGGATGAAGAGGTGAACGCCTTCGAAAAGCGCTGGGTTGAGACTGCGCTCGAAAAAACCAAGGGTGTCAAAGTGGAGGCCGCTCGCCTGCTAGGGCTAAACAGAGACAAGATGAATTACCTTTGCCGGAAACACGGGATGGAATCTAGCAGGACGCGTTGAGAAGCGTTTGGCATTTCTTTCAGAGGCCGTGGCGGCAGGCGTGATTGCCTGATGTGGAATAAATACACAAAGTGGAGAAATTCCGCTCGAGCCCTTTCCTATCAACCCACTTTGCTTCCCCAATAGTCGACCTCCACTCCGCAACTCGTTGAAACCACGGGGTACGACTCGCGGATTAGAAAAACCTTCCGATTGGTGCGCAACGTGCTATGTCCTATAGCGAAAGGTTCCAAGCGAGTAAGGTCAGCTGTGCTGATAGGAGATCAAGGGTGCGGAGAAAGAAGAAGCAAGTGAAACCAGCGGTCCAGAAAGATCTCAAGAAGATCCGCCAAAGGAAGGCGGCGTAACACAAATCAGAAGAGGGGAGAATAAGACCATGGCAGAGAAGAAAAAGGTAAAAGCTTCCAAGAAAAGCCTGAAGGGCAGCAAGAAGCTGGCCGAAACAAAGCTGATGATACATCCCCCGACCCATTAGGCCTGGGTACTGCCGCCTGGGCGCGAGAGACCTGCTCTCGCGCCCAGCGGTGGTCTGCTAGGCTGTGGCATTGCGCTGAGGGCAATCACCAGATCAGGCTACGCGCCCCTCGCCACCCAGCCCGTAGAGCCCGCACGGCCAGCGGATAGTGCTTCCCATAGATCCGTGCCGTTCCGGTCATTCCTTCCTTTAGCCCCCCGTTAGGATTAGGGAATTCCATTACAACCTCGAAAAAGTTGGTCAGTTCCTGACCCTTGCGCTCAATCTTGTTGGGCTCTGCCAGTGGGCGCTCGGAAGACGCGGCCGGCATGATCTGGCGAATCGTTCCCGAAAAGGTCTGGAATGGATAGCTTCGGAGTTTTAGCCCCACCGCCGCACCCTGGTGCGCATCCTCGAGTTCCCAGTCCCGCACCAGCACTCGCGCGCGCATAACCTGGCGATCCACAAGAAGAGCCAATGGCTCCCCTTCAGTCAAGTATTCGCCCACCCGCTGCTCGATTTGTGGGGTGTCGATTACCCCCGTGAAAGGGGCCCGCAAAACCAACTGCTCGCGCTTCCGGTCGATTTCCGCCTTTTCGGCCTCCAGACGCCGGATTTCCTGGAGGTATCGCTCGCTGGCGGCGAAATCCGAGCGGGCCAAGGCTGCCCGGTGGGAGCTCTCGGCTAGGTTCAACTGACTGGCAACCATCTCGGCTTGGGCTTCAATCTCCGGGTTGTGCAGGACGGCCAGCACCGAACCTGCCTGGACAGTATCGCCCTCGCGGACGTTCACTTCACGGACCAAACCTGCGACCGGGGTCTTCACCTCCAGCCTCCTTTGAGGTTCCAGCAGAAAATCGGACGTGGTCTTAACCGCCGTGGGGGGAACAAAGAGCATAAGGAGCGCCGCGGCCCCTGCCACTGGTTGCCACCAAGTCATCCTCCATGTCATGAACTCCTCCTTGAGCCTTCGCAAGTGAGCCCGCACCGCAATCTGCCATTGCCCGAGCCGCCTGCGGAATGCGAAGCAAAGCACTCCAACGGTTGCCAAGTGCCCCCAGGCGCCCAGCCAGCCTGTAAAGGCGTTGTCCACAAATCCCAACAATAATAAGAGGACGAGCAGGGAGTAAAGCCCCGCCGAGAAACCGTACCCCAGAAAAATCCGCTGCTCCCTGCGGCTGGCAGGGGGCAGTTCGACTGCCTGACGGAGCACACTGCGTTTTAACCAAGCCACAGTATATGCAAACGATTGCTCGCGAAGGCTGTCAACCTGGAGGTGCTCGCTCAGCACGTAGTAGCCGTCGATCTTGAGCAGCGGGTTCAGTTGGAAAAAGCCGATCACACCACTCATCAAAGCGAACTTGTACGTCAGGTCGCCGGCCACGGAGCCCGGCGGCGACAAGGCCCAAATGAAGAGCGCGAAGCAGCACTGGAGCAGGGTGACCCATATCCCTGCGATGATTGTCCAAATGCGCTGCGAACTCTTGGCGAAAATGTGCATGTCGGTGCAATCGGTGTAAAAGGACGGAGAGAAATACAAAAGCATGAAGCCCATGTGGTGCACTTCGCCGCCGAAGTGCTTGCAGGCCAGGCCGTGCGCGAACTCGTGAGGTCCGACGATGATAAACAACATCACCCACATAACCAGGAGGTCGTAGCCGCTCTTGTGTCCAGGACCGTAGACCGCCAGGGCCTCCTGGCTGACGCGCGTGAAGTCGTGGGCCACGATCACCCCAGCCAGGGCGAAGAGGCCGAGTGAGAAGAGGACAAACTGCTTCGTGAACATCCAGTCCAAGTACCTGTCCAGGCGTTCCAGCGCTTGGTCGGGATCAAAGGCCGAAAAGTAGATATAAAGCAGGCTGGCGTGGTTCACGCGCTGACGACGCTCGTCGCGGATCTTTTCCAGGATGCAGAGATTTTTTTGCGCAGCCCCACGCTCCCAGAAGTTGGAGTCCACGCCGTCCAGGTACTCGATCACGTCCTGTTCGCTCAGGTCCTGGTCCGGGTAGCGTTCATTGAGCGCCTGCGCCACTTCGCCTGGAGTACGAGCGCCATCGCACAAGGAGAGCAGCTCCCAATCCAGCTCGCCCAGGCGATTGAAGGAGTCTGTCTCAGGGACTTTGACCACGAAGCTGGTTTCCCCGGCAAACGTCTGCTTGCCGACCTTCAGGTCGGCTCGCAGCTTGGGGCGCCGAAGGCCCTTCGCGACCACACCCGAGAGTTGGATGCTGGTGGGACCGAAACGCATGTTAGTCGAGAGTCGAAAGTCGAGAAGTCAGTGGAACCGTCGAGGGTCGAAGGAAAGGCTGTTGTACCTCACGGGAGCGAACTCAGGAAATACTGTGTTCGGGTACTCACCTTGGACATTCGACTCTTGACTTTTGACTGGCCAGACTCCAGATCACTCGCACCGCCATTCCCGGCCGCAGGTTTTCCAGATGGGGTCCCGTCAGCTCTGCCGTGAGGTCATAACTGGCGCTGGCAGCATCCACGGTAGGGCTGACCAATTTCACATGCGCGTTGTACTCCCGCGACTTATCATCCGCCAGCGCTACTTTCAACGGATAGCCAGCCGCGGGCCGTGGGCCTGCCGACTCCGGCAGTAGAAACCGGACCTGTAGCGGGTAAAGCTCGCTTAAGCGAAAGCACAGATCATTCTTGACCAAATTTTGTCCAGCGCGGACAGCCCGCCGGACAATGTATCCGTCGAAGGGGGCCACTATTCGAGTCTTTTCCAGCTCGATCTCCAGCTCGCGAATGGCCGCTTTTTTTTGCTCGATGGCAGCCTTCCAGCTGTCCAGGTCGAAGCCTGCGCCGGTGGATTGAAACTCGGCTTCCTCGAGCGCCGCTTGGCTGCTCAAACCGAACTTGCGCAATTCCTGCTGCCGTCGAAAGGCAGCATCCTTGGCCTTTTTCTCAGCTTCCTGGTACTTGAAGTTGTTTTCAGCCACCCTCTGGTCCAGGCGGGCTTTCTCCAAGCTGGCAAGCAGCTCGCGGTCGTCCAGGCGGGCGAGCACCGCTCCTTTTTTTACCCAACTATCCTGGTCGTAGAAGAGTTCTTGCACAATCCCGTCGCGCTGGGCGAGCAAATCGACAGAGTGTTCGACCGACAATACGCTTGGAATCTCCAGAGTGTCCGCAGCCGGCACGGAAGGCGGCTGGGCAGGAGCTTGGGTGACACTGGGCTGCGGCGACGCCGCAGGGGTCGCTTCTTGTTGAGACTGGTTCGCGCACCCGGGGACACCCAGGACAGCTGCCAGGATTCCGAACAGGACCCAATCAGATCGTTTCATTGCTTCAGCCTCGCGGTAGTCGAGGAGTCGCGAGTTTGACCACTCGCCAGCATCCGGTTTTTCGACTCTTGGCAGCAGGAGAAATCGAAGATCGGAGATTCCATTTCTCGACTCCTCGACTTCTCGACTTCTTACGGTAGTAACGCCCAGACCTTCCGCCATGCCCATTGCGTTGGGGCGCGCAGCAGCATGTAGCCCACAGGATACCACCCGCTGTGAAACCAGCCTCCCGCGCTGGTAATCTTCGCCTGCCCCGCCATGCCATCGCGGGCTTTGACATCAGGATTGGGGAACAGGGCACGCGTTACGAAGAACTGCTCGCCCTCGGCAGAAATGGTCTGGGGGGAGACTCGCTCCACCGTTCCCCGGAGCGTTAGGGTGGGATAGGCATTCAATTTGAGGGCCACGGGCGCGTCGGTTCGAATCAGGGATATATCGGTTTCCGGAACGTTCATTTCGACTGCCAAGTGGTCCTGATCCACGAGCTCGCAGAAGGCATCGCCTACCTTGAGCAGTTTCCCAGTTTTCTCTTCCACCTTGGGTGTCACCACGACGCCATGGATAGGGGCCCGGAGGCGCGCCTTCTCCACTTTTTCCTGATAGAGAGTGACCTCTGCCTGGTGGAGGTCTATGTTCAGCCGGGCCTGGCCTGCGCCAGCCCAATCCCTCTTTTCCTCCGCCTCGGCAAGCTGGCGGTGGGCGAGCGCGAGATCGGTCAAGGCCCGTTCCAGCCGGATTTTGTCATCGCTGTCGTCCAGTCGTGCCAACTCCTCCCCAGCGCTTACTCTTTGCCCTTCCCGGACAGGCACCCCCTGGACAATGCCGCTGACCTCGGCGCTCACAATACGGCGCTCGGCGGGGACTACGGTGGCGTTCGTCTGGATTCGGTACTTCCAGGGCACTACGATCAAAAGCAGCGCAGCTATCCCGGCTTTCGATGCGATCTCGAGCCAGCGGCTGGCTGTGATCCCTTCCAGTTTGCGCTTGCTCTTGAGCACGGGCTGCCAAATACTCAGCAGCGGCACATCCTGGTACAGCCTGGCATTGCGGATGGCCACGGTAGTCTGGCTGGCAAGGATAGCGAGAACCTCCAAATGGCTTTCCGATAGGAATTCTGCGGTGTTGCTCAGAAGGGCCAGCACGCCCACGGTCCCCTGTTCATCGCGCAGAGGTATGGCGTAGAAGCCGCTCTGTCCCTCCTTTTCCAGGTAGCGCACCAGCGCCACGTTCGCTCCCTCCGGCTTAACTTTCCACCCCTCTTCAGTCTGGTCGGCCGAGACCGCCTCCGACTGTTCAGCCACCCACGCCAGCAGTTCACGCAACTGCTCCATTTCGTGAGTGCGAGGCACCTCGGCTTCACCGGATACGGCGCCCAGTAAGAAGCGGTGGCGGTCATACAAACCGATGACGCACTGATCAAAGGGCACGACGGTTGAGGCCTCGTGAACCACCGTGGTGAGGACATGATCGAGATTGAGCGTGGAGGTTATTTCCTTGCTGATGGCGAGGAGGGCGTCCAGGGTGTGAACCTTTCGCTCTGCCTGCAACAGATTGGCATTGTTCACGGCGTTGGAGGCCTGCTCGCACATATTGGTGAGGTAAAACAGGTCATCCTCATCAAACGGCTTTCCATCTGATCGGTTGACGATTTCCACGACCCCCAGCACCCGCTCTTCCTTCAGAAGAGGCGCGCACATCAGCGATTGGATTTGATACTCCTCGCTTGCTTTTATGCGAGCCTCGAGTTCCGGCTCATCCTGGGCGCTCGAGACCAGTCGCGCTTGACCTGTTTGGGCCACGCCCCCAGCCAAGCCCTCTCCAATTTGAAGCCGGCTACCCTTGTGGGTGGTCTGATCCTCGCCCGCTTGCTGCGCGCAAAGCAGCTCGTTCGTTTCGGGATCCACCAGCCAGAAGTTGCAGGCCAGGGCTCCGAGGTTCCCCTGGATCTTCTCAGCCATAATGGGCAGTAGATCCTCAAGCTCCAGCGTAGAAGTGAAGGTGCTCGCCACATCGTAGAGCGCGGTCAATCGTTCAATCGTTTCCAGGTTCGACCACTTTTCCCGCTCGACCGCGCGCAAAGCGTCCAGAACCCGGCCCGCCAGCCGGCAGGCTTCTTCGACGAAGCCTGCGTCATTGGCGGTGAATTCTCCCGTGCGCTTGGTCAATACCTCCAGGACGCCGGCCACGTCTTTGGAGGTCGGGATGGGTGCGTATAAGGCCGTTGTTACGCGCTCCCGGTCGCCTTCCGCAAGGTGGGGGAACATCTCCGGCTCGATTTCCTGCTCGCTGAGCCGCCGCGCGCGTGATTTTGTCAGCATCTCGGGCAGAATACCTTCGCTCGCTTGCCCCGGCGCAAGCTCCAGCCGAACTCCGGCTTCGAACCAGCGCGAGCGACAAATCAACTCCCCACCGCTCTCCTGACGTAGCCAAACCATCGCCGCACGGGCCTCCAGATTTCGGCCAACATGCGCGGCAAGCGTCTTCGCAAAACTGTCAATGCTGTTGCAGGAGTGAAATCCAACCGATAGTTCAAAAAGGCAGGACAACTGCTCCATAGAGAGTGTCGCCGAGGCCGTCACCGCTACGGCAGGAGCTAGTGGGCGGCTGGAAGAAAACCTTCGAAATCAGTCGATTTGCAGGCTACCAAAAAACCTCCGGCTAAGTCAAGCAATGTGGTCGAGAGACGTTTTCTCACCTAGTGCCTTGATTTGCTCAGCAAGTCGGCGTAGTCTCAGGTGTCGGTGTAAAATTCATGCCGTGTTTGGAAAGCAGTGCATCAACCGCGAGGAATCCGTGACCATTAATATCAGAACAGTTGATCAGGTGACCATTCTTGACCTCAACGGCCCTTTTAAGGCAGGTGAAGCTGAGCAAGCCTTTCGAAACTCCATCGGCGAGGTGCTCTCCGCCGGCGTCACGAATCTTGCCGTAAACCTTGCGGGCGTGTCTTTTCTCGATAGCTCCGGTGTCGGCGCACTGGTCCGCACTTTTTCGGCCCTGAAAGAAAAAGGGGGCGAATTCAGAGTTTTTGGGGCTCCAAAACAGGCCACTCAAACCCTCCGGATGGTTCGTCTGGACAAAGTCCTCGGACTGGCGGAAGATGAGACCGCTGCCCTCGCGAGTTTTTAGCGAGAGGCTGAAAAAGTCATCCTCCTATTATTTTGGGCGAAGAAAACAGAGGGCAGAGGCCAGGGAACAGAAGGCGCTTGAACTTCTGCACTCTTGGGGGAGGAGCCGTTTCTTACCTTTAAGCATCATTCCCTATTCGAGTGACTTGTGGAAGCGCAGGACGCTGATCGTCAGTAGGAGAATAGCAATACCTGCAAGGGAGGCGACCTGCGGCCAGAGCACGTCGAAACCAGTCCCTTTCAAGTAGACACTGCGCAGAATCACCATAATGTAGGTCAGCGGGTTGGCGTAAGACATCTTCTGAAGCAGGGGTGGCATACTGGCGATAGGAGTGCCGAAGCCGGAGAGCGTGATCATCGGCATGGTAAAGAAAAAGGAAAGGATCATCGCTTGCTGCTGGGTCGCGGAGATCGTGGAAAGAAACAACCCCAAACCTAGACCTGCGAGGATGAAAGTTACTAATCCTGCCGCCAGCACACCCAAGTTTCCCCGAAAGGGCACCCCGAACCAAAATGTTCCCACCAGGGCAATGAGTGTGGCGTCTATGCAGCCGACCAGGAAGAAGGGAATGGTCTTTCCCAGGATGAATTCCCAGCGGCGAATAGGCGTCACCATGACCTGCTCGAGGGTGCCGATCTCGCGCTCACGCACCACCGCGAAGGCGGTGAGCATCATGACCAGGATCAACAGGACGTTGCCAATGACTCCGGGAACGAAATACCACTGGCTTTCCAGCCCCTCGTTGAACCAGGGCCGAATCTCGAGGTCCACTTGTGGCAGCGACGAAATCAGTTGCGGGGCCGTCCGCTGCATCCGGTCGAGTTGGTAGTCACGGCTAAACTCGGCGCCAATCTGGTTGAGATAGCCCAGCGCCACTAGGGCGGTATTGGAGTTGGAACAATCCACCAGCACCTGCACTGTAGCCCCTTGGCCGTTGCGCAGGCGCTGGGCGAAACCGGAATCGATTTCCATCGCCGCCAGGAAATCGCCGCGGTCAATGCCTTCGCGCAGGTCTGCCCGCCGCGCGGCATATTCGTTTAGGTGAAAATAACGGCTGGCGGAAAAGTGTGCCACCAACTCGCGGCTCTCCTGCGTATTGTCCAAATCGAGCACGGTCAGCGCCACGTTCTTTACATCCAAAGTGGCCGCGTAACCGAACACGAACATTTGGATGAGCGGCGGACCAAAGAGCAGCCAGCGCATGCGCGAGTCGCGCAGCACTTGGATGAATTCCTTCTTGACCATGTTGCCGATGCGTCGGAGTGAGGAGACGAATTTCATTCCAGCCTCTTTTGAAACGCGCGGGTGGCCATTATGATCAGCAGCGCGGCAATAATCCCTAAGGCCGCGATGTCTCCTGTCAAAAACCGCATCGCCGCGCCCTTGAGAAAAACGCTGCGCAGGATAGAAACGTAATAACGCGCCGGCAAGATGCGCGTGATCCACTGCACGACGATGGGCATCTGATCGATAGGAAAGATAAAACCGGATAGAAGAAATGTGGGCAACATCGTCACGAGCAACGCCATCTGGCTGGCCCCCAGTTGTGACTTGGCCGTGACCGAGAAAAAATACCCCACTGACAGCACTACAATCAGGAATAGCGCCGAACAAGCAAACAGCACCGTCCAGCTTCCCCGGAAGGGAACCTTAAACCACCAGACCGCCGCGCCGGCGCAGAGCGCTGTATCCATGATGCCGATGACAAAATAGGGAACCAGCTTTCCGATCTGAATTTCCAGCTTGGTCACGGGTGTGGCGATGAGCTGCTCCATGGTGCCGCGCTCCCACTCCCGGGCGATGGTTAGTGAGGTCAGGAATGCGCCCACTACGGCCATCACCATGGCCACAACGCCGGGCACAATATTGGCCATGCTTTCCAAGTCTTCATTGAACCATGTTCGCGGCTGGAAGGTGACATTGGGGGTTACAGGCGGCAGGCCGTTGCGCTGCTGCCATTCGATCTGTATGTCTTGGGAATAGGCTTGGATGATGCCCAGCGCGTAGCCCATACCAATGCTGGCAGTGTTGCTGTCGCTGGCATCGAGCAGCGCTTGCACAGGGGCCTGCCCGCGGGAGCGGAGTTCTTCCGAGAACTGCGGCGGCACTACCACGGCCACCCTACAGGCGCCCCAGTCAATCTGCCGGATGACGTCGTGATAGTTTTCCGCGACATCTACAATCGTGAAATAGTCAGTGGCCTGGAAATGCTTCAGCAGGTCTTGACTGGTTTGGGTCGCGTCGCGATCGTACACGCAAAGGGGAATGTGCTTGACGTCCAGATTCACTCCGTAGCCGACAATGACAAGCTCCACCAGCGGCATGGCGAAGATGATCAGGAGGCTGCGCGGATCTCGCCAGATCTGGATGACTTCCTTGCGCATCATGGCCAGGATGCGGCGCAGGCTCATGCGGTTCTCTCCAGTTTGAATTCATGCGCGGCGGTCAAGCCGACGAAGACGTCCTCGAGGCTGGGTGGAATCTGCTCCAGCCGGCTGACGCGGACCTGCCCGGCCTCCAGGGCCGCGCGGATTCCGGGCATGGCAGCCTGGGCGTCGGCAACGACGGCATGCAGAGCGTTTCCAAAGACCGCCGCGTCCAGCACGCCCGGCGCTTCGGTCAGCGCTTCGAGTCCCGGCCCCAACGGTTCGCATT
>Ga0326728_10023325_pt1 | contig 11350 bp, 16 predicted proteins | sample MB3enrmetagenome_FD_207602 | JGI IMG/M metagenome (GOLD analysis project Ga0326728, IMG submission 207602) | Lab enriched peat soil microbial communities from McLean, Ithaca, NY, United States - MB31MN | ecosystem: Environmental > Terrestrial > Soil > Wetlands > Peat | place: USA: New York... | reverse complement strand
TTTCCGGACGGCTGCATGCCGGAAAAGACTCGTGTTTTCATGGTAAGGGAATGGGAGTAAATCCTATCGTAAGCAATTTTGAAGCCACCGTGGAAAAGTTGGTCTACGGCGGCGACGGCCTGGCTCGTCTTGAGGGGCGCGTAGTGTTGGCGCCTTTCGTTCTACCAGGCGAGCGCATTCGCGTCGAGACGTGGCGCGAGCAGCCGGGGCTGCTGCGGGCGCGCACGCTCGAAGTGCTGGAGCCGGCCGCGGAACGCGTGGCCGCGCCATGCCCGGTCTTTGGCCGCTGCGGCGGTTGCCACTACCAGCACGCGCCGTACGAATATCAGCTCGCCGCCAAGCGTGCGATTCTCCGAGACCAGTTGCGGCGGTTGGGGAAATTGGAGCCGCCGGAGCAGATTGCGACGGCCGCGGCCGCCCCGTGGGGTTATCGTAACCGCGCGCAGTTGCACGTGGAGGGGGCGAAGATCGGGTATCGCGAGGCCGGTTCGCACAGCCTGTGCGGTGTGGACGAGTGTCCCATCGCTTCGCCCGCGATCAATGACGCCATCCGCTCTCTGGCCGGCATGTTGCGCGATCCGCGGTGGCCCAGGTTTGTGCGATCGCTCGAGATCTTCACCGACGAGCGGCAGGTGCAGTTGAACGTGCTCGACACGGATCAACCGGTAGCGCGGCGCTTCTTCGACTGGTGCGCGGAGGAGATTACGGGGCTGGTCGCGGGCGCGCTGGATTACCAGGGACGGTTCCGGGTGAGCCGCCATTCGTTCTTCCAGGTGAACCGGTTCCTGCTGGAAAAGCTGGTGGAGGTGGCGCTGGAAGGTGCGGAGGGCGAAACGGCGCTCGATTTGTACTCGGGCGTGGGACTGTTCTCGCTGGCGCTGGCGCGAGGATTCAAGAAAGTGACGGCGGTGGAGTCCGGCTCGGGCGCAGTGCGGGATCTCGCGTTCAACGCGGAGCGCGCCGGCCTGGCGAACTTGCGGGCGGAGCGCGGCACGGCGGAAGAGTATCTACAGAAACTGGAGCGCCCGCCGGATTTCGTGCTGCTCGACCCGCCGCGCGCCGGGCTTGGCAAAGCCGTGGTGCGGCGGCTGGCCGAGTTGCGTCCGCGGCAGCTCACGATTGTCTCGTGCGATCCGGCCACGCTGGCGCGCGACCTGGCGGGGCTGACGGCGTCCGGGTACTCGGTGGAAAAAATGACGATGGTGGATCTGTTTCCGCAAACGTTTCATCTGGAGACAGTCGTGCGGCTAAGCTGTCGCACGCCAGCCTCCGCGCCATAATGTTTTAGCATTGAAACATGCCCCGCTACGCCGCCATCGACATCGGCAGCAACTCCATCCGCCTGGAGGCCGCCGAAGTCGCGCCGGGACAGCCTGCCCGTGTCCTCGCTTCGGAACGCGAAGTCACGCGCCTGGGTGAGAGCGTCTTCCACACCGGCTCGGTCAGTGAAGAAGCCATGCGAGCCACTTGCGCGGTGCTGGCCCGTATGGCCGGGCTCTACCGCAGGCTGGACGTGGTGGGCGTCCGCGCGGTGGCCACCAGCGCCATCCGCGACGCCGGCAACCAGCGGGCTTTTCTGGCGCGCGCGTCGGAAGCCGTGGGCGCGGGCGTCGAGATCATCTCCGGCCGCGAAGAAGCGCGCCTGATTCACCTGGGCGTCGAGAGCAACTGGCCGCAACCGGCCCGGCGCGTCCTCATCATCGATATCGGCGGCGGCAGCGCTGAGATCATCGCCGCCGAAGCCGGCCGCCTGGGGGAGTCGTTCTCCAAACCGCTGGGCGCCGTTCGGCTGCGCGAGATTTTTCTGAGGGACGACCCGCCCGCCCCGCTTCAGCTTCACCAGATGCGCGAGTATATTCAGGCCAAGCTCGATGCCGCCGTGCGCCGCCTCGGCCACTCGGGCTGGGACCGCGCCATTGCCACCTCCGCCACCGCTTCCGCCGTGGCCAGCGCCGTCGCCCGCGCGCCGCGCTCCCAGCGCGGCCAGATCGACCGCCTCCGTGTCCCCACCGCGCAAGTGCGCAAGCTCTACCTCAAGCTGGCCGGGCGGAATCTCGCCGGCCGCCGCAAAATTACCGGCATCGGGCCGCGCCGCGCTGAGATCATCGTTCCGGGCGTGGCCGTTTTGCTCGAGTTCTTGCAGGAGTTCCATCTGCCTGCGGTCTACTACTCTGGCGCCGGCGTCCGCGACGGCATCATCGCCGACCTGGCTGCCCGCAACGTGGGCGCCGAGCTCTCCCGCCTCAGCCGTGATCAGCGCCGCGAGGTCGTGGAAATGGGCCGGCGCTACGGTGTCTCGGTGGACCACGCCCGCAAAGTCGCCAATATCTCCAACCTGCTGTTCACCGCGCTCCAGCCCCTGCACCAGTTGCCGCCCGGCTGCGGCAAGCTCCTGGAAGCCGCCGCCTACCTCCACGACGTAGGGCATTTCGTCAGCCATACCGGCCACCACAAGCATTCCTGGTACGTGGTGTCCAACTCCGACCTGGCCGGCTTCACCGAGCGCGAGCGGCTCCTCATCGCGGGCCTGTGCCGCTATCATCGCAAGTCCCTCCCCAACCCGGTGCACCACGCGTACCTGTCGCTTTCGGCGGAAGAAAGGCGTATCCTGCTGATGATGATCCCCATTCTCCGGATCGCCGACAACCTCGACCGCAGCCGCGAGCAGCGCGTCCGCGACGTGGAATGCCGCTTGCGCGATGGCGAGGTGCTGCTCCAGATCGGCTCCCGCGGCGATATCGACCTGGCCCAATGGGGTGCCGAACGCGCCGGCGAAGTGTTCCAGCAAGTGTACAACCGGGCGATTTCCGTGACCAGGCGCGAGATTGACCATGCGTGATTACGCGCGCCACGAAACTGCGATTCTGCTGCGGCGCCTCGCCTACCAGTTGAACCGCGTCCGCAACGGCGACGCCGATTCCATCCACGATCTGCGCGTCGCCATCCGCCGCTTGAACCGCTGCCTGCGTGTTTTTGCGCCCTTCTTCCCCGGCGATTCGTGGAAGAAGATCCGCCGTCAGCTCGCCGGGCTGATGGAAGCGGCCGGCCGGGTGCGCGACCGCGATATCGCTCTCCAACTTCTCGCCGAAGCCGGCGTCCCCGCGCACGCCGCCGTCGCCGCGCGTCTGGCGGGGGAGCGCCGCAAGGTGAGCCGCGAGCTGCTGCTCGAAATCCGCCGCTGGAAAGGCCGCAGCTTTTCGAAAAAATGGCGCAGCCGGCTGGAGCTGAGCGCATGAGCAAGCTGCATCAGCTCAGGTGGGATCAGCGGGCCGGCGCCGCCACCAATGCGCGCCGTGAGCTTCCCCATCTCGCCGCCAGTTATTTCGCGCTGGTCCGCGCGCTGCTCGCCGGCGATCCGTCTCCCGCCAGGCTGCACCGGATCAGGCTTCTCACCAAGCGCCTGCGCTACACGCTCGAGCTGTTCCGTCCGTGCTACGGTCCCGCCCTGGAGACGCGCCTGGCCGCCTTGCGCCGTATTCAACAGTTGCTGGGAGAAGTCAACGACAGCACCTCCGCCGGCCGGCTGCTCTCCCGGTCCATGAGCGCCGCCTCGCCGCAGCGTGCCCGCGTCCTGCGGTACCTGGAGGAGCGCGCCGCCGTCAAAGCTCAGGAATTCCGCAAAGATTGGGCCGAAGTTTTCGACGCCCCCGGCCAGGAGCGCTGGTGGACCGGCTATCTGGCGCGCCAAGCCCGCACGCCCGGCCGGCGGGCGTAGAAACCGCTGGAATCGCCCTCTTGCAATTTATCGTCTACCGATATACGATAAGCTTGTGATCCAGTCTTTTCGAGATGCCGCGACCGAAAGGATGTTTCAGCAGCAATCCTCGAAGCACTTTCAGCCCATCGAAAAGGTTGCGCTCCGTAAGCTCATCCATCTGAACCAGGCGAGATTTCTGCGCGATCTGGCGGCGATTCCCGGCAACCGCTTGGAAGCCCTGAAAGGCGCCAGGAAGGGACAGCACAGTATACGAATTAACGACCAGTACCGCATCTGTTTTGTCTGGAAGAATGGGGACGCCTGCGACGTGGAGATCACCGACTACCATTAGGAAGATAATGTTATGGCAAATTTTATACCGGCTCCCCATCCCGGCGAAACCATCCGCGAGGACGTTCTCGAACCGTTGGGCATGAGCGTGAACCAACTCGCCAGAGCATTGGGTATCACGGCGACGCGCCTCAATGATGTCGTGCGCGGCCGGCGGGGAATCACCGCCGACACCGCCCTGCGCCTGGCGCGATACCTTGGGACCTCGGCCGAATTCTGGCTCGGCCTCCAACTCGAATACGACCTCCGCACCGCCCGGCAAGCCCGGCAACGAGAAATCGAGAAAGCGGTCCACCCGCGGTCCGCAGCCGCTTAGATGCGCCGAGAGCCGCGTCTGCGCCCCTGGAGCCGGCCGGATTGACTCACCCTCATGCAACTGCAGGCCAGCGGAGCAATCGCCCACACATCCTCCAACCGGACTTGGGGGAGCGTCAATTCAGCGGATGGCTTTTGCATGCGACAATTGAATCCCGTGAGTACGACTCGCAGCCGGCAATCCAAGGAAGACTCCGTAACCCCATCGGGTTATTCGCGATTCATGTTCGCCATGGTTCGGAGTGTTGACCCGATCATTAACCAGGCCCGGAAGGCGGTTGGGGTACGTGCAGGCCTCTCTGGATATGACGCCTTAATTCGATCTGACCAGATAGCAATGGACCTGTTCGCTGGTTTCAATGAGATATCGCATTCCTATGACACTCTGCTCGACATCGAAGTCTACATTTCCCGCTTTCCCTACGCCAACACGCGCATCACTCGGTCGGGACACCTTCGGTTCATCATCGAAGCGTACCTACATGAATCATATACGCTGTGTGAAAGGTTGAAGTCCTATTCTAAACTCATCAGTAGGCGGTTGGCCGGGCATCTTCCAAAGATCGATTACAAGGGTACCTGCAAACGTGCTGGTGAACTTGCGGCAGCCGGCCTAAAAAATGTCGTTATCATTCGCGGGGAACACGTACACCAGCGGCGGTTCTCAACGGCGGATCTGGATAGGGCAGACCTGTACGACCTGCTGAGAACTCACATGGGCGACGGCCAGACTCGAATGTTCGGAGAGTATACCTACCGGGAAGCCCGGAAAAAGTGGCTGGCGACCATTCGGACGAACAATCGCGACCTTGCCAGACTCCTGGACCTGTATTTTCTCTTGTTACACCCGCTGGTTTTTGACCCGACTGGCGAGGCATTTCTCAAGTGAGCTCTCTGTTGCGGCTCTGAACTGTTCTCGACACAGCCGCCGTTATACTCGAACTTCTTTCCGTAAGGGCCCAGGTACGGCCATCTAGGAAGCGCGCAGCCGAGTCAGGTAAAAGAAGTCTACATCGCTTCGCGGAATTCCGCCTGGCCTTTCGCTCCCAGCGGCTACGCGCGCTTCGCTTCGCGCCGGATCCCCTCGGCAATCCACATCCGGAGTTGCGTTTGGTAACCTACCGACTTCGCAGCCGCGACCCGCTTCGCCGCGACGATCTGCTCGGGGGCCAGGCGCAGTGAAATCGGAGACTTGGCGCGGGCGTGGCGGTCGCGGATCTTCCTGGCCAACGCGGGCGACGGCTTGGCTTGCGGGGCCTCGGGCAACTGATCCCACACGCCAGCCATGGAATGGGTCTCGAAATATTCCGCGGCCTCTCGGTCGGACTGAAACTTCGGAAGCGGCGACTTTGCGGGAGAAAGTTTTCTTTTCATTTGTTCCACCTACTTGCGGCGAAATAACCGCCGTTCACTCGCGTCCATATCCCGGGCCGTGATCACTCTCACCAGACCTCCGGGCAATCGCCGAAACACAACGAAAGTCAGGCGGCCGTCCAGCGTTTCGCCTAACGCGATGTATCGCTGCTGGCGCGTTCGCCTGATCTTGTGGTCACCGGCGAAGACTTCTTCCACCTCTTCCGGGATGAACTCGTGCCTCTCGATATGGAAAATGTTGTCATCATCCCACTCGAAACCGGAAATGATCACGTCGTCATTCTATCACGTTGTATATACGAAACGCTACGAAAACAAATCCATCTGCCGCGGCTCCCTCTTTCCGCTACGCCGCGGCTTTCGATCATCGAACACGCTTCTCCCGCCCAGCTCCGGCGAAATTACATTCTCGTGTGCGATGGCCTCCTCGAAATCCACTTCCGTCGCGCAGTTCTGCTCCACCGCCCGCACGAACCTGTCGAGCCGCGCGAATCCGCCCAGCTTCTCGGCATCGCCCAGCTTGGCCGCGTCCAGCGACCGCCGCAATACCGAGATGGATTCGTCATACGTCTTCAGCGGCACCGGAAATGGATGTCGGTCCTTTCCTCCCAGCGCGAATGAGAATCGCGCCGGGTCTGAGAACCGCGTGCATGTCCCATGCACCACCTCGGCGATCAGCGCCAGCGCTTGCAATGTGCGCGGGCCAAGGTTTTCCAGCAGCAGCAGCGAAGCGAAATCCCGGAACTCCCGCTCGTAGGCCGCGGCCAGCACCGCGCCCAGCCGCTTGAGGTCTACGTCCGGCGCGCGGACGTCGTGATGCGCCGGCGCCACCAGCTTCCGTAACTCCCCGAGCGTCGCGTCCGGCTGCTCCCGGACAATCGCCAGCATCGCCCGCTGCGCCGCGTCCGCATGGCTGTCCACCAGGTTCATGATGGTGCCCTGGTGCTCGCCCACGATGCCGGTATGGGGCTGCGAAGTGAAATCCCGAACGGTCGCCGAATGCCAGTGATAGCGGCGCGCCAGTCCGCTCCGCTCGTTCATGCCCTGTTGGACCACGGCCCACTCGCCCGCCGCGGTGAGAACGAATGTGTGCAGGTAAATCTGAAAGCCGTCCGCGATGGCGTTGTTGTCGATCTTCGCCGTGAGCCGGCTGGCGCGGACCAGTGCTTCGCCGTCCAGGCTGCGGTCGTCGGCCACCGCGCGCAGTTCATCCGGAGTGTTGCGCGAATGCCGCCCGCGTCCGCCGCAAACATAGATGCCCAACTCGCCCGCACGCGGGTTCAATCCGCGCTTCAGAGCGCCCAGCACGGACGTGGTGATTCCCGACGAGTGCCAGTCCATCCCCATGACGCAGCCCAGCGCCTGGAACCAGAACGGGTCGCTGAGCCGGGAAAGCAGCTCCGACGGGCCGTAGTGGTAGAGGATGCTCTCCGTCATCGCCGTGCCCAGCCTGGTCATGCGCTCCGCCAGCCAGGCGGGCACGTGGCCGCCATGCAGAGGCAGGTCAGCAAATCCGGAGCGTTTCATGGCTATGGTTTCGTCCCGCTCGATTGCTCTTTCGCCGCGCGTGTAGCCAGTTCGTCGCAGCGGTTGTTGTCCGCGTGGGTCGCGTGACCTTTGGTCCACGTCCAGGTGGTCTGGTGGCGCGTCGCCAGTTCGTCGAGCTCCTGCCATAGGTCCTGGTTCACCACCGGCTTCTTACTGGTAGTCATCCAGTTCTTGCGCTTCCATGCGTGAATCCAGATGGTGATCCCGTTCTTCACGTACTCGGAATCGGTGATCACTTCCACCTCGCAATCCTCGCGCAGCGCCCGCAGCCCTTCGATGGCCGCGGTCAGCTCCATGCGGTTATTAGTGGTGTGGGGCGCGCATCCCCACATCTCCTTCTTGTGCCGGTCGTACCGCAGGATGGCCGCCCAGCCCCCGCGGCCGGGATTTCCCAGGCACGAGCCATCGGTGATGAGCCGAACCTTTTTCACCGCGCCCGCGCCGGCTCTCCCAGGAAAAATTCGTCCACCAATCCGACGATGGCGGACGCTTCCTGCGCCCGGTGGATCGACGCGCGAAGCTCGGCGCCGTGCCGCACGCCGTGCGTGAAATAGGTGGCGAACTGTTTCATCTTGCCCACCGTGTCCTTCTCTTTGCGCTCCATCAGCATGGCGTAATACCGCCGCATCATGTCGTAGCGGTCGTGTTCGCTGGGCTGGCGGTAAACGCCGGTCTCCAGGTACTCGCCGATCTGCCGGAAGATCCATGGATTCGCGGACGCCGCGCGCCCGATCATGACGGCGTCGCAGTTGGTCTCGCGCGCCATGCGGACGGCGTCCTCCGGCGTGAACACATCGCCGTTGCCGATCACCGGAATTTTGACCGCCGCCTTCACCTCGGCGATGCGCCGCCAGTCGGCCTTTCCCGCAAAGCCCTGCTCGCGCGTGCGCGGATGCAGCGCCACGGCCTCTAAGCCGCACTCCTCCGCCAGCTTCGCCATGCGCACCGCGACCAGCTCGTCGTCGTTCCAACCGGCGCGATATTTCATGGTGAATGGAATCGCGATGGCTTTCCGCACTTCGCGCAGCAGGCGCTCCACCAGCGGCAAGTCGCGCAGCAGCGCCGATCCGCCATTGCATCTCACCACCTTGCCCACCGGGCAGCCGAAGTTGATGTCGAGAATGTCGAACCCCAGGTCCTGGCAGACGCGCGCCGCATCCGACATGACGGCCGGATCGGCGCCGAAGAGCTGCGCCGAAATAGGGTGCTCCTCGGGATCGAAGGCCAGGTACTTCAGCGTCCTGGTCGGCTTGCGGGCGCCGAGCGAAGCGCTCACGCCGTGGGAGCTGGTGAATTCCGTCATGATCAGCCCGCACCCGCCCAGGTTGCGTATGAAACGCCGGAACACGGTGTCGGTCACGCCCGCCATCGGTGCCAGCACCGTGGCGGGAGCGATCTTCACCGGTCCTATCGATAAGCAGGCGGGAAAATGCATGACCGTTTGAACTACCTAATCTTAACGGTTACCAGCCGGAAACGGAACCGCGCGCCGGGGCTGGTTCAACTATGTTAGCTTTTTAGTTGAAATGCGACTTTCCGCTGCGTTAACGATCGGCATCCTGGTTGCCGCCATCTGCCTTTGTGGACAAGGGCAGAACCCCCCAGGCACGGGCGCGCAAATCGAAATGAAGGGCCTGCCGCCGCGAGCCACTCCCGCCGATTATCAGGTCCACGCTCAGGCAGGCACGGTGACGATTGCGGCCGAGTTCGCAGGACACTCGGTTCCCACGTTCCAGGGGCCCCTCTCCACGGAAGACTTCGTGGTGGTGGAAACGGGGTTATTCGGCTCACCGGACGCGCGAATGAAGATAGCCGCGGACGACTTTTCGCTCCGCATCAACGGGAAGAAGACGCCCTTGCCCAGCCGGCCATACGGGATGGTGCTCGCGTCCGTCAAAGATCCCGAGTGGGAGCCGCCTGAGAAAGCCGCGTCGAAGTCGAAAAGCAGCTTGACCACTGGCGGAGGCGGTGGGCAGGGTGGGGCCGAGGAGCCGCCCCCAGTGGTCCACATCCCGATTGAAGTACAGCGCGCCATGGCGCAGCGCGTTCAAAAAGCCACGCTTCCGGAAGGCGACCGGCCCCTTCCCCAGGCGGGACTGATTTTCTTCCAGTACCGCGGCGGGGCCAAGGGCATCCATACGGTCGAGCTGATTTACGACGGTCCCGCGGGAAAAGTCACTCTGACGCTCCAGCCATAGCGCCTCGCAGCAAGCTACACTCATGGTGTCCGATATGCGCCATGTGTTCGTGTCTCTCATCGCCCTCACGCTGGTTGGCGGCGCCATGGTAGCGGCTCAGGACAAGCAGCCGCCGGAAAAGCTGGTGTTTCGCTACCAGGGCGGCGAAGCGATCTTCACTCACGCCGCGCACATAGACCGCGAGAATGGCGAATGCGCAACCTGCCACCCGAAGCTATGGCCGCAGTCCGCCCGGGAACCGCTTCCATCCAGCGACGGCTGCAAAACCTGCCATCGCGCCGGCGGCAGGGCTTTCGAGATGAAGGGCAACTGCGTCAAGTGCCATCCAGGCGGCAGCGCCAAGACTCCTTAACAAGCCATAACATTAACTTCAGTTCAGACCCGCAACGTGCATTCCGCGCCCCGCGTTCCAACGCACAGGGAGGTAAAAACGAGATGAAACGGAAGCTACTGCCCCTCGCCTCTATCGTGCTGGGCACAATTCTGAGCGCTTGCGCCGTGAACGGCGCCTATGTTGAGCGGTACGGCCCGCCTCCGCCGCCGAGAAACGGAATGGTCGGTGTAGCCCCTGGCCCGGGCTTTGTCTGGACCGATGGATTCTGGGACCGGCGCGCCGGCAACTGGTCCTGGGTAAGCGGCCGCTGGGTTCGCCCGCCCCGTCCGCGAGCCGTCTGGGTACCGGGCTCTTGGTCGCAGACGCGCCGCGGCTGGACGTTGCGCCGTGGCTACTGGCGATAGTTAGGCGGCTCACCGCCCGTTCGAAGGTGCTTGTTATCCGGCGTAGACCACCAAGCGGGCCAGTGCCGCACGCGTACGGGTTCATTCCTGGAGCGCCGTGAGCAATGCCGCCAATATGGGATGAAGCGTGGGCGCAAACGGGTTGGTGACGGTAACTCCACGCCACGTAAAGCCTTCTTGGAGATCTTCCGACAGGAGCAAACGACACTCGGCCTCCGCCGACGCGGCCAGCACGACCGAATCCCAGATCGTAAGACCATGATCGGACGCTAGATCCATTGCGTCGACGATTACGGAGGCGGACGTCTCGACCACCGCATACGCGTCGCACCAGCTCAGCACGGCTTCGCGCGCACGGCTTGGGCGCCGCTTGGCTTTTCGAACCAGTACGTTGAACAGTTCGCCCAACGTCTGAACCGGCAGCACCACAGCTTCCGGTGGCAATCGCTGGATCAGCTTCAGCGCCTTGTCTCGCATGATCGCTCCGTTGGCGCCTTCGGCGTAGGCCAGGACGTTCGTGTCCAGCGCGATCCTCATGGGGCGTCGTCGTACAGCTCGTCGCGCGTCCAGCGGCCGGCATTCACAACTCGTTCTCTACGGAGCCGGGCGAAAAGAGCGGCGCGCGCGCCCTCCGCGGCCCGATTGTCCTTCACCACGGGCGAGATTGTCGCCACGGGCTTGCCGTGACTCGTCACCACGACGCTGCGACCCTGCTTCACGGTTCGCAGGAGTTCCGAGAACCGGCGATTGGCGTCCGCGGCCGAGACTGCTTTGTTCACGGTGGTCTCCACAATGTAGTGACATTCACTACTATAGCAAAACTCGGCGCCGGATTGGGCGGCATCCGGCCCTCCGCGCCAGTGGGGCAGGCCATCGTTTTCTGTGGCCTGCCAACGCAGACGACGAAAAACGATCATCTGCGCCACCAAACCCGTGGAACGGTCCTGTCCAGTTACTCATGACGCGCTCCTAGCCCGGGACTTTTCGCACCGCGGCTTCGATTCGCGGGGTGATTCGTTCTTTCAACGCGCCAAGAGGTACGATACGGATATGGACCTCAGGGAGATCCAGCACGCTATTGAGACGCTTTCCAGTGAGCAGCAGATAGCCCTCTTGGGCTGGCTTGCCG
>Ga0326728_10023324_pt1 | contig 11350 bp, 12 predicted proteins | sample MB3enrmetagenome_FD_207602 | JGI IMG/M metagenome (GOLD analysis project Ga0326728, IMG submission 207602) | Lab enriched peat soil microbial communities from McLean, Ithaca, NY, United States - MB31MN | ecosystem: Environmental > Terrestrial > Soil > Wetlands > Peat | place: USA: New York... | reverse complement strand
GTTGCCCTCTTGCCCTCAAGCTCCCTGGTCAGACGGAAAATGTTGTCGGCACGTTCGGAGCACTAGAGTTCGAAATCGTTGCAAGATGTTCTTCACACCCTGTTCTTTAATCTTCCTTATGAATTGGGCCACCGCTCTCAGTGACTCACGCCCTCCGATGAAACCGGCGCAAGATGAGATTCACACCCGGTTGGACAAGCCTTTTGGGGAACGAACGTGGGCTCGCCCAGGGGTTTCGGAGCTACAGACTCGTTCGGGAACCCGGGGCTGGTGCCTTCATACCAGATCCATTGTCAGTCTCAAGCGAACCATTCCGGGAAATCGTGCAGCGATCAGCGTTCCTTGAGGAGCGCGGCCGGGGATGACCGACTCCCCTTCCATCTTCTTGACTTTTAAGTTGTACTTATCAGCGAATTCGATGAGTTTCATGCTCCTTTCTTCTTACGATCATCGATGAAATCAAGCGAGCTGGGGAAGACCAACGCTCCTCTGGTGGGCTTGGGCACGGCCGTTGATCAGAGAACAACAACAGGCAGACGCAGCCTTTTGTGGGAGCACAAGATGTGATCCCGTTTGTTCGTGCCTGATTGCCCGCACAAGCCGCGGGCTTGAAAGCCCACCCAAGTGGGCTGAGTGGCGCACAAACACAATTTACGTGCGCTGCCAATGACGCCTTAACCCTGCGCGTTCCGCCGGCTGGCACCAACGCGCGGGAGAGGCTGCAATGGCGACATCGGGGCGCAAGGCGGAGGCGCCCAATCGTCGCGGAGGGTCTATGTTACGTGCAAGAAACAGAACTGCTCACCGTTGCCGATCTAGCGGGGCGATGGAATGTAAGTGTCGATTTCATCTACCGGCGCATGAACCCGCTGGATCCCCAATTTATTCCTTACCTGCGCCTCCCCAACGGACACATCAGGTTCGATGATCGTCTCTTGGGCGGTTATTTACATATTCCCCAAACACGCGGTAATGTAGCGATTGTGGGCTCGACTGTTCGAGGACGATTTTACATGCCGACTCGGCAGCGAGATAGGCAAGGCACCTTGCGGAAACGTGGCCGTCGTAGGAAGTACTGGGAGGTCGCGTGGCCGGAGGGCGAGAAACGACGTTCCAAGAAGCTCGGTTGGTGCGACGAGATGACCAAATCCCAGGCGGGCAAGGGGAAGCGCGACTTCATGCTGAATATTAACCAACAGCGTGAAGAAGTTGGGGAATCTCTGACCGTGACCGACTTCTGGGAATCGCACTATTGGGACGAAGCCAAGAAGGAAGCTCTCGATGAGCTGAGGACCAAGCGGCCTTCTACTCAAAGGGACATGAAGAACGCCATGCGGCAGATTCTGTTGCCGAGGTTCGGTGACAGACGCATGGACTCCATTAAGACTGGAGAAGTGCAGTCGTATTTGATAAGCCTGATTGGTTCCTCGAAGGATGGTAAGGTGTGCCGCAAGACGGTGCTCAAGCTGAAGGCCTACTTGAGCAGTGTATTCAGCGCAGCGATCCGTTTGGATTGCGGCGTGATCCGCAATCCTGTTCGTGCGGTCAGGTTGCCGACTGACGAACCCGCTAAGACAAAATTCGTCCTCGACGATCTGCAAACACAGCAAATTGCAGAGAGTCTGGAAGACCCACGCCACAAGATGATGTGGAACATGAATCTTTGGATGGGAAACCGCATTGGAGAAACTCGAGCCCTTCGATGGAAGAGCATCGACTGGGAGACTGGAAGGGTTACCGTGACCGAAAGCTTGTTCGAAGGGAAGTCGAACAAGCCCAAGACTAAAGCCGGGGAGCGCGGGGTAGTTCTCAACGAAGCGCAGTTGGCCGAGTTGAGGGAATACAAACAGAAGCATTATCCCGATGCTAAACCGGACGGCTGGGTATTTCCGGGCAAGCGCAACCGCCCAATAGACACCGGGTGGTTCATGACGGAGGTGATCAAGCCGATCGCCGCAAAGTTGGGATTCCCGGAGATCCATTGGCATGCGCTGAGGCATTGGAACAACTCAGCGATGCTCAATTCCGGTATCGACCCGGCTGTGCGTATGAAGCGCGTTGGTCACGTAAGCGTCAGAACCAATCTGATATACAGCCACGCCGACGACACTCTGCAGAGAGCAGCATCGGAAGCCATCTGGCAAAGACTGCAGTTGGCAAAGCAGAGGCTGCAACAACAGAAGGCGGAGCCACAAACTCCGCCTTCGGCCTCGGTTCCGTTCTTAAGTGAGGCACAAACTGAGGCACGTTTTGAACGGATCCGTCTAAGCGCTTGAAAAGAATGGCAGGCGTGGAGGGACTCGAACCCCCGACCCACGGATTAGAAATCCGTTGCTCTATCCACCTGAGCTACACGCCCCCAGCATCTTACAAATGAATAATATCGGCGGCTTCGGCCCAAGTCAAATGAATGGACTGTCAGGTAGTGTCGTAATATGGGGTGGGTGACGGGATTCGAACCCGCGACGTCCAGATCCACAGTCTGGCGCTCTACCAGCTGAGCTACACCCACCACAACTGCGGGGCTTGCTTGCAGGTTGCTCTCATACCTTTGTAACATCGAGTGGGGAAGGGTGTCAACTAAGCGGGTGATCCGGTGATCGGGTGAACAAAGGGCTAATCGGGCGATGGAGTGAGCAAGAAACCGCCCCCCTCGGCTCTCATGTCATTCCGAGCGTAGCGAGGAATCTCGCTCTGGGCTTGGGCGTATGTGGAGGCAATAATCGAAGCGAGATTCCTCGCTACGCTCGGAATGACACCTGGGGCATTCCACCTGGGGCATCACGCCATGTTCTTGTTCACCCGATCGTCAGATCACCGATTACCGGATTGAGTCGTCGGCGGGGATTTCCTGGAGCTCGGTGGGATGCTGGCAGCAGACGCAATCCCCGGGTTCAAGAGCTTCGATGTTACAGACTTTGCAGAAATAACGGACTCGATAGAGTTTCCCATTCCTGACAGTGTAAAGCCGCTCGGCCTCAAATGTTCCATCGGCTTGCATCGTTCCTCCGAGCCGGACCTCGCGGTTGGCCAGGCGTTTGTCCAGCAAGGTGTGGAACAGATAAGTGGTGGTCGCGGAGAGGGGCTGATCCTTTTCATGTATTCGTAAGACCGGCCCTTGCCCAGGGATGGAGAACAGCTTCCCTTCCAGGCCTGCCAAATGACGTGTTTCGCCTTGGGCCGCGTATAAAGGGGAAGCTGCCAGCGCAGCCGTCCACACAAGCAGCCCAATCGCCATCACTCGCATTGAGGCGCCCGAGCAGGTCTCGTGCTGTTGTTTTTCCGAGGAGTACATCAAGTCAATTTCACCCTTGCTTCAGTGAGTCATTGATTCATTGACAAAAAAACCTCGAACCGCTTTTCAATGACTCAATGACCCAATGATTCAATGACCCAATGATTCAATGCTCTTCGTTAGCCCTCCCACTTTCCGACAACCGTGAACGCTATCGGAAGATCGCCGCCTGACCCGTGAACCTTCACCTGGAGGTCCCAATGGCCCTGATCATCTTTGACCACAGCCGGGAAGCTGTCTCCATTCACCGGCGCGCCCACGAGGAAACCAGGGTGCGGCGTGCCCGACGATTGGCGGCCCAACTTTACGAGGTCATCAACCTTAAGGGCGGTGGCAAGATCGTTGTCCACAGCGGCGGGGCAGAGAATCAATACGTCCCGGGTGGGATTCACCCCCATATGATTTCCGTCCTGAGGAATCAACCCGTAGCGCAAAGTATAAAACCCCGGCTTGATGGCCTGGCCGCGGAAATCAGCTCCCTGACTGGGGAAGTGCAGCACGCCAAGGAACACTCCTTCGCTCAGAGAAGCATAGAGAAAGTCTGAAGAACCGCCGGCGCCGGAGCTGGTGGGCACGCTCTTGCGTAGCCACACCTCCAGCAACGTGCCTCCCTGGTCGTTTACCACCCGCGTTCCCTGTGATTCCAACGCGTCTTGCAAGGGTTTGGAAAGGTCTGCGACTGGCGGCGCTCCGGCGTTTTCCACTTTGTAGGTCTGTCCAAACGCCATACTTGCCAAGACAAGTTGCGAGGCGAGAATCAACACCTGCGCGCGATGAAGTTTCATAAAGTAGCCCTCATTTCTTAGATGCTCTGAACACAAAAGCCGAAACGCCGGAACAACCGGCTTCCCGTTTCTATTGTGCGGCACGTCGCCGGGAAAAATCTATCAGGTTGCTGAAAAAAGGTAACTGGGGGCACGAGTCAGAAGTCAGGAGTCAGAAGAAAAAAACCAAGTGCCAGCACCGATAGCGCAACTACTGACAACCACTGACCACTGACTCCTAGAGCGAGAGCGAAAAGCTGCCCACAAAGGCGCTGCGTTTACCCATGTGGTTCCAAACGACGTCCAGGCCCTCACCTTGGAAGGAGTCCTCAAGGGTGAACGCAGGCAAGGCGTGAGCCAGTTGAACGAGCGGCGGATAGTATACGAACTCGTTGCCGCAGATGTCGTCGCCATGGCACAAGCTGCGCGTTTCAATGCGCGCCAAGTTCCCCGCCACAAGGCGGGCAGTGCCGTGCTGTTCTCCCTGGGCGAAGGCCAAATGAATGGGGGCTGTTTCAATGCGAACCACGTGGCTCAGGAGCTTCCCGGCCATGGCAGCAGCGAAATCCTGTAGGGCCAAGCGTTGCCGGGGGTTGGCCCGTTGGTCGACAATCAGTATGGACTCGGCCGGGTAAGGACTATGGTAGGGATCACCTAATGTGGCATGGGCCTTCACGACCGCCACAACGCCCAGGCCGTTCAAACTGGTTCCCCTCCAGTTGCCTTCTTTGATTCTCCATGCCAGGATCGCCTCGTTTCCGACCAAGCCAACTTCGCCGTTGGCGAAGCATGGGCCGGTGTAAACATCGGCGCTTCGAGCTTCGATATAGTCTCCCTTGATCGCCGCGCTGCCTGGGATGGCCAACAGCACCATCAGAGCTGACCCCACAACCGCGTGAAGACAAAGCTTCGGCATGATGTACCCTCCTTCGAGCAAATTATCCAGATTGCCCCACAGCAATTTGATGTCTTAGGAAGCCGAAAGTTACTGCGTCGGCGCGAGTGGTGTCATTTGGGACTCGGGGCCTTCTGGAGCACCAGTCATTCCCGCGAAAGCGGGAATCCAGTGCGCAGGTTGCGAATTTCAGAAGGTTTACGGAGTGGATTCCCGCTTTCGCGGGAATGACTGCGGCCTGCAGTGCCCGTGTCTCGCAAATGACACCAGTACCCGTCGGCGCGTCGCGCCGAGTTCATCGCGCCACTCGAGCCTAGTTGCGAAAGCTCGCTTGCCTATGCCTGAATCGGAAGGGCGGGGTTTTAACCTGAATGAAAGTTGGAGTGGGGAAGTGAACACTAATGAAGATGACCACTTGGTGACTCTCTTGGCCTTTACGGGAGTCCGTGCAATTGGTCTCGATCGAAAAGGCAATTCATGGGTATTCTCGGTGAACCGTAGCTTCGCGTATCCCGCCCCGGCTTCCTTCAGGAAGTGAATTTTCGGGCCCGGCCTGCGTGGATCACATCCGCGGCTTCAGAAGCGCCTGATAGACGGAGGGTTGGCTCAACGCTTCCACATCGGGCCAACCGGGGCCGAACATTCGCTGGGTCATGCCAACAAAAATCAGATCATTCGTGGGATCGACCCAGAACCAGGTGTCCGCCGCTCCGATCCAGAAGAAAGTGCCTTTGCCCACCACTTCGTCGGATTGCAGCGGGTCTGAGAAGACCCCGCAATCGTAGCCCCACCCCAAGCCGGGCCGTGGATCCAGTGGATCCTCGTCCGTCATGAGACTCGCGGCGAGATGGTTTGAGGTCATGAGCTGTACGGTGGCTGGCGCTAGGATGCGCACGCCGTCCAGTTCGCCGCCACTCAGGAGCATCTGAGCGAAGCGCAGATAGTCCTGCGCGGTCGAGACCATACCGCCGCCGCCCGAGGGCATCGATGGCTAAGTTGCATAGTCGGTGGGCAATCCGCCGCCCGTCGCGTCCGCGACCAGTTCGCCTTTTTGGTCTTCTCTGTAGAGCGTGGCAAAGCGGTTCCGCTTTTCTGGGGGGACGAAAAAGCCGGTGTCCTTCATGCCGAGGGGCCCGAAAATGTGCTGCTGCATAAAATCGGGCAGAGACTGGCCAGACAGTTTTTCAACGAGATAGCCCTGGATATCCGTCGACACGCTGTAGACCCAGCGCGTTCCCGGCTGGTAGAGCAATGGGATTTTCGCCAGCTTGTCGATCATTTCTTGCAGGGATCGGGATTGCCACACCTGCTGGTCCAGATACATCTTATCGACCAATGTATTGCCGAAGAGCCCGTAAGTGAAGCCCGCAGTGTGGGTCATCAGGTCGTGCATGGTGGGGGGATGGGTCGGGTCCTCCGGAATCATCTTGCCGCTCTCGTCCACGCCTTTGAAAACTTTCAGATGGGCGAACTCGGGGATGTACTTCGAGACCGAGTCCAAAGGATGCCATTTGCCTTCTTCGTAGAGGATCATCATGGCAACGCCGGTGACCGGCTTGGTCATGGAGAAGATGCGGAAGATAGTGTCCCTCGTCATGGGAGCGCCGCTCGCGATGTCCTTCTTGCCGTAAGTCCTCTCCTCGACCAGTTTGCCGTGGCGCGCCAGAATTGTCACGACGCCGGCAAGCTGCTTCTGGTCTACTTCCCGCTGCTTCGCCGCATGGAGCCGCTCGAGTCGCTCGGACGAGAAGCCGAGCGCCTCCGGCTTATTCTCGGCAAAGTCGGGGGTCTTCTTGTTCGCTTGCTGAGCCTGGGTCCGATGCGCGCCGGCGACAAAGAGCAGTCCGGCGAGGAGCGATAGGGCGAAACGCGAGAGTCGTGTGTTTTTCATTTGCCTTAGTCCTGTTTGATTTGCGGAGCTGCTGCGGATGGTCGGCCACCCCGGTTTAGCCCGATGCGCTCTTCAGGCTCCGCTTCCCTGGTCGGTCGCAGCAGCCACTCATTTATTATTGCCGTACCGATCCGTGCCGGAGGCCACGGATCGATTCCGTCGTTGGGAAGAACTCTGAGCTTAGAGGGATTCGTAGCAAGCACGGCCCGGTTTGCAGTTCTCCATACTGGCTATCTCACCATCCGGCCCAAGGCAATTCTGGGTATGGACGCACCAACAGATGCCGCTGTCGGAGCGGGGGACCGTCGGGTCAGGTTCAGCTTCGATAAACATCCACTTGGAGCGCAACAACCGGCAACGCTCCTGGGAAATGCTAGGCTGAGGAGTGGGTTCAGGCATAATCACACTTCTCCTTTCACAGCGCGCAACAAGGCGCGCTTGACCGCCACTCGGGCCAGTTGGACCTTGTAAGCATTCTTTGACAGTGGGGTGGCTTTGCTCACGGCGGCTTTTCCGGCTTCGTCCGCCAGTTCGTCAATAAAGGTCTTTCCCACCAAGGCTTGTTCCGCCTCCGGTGACGGCCAAGGCACGGGCGCCACATGACCGAGCACGACGCGCACCCTTCTGACTGCATCACCCTCGAGACTGAGGGCAACAGCGGCGGCAGCCAAGGGCCAGTCCAGCGCCTCTTTTTGGCGAACTTCGTACACTGCCATCTTGATTCCGTCGGCAGCGGGCACCACGATCTCTGTAACGATTTCGTGCGCTTTGAGCGCGTGCTCGCTTTCAGTTTCGCTTGCCGGCGTTACAAAGAACTTCTCGACTTCGAGCTCCCGCGCTCCCTCGGGACCGTGCAGCCGAACTTTCGCACCCAGGGCTAACAAGGCCGGCCCTAAACTCGACGGGCTCACGAAATAAGCCAGTCCAGAATTGCCCAGGATAGCGTGGTAGCGGTTGTCGCCGTCCGGCGCCAAGGGCTTCCCCTTATAGGTCGCCAGCAGGCCATATCCCGCCCGGTAGTACCAGCAGCGCGGCCGCTGGCAAAGGTCGCCACCCACAGTTCCCACACTGCGAATCTGTGGGCTGGAGACGCCTTGGGCAGCCTGGACCAAGGCCGGATAATGCTGTCGCACCTCCGCATTCTCGATCAACTCGTCCAAGGTGACCAAAGCACCCAGGCGCAAGCCGGACCCCGATTGGAATTCGATTCGCCTCAGTTCCTTGAGTTCTTGCAGGTCGACAACTCGCTTTGGACTGACGATCCGGTCCTTCATCAAGCTTAGCAGGTCAGTTCCCCCTGCCAGGACCGCAGCTTCACCTTTCGCTTCGGCCAACAGTTGGACGGCTGCCTGTAGGGTTGTGGGGCTAACATATTCGAAGGCTTGCATCAGGCTCCCCCTCCTTTCTCGAGTGCAGCTAGAACCTTTTCCGGAGTGATCGGTAAGGTGGGCACGCGCACACCAAGGGCGTTGGCCACGGCGTTGGAGATGGCGGCCCCGGGCGAAATCACCGGCGGCTCACCCAGGCCAATCGTGCCGCGTTCGTCATATCCCGGTCCAGTCATCATGTGGACCACCAATTCGCCGATGTCGCCAATGCCCGCCAGCTTGTAAAACTCCATGTTGGGATTGAGCATACGGCCCGTGGCATCGTCCATGATCTTTTGCTCGAACAGTGCGTAAGAGATGCCCATGATCATGGCGCCGTAGCACACGCTCTCCGCCGTTTTCATGTCGATGATGAGCCCGCAGTCCTGCGCACACACCATCTTGTTGATCTTCACGATTCCTGTCTCGGTGTCCACAGAGACATCTGCCATTTCCACGCCGCCCACCCCGCTAGAGCCCAGCGAGCAGGGACCGGGATGCTTGCCAGTCACCTGGATCGTCTTCACACCCAGCTTGGCGCAGGCTTGCTTCCAGGTAAGGCTCTTCGAAGAGTCGGCCTTCGCCTGAATCTTTCCACCCGCGGCTATGAGTTGGTCAGCGGGAACCCCCAGGCTGGGGGCCACGGCAGCGAAGAGTTGATCGAGGGCGTCCACGCATCCGCGACGAGTGGAAGCGCTTACTCCGCCCACGGTGGTGCTGCCGCCGGAGGCGCCGTCGGTCGGATACTTGCTATCTCCGATGTTTACCGCAATCGCCTCGAGCGGAAGGCCCAGGGTCTCTGCCGCCACGATGTTGATTACGGTCCGCGTCCCGGTGCCAAGGTCTTGGCTCCCCAGATTTACCTCCACGGAGCCATCGGGATGAATGTTCACATTGCAATTGCTGTTGTGCCCACGGCCACCCCAGGTGTGGAGGCTGATTCCCAGGCCACGCTTGATGGAACTGGGAGTCTGGTGGCCGCGCGGGCGCCAGTTCTTCTCCCAATCAATCAGCTCAGCAGCCTTGCGAAGCTCCTGCCGGTACACGTCCGCGCGCTCGCCCGCGAGATCGGCGTTCTTGGAGAAGAAATTGAGCGGGTCCATGTTCAGCTTAGCGGCAAGGTCATCAAGAGCAGCCCATGTGAGCAGTGCCGCTTGGGGGTGGGTCGGAGCCCGCCAGGCGCGTGCGGGACCGGTGTTCGTGCTGACCGAAGTGTGGCGAGTGACCTTGTTGGGTATGCCGGTAAAGACGTAGGGAATGGGAGGCATGGTAGCGCCCGCCGGACCCCCAGTGCCCCAGGAGTCCGATTGCCAAGCAACGATCGTCCCGTCTTTCTTTGCCGCCACTTTAATCTTGGCGAAGCTGGAAGGTCGCGCCCCGGCCACTTCCAAATCCATGTCACGCTCGAGCAGCAGTTTGACGGGCTTGCCGGCAATCTTGGCCAGCCGGGCGTTCTCGATACCCCAACGGTCGGCGCCGAACTTGCTGCCAAACCCTCCGCCGATGTATTGGCAGATGGTCTCAATGTTGTTGTTCTTGACGTCAATGCCCGCCTGCCGCAGTGCTTCACCGACTTCACCCGGTATTCCGGATACGTTTTGAGTGGAGAAATAGGTCTTCAAGGTGTCCGGACCCGTCCACTCGGCCACGCTTCCGTGCGATTCAAGGCAGCAGTGTGTGATCGCCGCTATGCCGTAGTAACCGTCGGAAATGACCACATCCGGGTCGCTGAAAGCCTTGTCAGGGTCACCGGCTTTCTCCGTGCCGGCCTGCTTAGCGTGATCGCCAGCTCGGCTCAAGTCTTCTTCATGAACCAGGTGGGGGAGTTGTTCAAATTCGATTTTGATCTTGTCCAAAGCGTCTCGAGCAATGTCTTCGCTTTCCGCCGCCACGGCGACGATTTCATCGCCTGCCCATTGAATCTCCTTGCCCACGTCCTGAATCTTGCGAACGGCCTTCACGCCAGGTGTGCTCTCAGCGGCGGAGGTGTCCAAGGCGGTGATTTTGGCATGAGCATAAGGTGAGCGCAGAATCTTGCCATAGAGCATGCCCGGGAGGTTGACGTCGTAAGTGTACTTTGCCTTGCCGCTCGCCTTGACGGGCCCGTCGATACGGCTGATCCGCTTGCCAATGAGTTTCCTTTCTCCTTCTTCCGGCCAATCGTACTTGCACTTAGGCATTTGCTTTCCCTCCCTTCATCGACTTGGCGGCCTCCAGCACGGCTTGCCGAACGCCCACGTACGTCCCACAGCGGCAGAGATTCCCCCCCAGTCCCTCTTCAACCTCATCAAAGGTGGGGTTTGGATGTTTGTCCAGGAAGGCCTTGCACGCCACGACAAAACCGGGCGTGCAAAAGCCGCATTGCTGCGCGTCGTGTTCGACAAAGGCGGTCATGACGGGATGAAGTTGGCCATCGTGCGAAAGCCCTTCGACGGTCACGATGTTATGTCCCTCCGCTTGGATGGCGAGCAAGTTGCAGGCATAGACTGGTTTGTCATCCAGAATGACCGTGCAAGCGCCACAGACCCCGCGATCGCACACCTTCTTGGCCCCTGTTAGGTCCAGATGGTCCCGAAGAGCATCGAGCAGTGTGACGCGGGGTTCGAGATTAAGTTTGTGAGGCTTACCGTTAACCCTCAAAATGATGGGGACAGGCCCCGGGCCGGCAACAGCATCCGACCCTGTTGGAGGGGAGGCCGCGTGCGCTTCCGTAATCAGCAGTCCGCTGGATACGGCGACGCTGGCCCCTTTCAAAAAGTCGCGCCGGGTCAGGCTTTCTTTCCTTGACCCGGCCTCTTTTGGCTTCTGCCTTTTCCGTTTCATGCTTTGCTCCTTCGAATCCTGAAGGCGACAAGACGCGCTAATATAAATCGCCCCGCTTGCGAGCTCATCAGCAGATGAAGCCCAACCGTCTCAGTTGATTGGTAGCAAACGGTCATTATAGCACTTTTTCTATGTCCGAAGTGTAACTTCTTGCGTGGGGCAAAGTCGAATCAAAGCGCCCAAAGGTCAAGATCCCAAAGCGGTTCTGCCGCCTGCTGTGTGGAAAGGCTTCGCCTTTCCGCGGGCTTGCGCCCTGACTAACCCCCTCCGCGGGGGGGGAAGGCTTGGGCGTCCCGCCCAGCGGGGGGGGGAAAG
>Ga0326728_10023323_pt1 | contig 11352 bp, 8 predicted proteins | sample MB3enrmetagenome_FD_207602 | JGI IMG/M metagenome (GOLD analysis project Ga0326728, IMG submission 207602) | Lab enriched peat soil microbial communities from McLean, Ithaca, NY, United States - MB31MN | ecosystem: Environmental > Terrestrial > Soil > Wetlands > Peat | place: USA: New York... | reverse complement strand
GAAGACGAGATCGTTACAACGCTCACTCGCGTCTTCGGCGAAATCCAAACCTGCCCCGACGTAATCCGTTCCTATCTCAATCCATTCTGCTAGCCATTATGTCCTTTTAGTTATGCGCGGCTGTATAACTGGGATACGGGCGCCGTTGGAAGCACTGCTTGAGGACCGGCGTCCAGAAGCGGTCTTGAGCGAGACCCGCGAGGGCTTTGATACTAAGAACGAGATTGCCCGCGCGCTCTTCGCCCTCGTTGAGGAGCACGTCAAGCCGGTTTACAACGAAGAGGAGAAGCGCGAACGCAAGGCCAGTGGTCGTCGTTCGGCCGAACTCGACAGGAGGCTGAAGGACGCACTCCGCGAGTTGAACAAGTTTCACAGGGAGGAAACTGACGAACCCGGGATCGGCCCGCCGCCACCGCCGGAGCCAGAAAAACCGCTCGGCTTCGCCTACGACAAAATCCGATTGGTGGCGGGCCGGGATCGACGCGTAACTCTGTATGCGGAGCGCGACCGCATCCATGAGGAAATTAAGATCGAGATCACTTCAAGCAATCCACGGATACGTGTTGCACCGGAATCGGAGGCCGTCACTCGCCGCAAGGGTTCAAGATTCCAGGCTATACCAGTAACACTGAGCTGCCCCGTGAGCGGGGAAAGGGCGACAATCACTGCAACAGCGATGAGCGTGGACGCGGAGGTGTTGGAGGCGACCCTGGCGGTAACGGAAGTCGCTGAAGCGCAACAGACTCTCCCACCTGCGGACCTTGAGTTCCGCCCGGCACGTTACAACGGCAAGCCCAACGTCGAGAATCAACTCGTGTTGCTCGCGAACCTGGACGCGTTTCCTGGGTTGCCGAACATAAAGTTTCGTATCGTTGACCGAGAGGGTGCGGTTACTATCGGCACCGACCGATCCGAAAAGGTCGAGATCAAGGTGCACAGGGACTGGCTGATGCCGGGGTCAAATGTGGCGAAGGTTGTTGTGCCCTACTGGGGAACCGCGTGGGGCGCGAAGGCCGAGATTGAGGCCAAGGCGAAGAGAACGGATGGCAAGCCGGCCCTCGCGAGGTGCAAGGTCGACTTCCGCGAGCAGCCGGGTGCAAGCCAATATGAGGACATCGTGTACGATGCACTTGACCGCCAGGTTCTCGGTGAAGCCGCTCAACGGTACATCTACGTCAACTCCACGCCGCCACTCCACCGGACCCTCTTTGGAAACTCGCAGGACTCGTTTGATAGGGCGCTCGAAGAGAACCCCATTGCTCAGATGCGCGTTGCCGGAATCGTGACGGATGCCGTCGTCTATGATGTCGCCGACAAGAAGTACCACACAGGTGGGGAGAAGGGTTTCACGATCGGCCAGTCACCGATAACGGACGTGCGGGACTTTGTCGAAGCCAAGCGTTACGAACTGGATTCCAAGATCGTGCGGGCCTTTTTGAAGGAAAGCGCGACCCAATGATGCAGCCCTCCGGTTACTCGTAGAGCTTCGTCGTGCGGGGCGACTCGTGCGCGGCGATCTGCCTACTGCTGGAGCCTTCGGCGAAGGGTTGCTGCGCGTGCTCCAGGGTGCGGCCGTTATCGAGGTAGGCGGTGATGCCGGTGGCGCGAATCCCCTTACGCAAGTCTGCTTCGGAGGATGACCCGTGCTCCTTACGTCTTGTTCTAGAGGGTGCAAGGTGCGGCAGCTTGCCTGCCGTAGCCGCGCGGCGCAGGTAGGCCTGCCTGCTGTAGCAGCGGCGCGGGCAGGCCTACCTTCGTCTCGATGTCGGCGGTCTGATCGCCAAGTTGCACGGACTCGCGGGGGAGCGCATACTGACGCCATGCACGCGGCGGTGACCGGAATCGTTCGTGGCAACACCGTTGCTCTCGACGAGCCTGTGCCCCCGTTAGAGGGCCAGCGCGTGCGCGTTACGCTCGAGCCGCTCCGTCCTGAGGAGCTGGAGCTGTCTGCCGAAGAGCAGCACCGCATGCTCCAGGAGTGGGCCGCACACGGACCGCAGGGCCCGTTGGATACAGACGACGCATGGCCGGACGAGAGCTGAGGCGGGGCGATGTCCGTTGGTATCGCTTTCCCTCACCTGACAAGCGCCGTCCGGTGCTCGTTCTCGGACGCGATTCGCTGCTTCGGTCGGCGAGCGACCTCCCCGTGATTCCGTTTTCAACCCAGATCCGCGGCCTCCCGTGGGAGGTGGTGCTCCAGCCCGTGAGAAAGGGAAAGACGACATTGCGCGGGGGCATAAAGGAGGGTTGGGCATGGCTGCCGATCCACGGATTATACTGCTCATGAACTACTACCGCGATGCGGAGTTGCGCGGGGCCAATTTGCTGCTCCGCCTCATGTCGCGCCTCGATGATCCCGGCTCGCAAACGAAACTGGCACTGCATCTCGCCGACGAGACGCGCCACGCGTGGCTGTGGACCAAGCGTATAAACGATCTCGGCGGCGCACCGGCACAGGTCGCCGACGGTTACCAGACCCGAATCGGGCTGCGGGTCGTGCCTCGCACTCTCCTCGACATTCTCGCGCTCACAGTGGTGGTGGAGGAGCGCTCGTACCAGCGCTACACCGAGCACGCGCAACGCACCGACGTCGATGCGGAGACGCGTGCCATCCTGCACGAGGTCAGCAAAGACGAAAAGTGGCACATCGCCTGGATCAAAGCGAAGCTGGAGGCGGTCGCGCTGGACGCCGGCGGCCCCGACCGCATGCAGGAAGCGCTGGAGCGCTACCGCGAGATTGATCGCCAGGCGTACAGCGAGTTGGTGCTCAAGGAGCAGGCGGCGTTTGCGGAAGTGGACCCTGAAGGGCTCAAGGGTTCCGGGGCATAAGAGTTCGAGGGGCTTTACCCGCTCATTGAGTCTGCGCCGCTCGATACGCCGCCAAGAGCACTGTCCGAACTAGGGACACCCGGGTATCGGGTAATCGTCGTAGACGTATCTCAAGTCATCGTACATAGGCTTGTCCGCGGTGCCCATGGCGGCGACCTCGGTCAGCTGTCCGGTCTGGTCGCTCAACATCTCCACCCCTATGGTGCTCGCCAATTGCCAGACCGCCCCGGCCGTGCAAGGTGCCACGTTGATCGGGATGTCGGCCTCTTGATGTACAAAATTGGTGACGCTGGTGTTTGTTGAGTACCCAAACTCGTAACTGACGGTGGCGGACAACTTGCCGCCGGTCCCGAGGAAACTGACGCCTCCTTCCGCTGTCACTGATACCCCTGCCGTGTGCGATATCGTCGTGTCGTCGCCGGTCTCGATCCCACTGGTGATCGTATACGTCGGATTCTGCACGAGGGTGCTGGAGTTGTACACCCACTGCACCATACCCCAGACTTGCGTCCGCTCGACCCGCACAAACGGTGAGTTCTCGACCATCCACCCCACCCCCATGGCGGCATACTCATCGCCGCCGCCCAGGATCGTGAATGGGACGAAGAGCACCTTCGTCAAGAGGGGTTCCGAGGACTCTGGTGGCACCTGCGCACTGGTGAGGTGGGGCGCCCAGGACTGCGACGGCACGTCGATGAGCAGGGGCAGCTGGACAGCGAGGACGTTCGCACCCGCCTGGCCTGGCGTGGCGAACGTCCCGGTTTCCATATACGCCGTCGTATCGTCCTGGTTCGTATTGTCTGGCGCAGCGATGCGGTCAGCGTAGTCACTCCAGAGAGTATCCCCAGCGACGCCGGCTACGGTGAGGTCCTTCCGGACACAGACGACCTCGTCCAGCCCGGGTGGCTGTTGCTCAGAACAATTCTTGCTCTCCTCCCAGACAGTCCCCATGGCAACGTAGCCCTGCGGACAAATGGGAGCGTAGAACGCCTCGCACCAGTAAATACCATCAGGCGTATACATCGTCGCGGCCCAACCGGTAGGTGCCACCAGCGGCGGGGTGATGGGGTTCGCCTTTTCCGGGTTTTCCTTCACGACGATCATCCATTGTTGGCCGTTGATGTCGGGGGGGGGGAAGGTGCCCCCATCATTGGGAACGCCAAGCGATCCGAGGGCATCCCATCCTTCCGGCACCACCGGCTGGTAGAAATATGCGGGGTATTGAGAGATAAGCGGCTCGTGCGATGGCAGAGAATTGAAGGTATCGACGTACTTGATCAAGATCTCACCGACATCGAGCACCATGGGATCATAGACCCGCACCGGCACGGTGCGGCGGAGGCGCGACTGCGTGGTCACCATGATCACGGCAGTTCCCAAGCTGACGCCGGTCACGTTGATCTCGGACCCGATCTGCAACACGCTGACGATGCTCGGGGCGCTGGACGCCACGGTCCAATCAACCGGGTCGCCGCCGGCATCCGTTGCGGTCACGCTCACGGTTTCTTCTCCGCCCGGAAACACCGCCAGAGAGATCTTGTCGAAAGTCAACTCACCCGTCGGGCATCCCTCCAGCGCGTTGCTCACCGCCACGAGGATCTCGTCTACGGTCACTGCGCCGTCACCGTTTAGATCGAAGGACGAGCACTGGCTTAGTGGGAGGGTGCCAAGGGCAATGTTGACACCCTTCAACAAATCGTCGACGGTAACGGAGTCGTCCCCGTTGCAGTCTCCCACGCAGATCTGCATCTGCGCGGGCGCAGGCTGGACGGTCCACAGGACCGCGAGCGCCGGCAGCACTATTGTGCTCAACATGAACAGAGGCAGGAACTTCATGAGAACCCCCTCGCATCGCGGCGTGCATTCTCCGCCCGGCCGCAGCCGACGTCAATGTCGACAAGAGGGATGGTTGTCGCCCCCCTACAAAGGCGCCAGACACCCGCCCTAGGTCCAGAAAAAAGCGAGCCTTCCTGCGGGGATGAGCAGAGATCCAGTCACGGCGATGCAATCCTGGGATTTTCCGACGGCTTTGGTCGGGAAACCCTCGCCACAACCGACTGATGCGCTCTTCCGGCGAGACGTTAAGGTGCAGATTCGTGCGGTTCAACGGTGTTGCTTACGCGCTGACAGAGTTTTCTTGGTTCACAAAGCATTTTCCGTTCGTCCCGAATAGGCGCGGTCTCCTCACGCGCCGTACCGAGGGACACATCGACATTGGCGGGCAAAGCTAGTTCGAGGTGACCAGCTGGCCAAGGTGGCGTTGAGGTTGGCAAAGGCCAATGAGATACGTGGGAGCGGGGGAAATCTCCGAGCCGCTGGCGTCAGCCCGCGCTGAGCGACGTTCAGCTCTGTGGAAGCCCGGCTCCCGTGTCGCGGACGAGCGCGGCCTTGGCGGTCGAGAAGTCGGCGAGGGCGCCGACGAGGTCCGCCTCGTCCTCCGTGAAACGGCGCTGGGCATCGGTCAGCTCGATGATGTTGCCGAGGCCCGTTTCGTACCGCTTCTGCGCCAGATCCAGCTCGGCACGCGAGGCGGCCACCCGTTGCTCGGCGCGATGGATGCGATCCAACGAAGCCTGCCAAACGAGATATCCGCTCTTCACCTGAAGATAGATACGCTGGCGCATATCCTCGATACTGTGGCGGATGGCCTCCTGGTGCAACCTCACCTCGGCGATCTGGTGCTCGGTCAAGAAGCCGTTGAACAACGGCCACGTGATCAGCAGGCCGACATCGAAGTTGTTGGACGCGGGCAGATCTTGGCCTCGGGCGCTGTAGCCGGCCGTGGCCCCGAGGATGGGGAAATAGTCGCTGCGGTACTGCTGGATCTCGGCGCCGGCGGCGCGGGCCGCGTCCTGGAGCATCTGCAGATCCGGGCGCAAGCTGAAGGCCGTCTGCAGAAATGTCTCCACTGGTTCGCTGATGGATTCGTAGGTCAGGGTCTCGGCCAGAGTGTACGCCGGCGCGTTGGGCCCGAGGCCCATGGCGTTGTCGAGGGCTACCTTGCCGGTGGCCGCGGCATTGCGTGCGTCAACCAGGTTCATTTGCGCTCGGGCGAGCTCGGCCTTGGCGGTATACACGTCGATCTCCGGCTTCAAGCCGGCTTCTGACTTCACCTCCGCCTCGTGAAGGTGCTCCTTGCGTTGCGCCACGGCTTTCTCGTAGACTTTTACGGTTTCATTTGCCGCCAGCAGATCCGCGTAACTCTTGGTGACTTGAAAGACGAGGTCGAGCTCGACGAAGCGCTGCCGCCCCTGCTCGATATCGGCCTCTGCCCGGCGCTGGTCCATCAGGCCACGAGCGCGACCGAAGTCGAACAGGTACTGAAAGGCAGAGACGCTCATCAGGTAGTTATCGAAGGTCTGCCACGAGTTGGTATTCCGGCCGACGCTGGGGAGGCGCGCCACTCCGAGATCGGGTAAGTAACTCGTATCGCCGATGCCGTTATCCGTTCCGCGCAGGTATTGCGCGCCCCCGTAGATCTGCGGCAGCAGGGCCGATCGAGCCTCGCCGATCCGTTCCTGCGCCGCGCCCGCTTCCGCCCGAGCCGCGAGACGGGCCGGATGATAGCGCAACGCCAGTTCGACAGCCTTCTGCAGCGTCAGCTGCGCACCAGGGGCCAGAGGGACTTCGTCGGCGCGGACCGCGTCCAACGTCAAGGACAGAGTGGCTAACGTCAGACCGGCCACAAATGCGCCAAGCGCTCTCGTCCGCATTGCGATTCCCCCCGAGGAGTTGGTATGTCAATCAGCGCTCGCCAGAGCGTCTGTGCCGCCTGCAACGGCGGCGCTCTTGGCGGGTTGTGGCTGCACGCGTTCGCCTTCAACAAGGGCGGGACTGAAATTCTTGACGACCTGCTCGTTCCCCGACAAGCCTGAAAGGATTTCGACGCGATTGGGCGTACTCAGTCCGGTTGTCACCGGCACGCGCGCCAACTGCGCGCCTTTGACGGCGTAAACGAAGCTCTTCCCCTTGGCGGTGCCGACCGCAGTGGCGGGCACCTCGATCGCGTTGGGATGTCGTGCCAGCTCGAGGGTCACATCCGCATACATGCCCGGATACAATTCCCGCTTCGGGTTATCGAGGTCGACCTCGGTGAGCATCGTTCGAGTCGAGAGATCGAGCGCCTTGGAGAATCGTGTGATCGTACCGGTAAATATGCGTCCGGGGAATTCCTGCAGTTTCAAGGTGGCCGGCATGCCCACGCGAATCAAACTCGTTTCGGCCTCGGGAACGTAAACATAGACGCGAAGCTTGCTGAGCTCCGCCAGGCTGACCACTGGAGAAACGCCGGCGCGGGACGGTCCGGTCACCCCTTCAGCCGATTCCGAACTCGAACCGCTGACTTGGATGAGCGCGCCGGGATCGACGAAACGCCCGGTGATGACGCCGTCGAACGGCGCCACGATGCGGGTGTAACTCATCAGCGCTTCCAGCTCCTCGACTTCCGCCTTGGCTTGCTCGTATTGCCCCTCGGCGATATCGACATCTTCCTGCGCCACGAGCCGTTTGTCGCTATTCCAGACGTGCTGCAGGCGCTCGAACGTCCGCTGTTTCACCTCTGAGTTGGCGCGCGCGCGTCTCAGCCGCTGCTCCAGCTCGGGTACCTCGATTTCGGCCAGGACCTGCCCGCTTTTCACCGTATCGCCTTTGTCGACGCTGATGCTCTTCAGGTAGCCACTGACCTTGCCATACAGCGAAGCTTGGTAATATCCGACCAGATCGCCGGGCAGCGTGATCGACCGTGTCATGTCCGCTCGTTCAGGCTGGACCACAGTAACCGTTGTTGCTTGCGAGTGTGGAGGCGTATCGCTGGCCCTTACCCCACAGCCGACGGCTGCCAGAACGGATAGCCCGCCGAGCGCAGCTCCCAACACCAGGTTCCTCATTGGACCCTCTGTCGCGAATAGATCACCTCGTAGATTGCCGGTACCAGGATCAGCGTCAAGACCGTCGAGACGGCCAGACCACCCACTGCGGCCCGGGCCAACGGAGCCGAAGCCTCGGAGCCGGCGCCGAGCTTCATCGCGATCGGCAGCAGTCCCACGACCGTTGCCAGAGCCGTCATCAAGATCGGTCGCATGCGAATGCGCGCGGCTTCAACGACGGCCCGCCGCAACTCCTGCCCTTCCCGGCGCCGCTGGTTGGCGAAATCGACCAACAGGATCGAGTTCGACACCACGATGCCGACCATCACGATAGTCCCCATGAAAGACTCGATGTTGAGAGTGGTGCCGGTGGCGAGCAGCACCAGAACCACACCGATGAAGCCCATCGGCACGGCGAACATGATAATGAACGGATCGACAAAAGACCGGAACTGCGCCACCATGACCAGATAGAGCAGCACCATGGCGGTGGCCAGGCCAAAACCGAAGCTGGCAAACGACGACTGCATGGCGGCTACCGCGCCGCGATAGGTAAGGCTGACGCCGGTGGGCAGCTCCATGCCGGCCAGGGCTTTCACCATGGCTGCCTGCGTGCCTTTGAGGTCATCGCCGCGCGGTGCCGCCAGCACGTCCACCACCCGCTGGATGTTGTAATGGTCGGCCTCGGCGGGTTGCGTTTCCGGTGAGACCGTCGCCACGTTACGTAGGAGGACCGTGTTGTGGTGGTCCTGCCCATCGTTGCCGCCCAGCACCGGAATATTGAGCAGCGTTTCCAGCGACTTGATGTCCTGCTCCGGGTACTGAACAGTAAGAAAGTAATCGTTTCCGCTCTTCGGGTCAATCCAGATAGACGGGGCGATCATCTCGTTTGAAGTGAGTGCTGTGATGATGTTGGTGACCACGTCCTTCTGGGTCAGACCGAGCCGCCCCGCCCTGAGCCGATCGACGTCGACGTTGAGTGAGGGATAGCCGGACTCTTGCGGGATGAACGCCTCCGCCACCTCGGGCAACGTACGGATGCGGTGTTCGACCTTGCGCGCCACCGCGTGCAAGACGTCGTAGTCCGGGCCGCTCAACTGGACGTCGATGGGTGCGGCAAGGCCGAAGTTCAGCACCGCGTCGATGATACTGCCAGACTGGAAGAAGGTACGCACCTGCGGCACCTGGGTGCGGAGCGCTGCACGCAGGGCATCCATGTAGTGCCAGGTTGACCGTTCGTGATCTGCCTTCAGGCTGACCATTACGAAGCCGGAGTCACTGGCGGCATTCGGCGAGTAAATTGCCGAGAAGCCCGGAGCGAGTCCGAGATTAGAGACGACCATGGAGAGGTCGCGCGGCGGGATGATCTGGTGAATCACTTTCTCGATTTGCGTCGTCAAGGCCTCGGTCACCTCGATGCGCGAGCCGCGTGGCGCGCTTACGTTGATGATGAACTGTCCGGCGTCGGTGCGCGGGAAGAGCTCGGTGCCGATCAGACGGTAACCCGACATCACGACCAGGAAGAGCACCGCCACCACTGCCATCACTGCGTACTTTCGATTCAGGGCGCGATCGAGCATGCGCTCGTACCAAGCGGCGAAATGTTCGTACACGCGGATAAAGGCGCCGAGGTACTTGCGTCCGCCTTCCTTCTCCGCCCGCGCCTCCTCCACCGTTAGAAACCGCGCGCAGTAGATCGGGATGACCGTCATGGCGACGACGTAGGAAGCCATCATCGAGAACACCACCGCCAGCGATAGTGCGCTGAACAGATACTTGGCCACGCCCGCCAGGAACATGACGGGGAAGAAGACGATTACCGTGGTGACGGTCGAGGCCAAGACGGGAAGCGCGACCTCGCGTGCCCCGTCGCGCGCGGCGTCGGCCGGTGGCTTGCCCATGGCGAGGTGGCGGTCCACGTTTTCCAGCACCACGACGGAATCGTCCACAAGCCGGCCGATGGCGAGCGCGAAACCGCCCAGCGTCATCACGTTGATGGTCGAGCCGTTCATGTAGAGCCCGAAGGTGGCGGCCAGGATGGAGAGCGGAATCGACAGGAAAATGGCGAAGGTCGACTTGAAGCTGCCGAGGAAGATCAGGATCATCAGCGACGCCAGGATGGCGGCCGAACCGGCCTCGTGTTCGAGACTCTCCACGGCGGCGCGGATGTAACTCGACTGATCGAAGATGCTCTTGAGCTTCATTCCCGCCGGCAAATCGAACACCTTCGGCAGCAGGTTGCGGACGCCGTCGACCACCGCAATGGTATTGGCGTTCCCCTGCTTGAGGACCGGGATGTAGACGGAGCGCTGGCCGTTGATGCGCACGACGTTCTGCTGGATCTGCGCCGCATCTTCCGCGTGACCGATGTCACGCACCAACACCGGGGCTTGCCCGCCGCCGACCTTCACCGGCACATCGTTGATCCACTCCGGATCTTCGATCAGGCTGTTGGTATCCACGAAATAATCGGTATCGCCAATCTTGGCGTCGCCGGCCGGGATGATGAGGTTGGCTCTGTTGACCTTCTTGACGATGTCCATCAACGTGAGCCCCCGGGCTTGCAAGGCCTCGCGGTTCACGTACACCATGATCTGGCGGTACTTGCCGCCGAATGGTGGTGGCACCGAGGAGCCGCCCACCGTCGCCAGCTGGTTGCGGATGTTGTACTGGGCCTGATCACGCAATTGGGCTTCCGAGAACCCCTCGCCCGATACTGTCACCAGAGTAACCGGTAGTGATGAAGCGTCGGATTTTAACACCAGGGGTGGGAGCGTTCCCGGCGGCAGGTGGCGCAGGTCCGCCATCGCCAGATTCGCCAGCGAGGCGGCGGCCGTATCGATGTTGGCGTCCGGCTGGAAGAACACCTTGATGATGCTCACCCCCGGCAGGGAGCGCGATTCGATGTGCTCGATGTCACTGCCCAAGGTGAAGAAACGTTCGAAGCGGGTGGTGATGTCGCGCTCCATCTCCAGCGGCGGCATGCCGGGATAGAAGGTTGCCACCACGACCGCCGGAATCTTAAGGTTCGGAAACACGTCCACCGGCATCCGAGAGAAGGCAATGAGCCCCAGGAGGATCGTAATCAACGCGCCGACGATGATCGTATGCGGGAAGCGCAGTGCGAAACTCGGCATAGCCGTGTCCCTAGAGGAACGCACCCGAGGCGAGCAGAAAGGGTCCGGCGACCACTCCGGCCCACCACCGCCAATGGCGCCGCTTTGGAAGGCCTGCCCTGACCGCGCGTTGCAGCGCGGGAGAAGGCACGTTGCCGCCGTAGGCGCGGCCGACTGCCTGCTTGAGCGCGTTCATCCCATTCGTCCAGCTGCGGCAGGCAGGGCAGTCGTCGAGATGCCGGCGCAGTGCCAGCTCTTCTTCATGAGGCAGGGCGCCGTCGATCAGCGCGCTCAAATCCTGAAAGGCGGGACAAAGGCTCATGCTGTCTTACGGTGAATGCCGCATTCCTCCGCGTGAGTCCGTAGACTCGTCATGAGCTTCGCTCTGGCCCGGGCGATGCGGGACCGGACCGTGCCCACTGGACAACCAGTGATGTCAGCGATCTCAGCGTACGTAAATCCTTCCATGTCGCACAATGTCACCGCGGTTCGAAGGTCGGACGGCAAGGCTGCAACGGCGTCGCGAATCTCCTGCAGCGAGA
>Ga0326728_10023322_pt1 | contig 11352 bp, 12 predicted proteins | sample MB3enrmetagenome_FD_207602 | JGI IMG/M metagenome (GOLD analysis project Ga0326728, IMG submission 207602) | Lab enriched peat soil microbial communities from McLean, Ithaca, NY, United States - MB31MN | ecosystem: Environmental > Terrestrial > Soil > Wetlands > Peat | place: USA: New York... | reverse complement strand
CAGGCCCCTGTGCCGGAAAGTGGGAAACGGGAAATCGTGAATGAAGGAAAAGAAGCTGAAGCGCTCCATCAGTTCCATAAGCGCGCTCGCTTCGGACTGCTCGGGAGTGGCGCCCTTGCCCATCTGTTTCTTCGTGCCGGTGAACCGGGTGGCGTCTTCGCCGCACAAGCTTATATAGACGGGTATGTCGAGTCTGCCGGTGTCGATGCGCACGGTCCTGGCAAGAATGTTCATATTCAGCCCGGCCAAACGATCCCGCACCCATGAGATTGTCTGCTCGGGCCTCCTCGTTTTATCCTGGTCATGGCTGTAATTTTTGAAACTGTCTTTGATTTCAACGTTAGATTTCATTGAATGTCCTCTGAAGAAAAATCATTCGAGCCGCAGCGCGATAAACGTTCGCCGCATGCGAGAGCACCGGAAGTCTTCACAGCGGGTTCACCCCGAGCGCAAGCCAGGAGCGTGGCCGGGAGATTTTTCACGGGCGTGAGACTGAGCCTGATCGGAAATTTACCTGGATCAGTTTACGACTACTTCTTCTTCCTGCTCTTCGTTTTTGCGGATCAGTTCCAGCAGTGAGGAGGCGGCACGCGAGTTGGTGAAAGCACGGGGAATGCCCTTTATTTTATTGAAATCATGTATGCTCTTCGGACGCTGGATGGCAAGCCTGAGGAGCGTCTCGTTGGTGAGTACCCTGAACGGCGCGCGGTCGCGGCGCCGCGCTTCCTTTTCGCGGAAAAGATAGAGAGCCTTGAGCACGCGCTTGCCCACCACGTCAAGCGACTGTGCCCCGTAGATGTGCAGGAAATCGCCGGGACGGAACTGCTTTTCCGTTATTTCCTGCAGACATAGCTTTTCAAAGGCCTCGTGCGCCGCCTCCAGCAGGTCTTTTGTCTCGAGTTCGGCCACGAGCCTGTGCCGGAGCGGGATCAAAAAATGGGTGTCGAGACGGGCATATTCGATCTGTTCGTCTCTCAGGGGGCGTCTTCCCCAGTCATATCGCTGCCATTTCTTATTGAGGCTTATTCCGAAGTGCTCGAGCAAAATAGGGGCAAGCCCCAGTTGCTTATACCCGAGCATCTTGGCGGCAATCGAGGTATCGAAAACATTGCGCACCCTGAACTTGAAATCCCGCTTGAGCCCGGCGATATCGTTGGGAGCTGCGTGAAAAATTTTCTCTACGGCCGGATCGGCGAGTATCTCCCCGAAGGGGCTGATACCGTCGAGCGAAAACGGGTCGATGATATAGTCCTGTTTCTCGGTCGATACCTGTATGAGGCAGGTCCTGTTAAAATAGGCGTAAAAACTGTTTGACTCAGTATCTATAGCTACGTAAGCGCTTTTCTCGAGATTATGTATAAAGTTTGAAAAATCGTGCTGGTTTTCGATCACAGCAACTGAGTCAAATTTCATGATATGAGTTTTCCGCCCTTTTCTCCCATGTTATTCTGAGGCAGGAAAGTGAGGCCGAAATGAACAGACGCAAGGGCGAAGGACCCAACAAAATGCGCCGATCCTCACGGCATACCCCTCCTTCTGAATTCTATACCCCCTTTAGGGAGTTAGATCAACTGTTTGCACGCACTTTTTCCACCGGAGGCAAACATCGCGTGGAAAAAGTCGAACCGTTTTCCGAAAAAGCATGGTCCCCTCCCGCCGTGATCGGCGCCCAAGCGGACGATGATTCACTTTTTCGATCGGCGATGGCAGGTGTAACCCCCCTGCCCGGCGGGTCCCGCAAAAAAGTCCCGCGCAGGCCCGCAGGCAGGGTCTATCCGCGTTTCCTGGCAAGGGAACAAATCGAGGCCTATACTGAACTGGTCGACCTTGTCGCCGGAGAGGGACCCTTTGAGCTTTCCTATTCCGATGAATACATCGACGGCGCCGTTTTGGGAATATCGCCCGAAGTTCTGAAAAAACTCCGGGAAGGCTGCTTCAGCTACCAGGACTACCTCGACCTGCACGGACTGAACAGGCTGCAAGCCCGCAGCGCGGTCAGGGAGTTCATTATGGAGTGCTTTGCCGCTCAGCGCAGGTGCGTACTGATCATTGCCGGAAGAGGCCTCAATTCCAAGGACAAGGAACCGGTGCTGAAGAACAACTTACCCATCTGGCTCACCCGCGCGCCCCTCAAAAGGATGATCCTCGCTTTCGCCTCGGCCCGTTCCTATGATGGAGGCTGGGGCGCTTTCTACGTCCTGCTTCGCAAAAATGAGGGCAAGGCGCCGCTGATTATGCCGGCTCGATAATATTTTCACCGATCAGCCATTCGAGGACCTCGCAAAGCGGAAGGCCCACGACATTCGTGTAGGACCCCTCGACAGACCTTACCAGAAAAGCCCCGATGCCCTGAATGCCGTACGCCCCGGCCTTGTCCATCGGTTCGCCGGTCCTGACGTATGCCTCTATTTCTTCGGTCGAGAGGTCTTTGAAGTAAACCCGCGTGACAGCCGAATAAGTCCTGCGGACTTTTCCCCCGGGCTGTAGAAGGCACATGCCCGTAATGACCTCGTGCACCCTGCCGCTAAGGGCCCGCAGCATCTCGACGGCCTCCGAGCGCCCGGAAGGTTTGCCAAAAATGCGGGCGTCGAGCACCACGATGGTGTCTGCTCCCAGGACCCATGAATCGGGATGGCCAGCCGAGACTGAACCGGCCTTGAGACAGGCCCATGTCTCCGCGGTTTGCGCAGGGCTTTTCGCGGCTCCGCCGGACCCTGCCGATTCATCTATTGTGCTGGGGTCAACCAGAAATTCAATCCCGAGGCCCAGCAGCAGGTGTTTTCTGCGAGGGGACCCCGAGGCAAGGACAAGAGGTTTGAGGGTCTTGAACATCGCCTAGGCCAGGGCAAGCATCCGGTCCAGGGCGAGCCTGGCCCCGGCCCTTATCTCTTCGGGCACTCTTACCACGTTCATCTCGCCCAGGTTTTCAAGGGTCTTCAGCAGATTTCTCAGATTGATCTTGAACATGTTCGGGCAGAGCGAATGGTACAGGTCCAGCACCTTCCTGTCCGGATATTCCAAGGCCAGGCGATGGATCAGGTTTATCTCCGTGCCGATGACGATTGTCGAACCCGCGGGCGCTTCCTTAACATATTTCACTATATAGCTCGTCGACCCGCACGCATCGGCAAGCTCGACCACCTCACGCTTACACTCCGGGTGCACAACTATTTTGGCTCCCGGAAACTCGGCCCGCATTTTTTTTATCTGCTCGACGCTGAACCGGGTATGGACAAGGCAATAGCCATTCCAGAGGATAATCCTGGCCCGCCTGAGAGCATCCGGATCGTTTCCGCCCAGCGGCTTGCCGGGCTCCCATACCACCATCTGTTCGGGGGCCAGCCCGAGGTCGTGGCCAACGTTGCGGCCAAGGTGCTGGTCGGGGAAAAACAGGACCTTCTCTTTTTGTCCAAATGCCCACCTGACAGCTTTTGAGGCGTTGGAGGAAGTGCAGACAACCCCCCCTCGATTGCCGCAAAACGACTTCAGCTCCGCATCCGAATTCATATAGACCACCGGTATCGTCGAACCCCGGCCCGCGGTCGATTCGATCTGCTCCCAGGCCGACTTGACCGCATCCGCTTCGGCCATGCTCGCCATCCAGCACCCGGCTTCCACCTCCGGGATCTGAACGACCTGGTGGGGTTGCGCCAGAATCGCGGCGCTTTCCGCCATAAAGTGCACGCCACAAAAGACTATATAGCGGCAATCCCGGTCGGCGGCGGCATTTCTGGAAAGTTCGAACGAATCCCCAACGAAATCACCCAGCTCGACAATTTCTTTTCGCTGATAATGGTGCGTCAGGATCACGAGCTGCTTGCCCAGTTCACGTTTTCTGGCCCGGATTTTTTCGATTGTCTCCGTATGGTCGAAATGGGATTTATTCGTCTGCGTCATGGCCTGTCTACCTCTGAGTTTCCGGGATTAAAATTTTGAAGATACACGCCCGCCCCATCCCATGCAAATGGAAATTGGCGGGCGTATTTGATTCACAACGAATGCAGGCCCTGCTCCGGGTATTATTGCGCAGAAGCGCCGGCCGGCACGATTTCATCTCCGCAGCGAATAATCCCTCCTTCAAGCACCCTGGCAAAGACGCCCTCGCGAGGCATGATGCAGTCTCCGGCCTGATAGTAGATAGCGCACCTTTTGTGGCATTCCTTGCCGATTTGAGTGATTTCGACGAGGACGGACCCGCCCAGCTTGAACCTCTCGCCGACCGGAGTTTTGACCCAGTCGATTCCTTCGGTCGCAATGTTTTCCGCAAAATCTCCAAAACCCACCGTAAGGCCGGAGGCCTTAGCTCTTTCGATACTCTCCATCGCAAGAAAGCTCACCTGCCGGTGCCATGCCCCCGCGTGCGCATCTCCCTCGATGCCGTGGTCCTTCACCAGCACGGCCTGCTCGACCGGTTCCTTCCGGGTGCCCTTGCTCCTGCTTACCGCAATCGATACGATCTTCATTCGAAGTCCCAGCCTCTCATCCGGCACACGCCCCCCGGGGGCGCGGCCTCATGGCTTGATATTTTATGCCGATATCCGTTCGAAAACGACCACGGCCCCGATCACCTGTTCGCGCGAGGCGGCGCAGTCAAAAAGAATAGTAAAGTTTTGATGCGTGCCGGGTCAAGAGATAAACGGAAAGCGCAAAGCGCAGATCCTGCATTCCATATTACGGAAAATGCTTGGAGTTTTGCGTAGTAATGTTATTTTTATTCCGTCTGAAAAGAAAGGAGCAGCGATGCATTCAAGAACGCTTGTACTGAGATTTCCGAAGGAAATCGTGGATAAACCCATCATAACGAGCCTGGTGCGCGACTATAACCTGACGTTTAACATTTTGAAGGCCAAGATTTTTCCCCGCAAGGAGGGCATGCTGGTAATGGAGTTGCTTGGCGGCGAGGGCGATTTCACCAAAGGGGTCCAGTATCTCGAACAGGTGGGCGTCCTGGTGGAGCCGGTCGGCCAGGGCATTCACCGCGATGAGGATCGATGCTGCCAATGCGGCGCCTGCACGGCCGTTTGCCCTACGGGAGCGCTTCATGTAAACAGGCCCCAGATGGAAGTAGCGTTCGAATCCGAACGGTGCAGCGCCTGCGAACTGTGCGTAAAGGCCTGCCCGGTCAGGGCCATGGTAGTTACTTTTGACAGGGCCATCGCCTGAGCGCGACCGTCATTGACGGACATGCCTGATTCCGCGTCGAGCGAACCGTGCCGTGAGCCGGGACTTTTTTCTAACGGGCACTGGTCTGTAACCGCGCGAGTTCTTAGCTTTGTAGGGATATTTTTTCACCAGGCGGAATCCGGTTCGGACCGGAATGGAGAATAAAATGCCCGAGACAAAGCAATCCCGGAAGGCTACGGCAAAGCAAGTCTCGCTGGAATTGACGGCCCAGCACGAGGGAAAGGCGAAACTCGAAATAGTGCTCAAATGCGATACCGATGGAAGCCTTGAGGCCGTTTCCGCTCTGCTTGCCAACCTCAAGGCGCCCGAAGCGGAAATAAAGCTGATCCAATCCGGCGTAGGCAACGTATCCAAACAGGACCTGCTGATGGCGTTGACCGGGAGCAGGCTTGTCATCGGGTTCAACGTGGCGGTCGCCCCGAAGCTGGAACAGTGGGTAAAGGAACAGGGCGTGGAGGTGCGGCTCTACGATGTCATCTACAAACTGGCCGAGGACCTGAAAGCCATAGTCCAGACCCTGGCGCCGGTCGAAGCTGAAGAGAAGGTTACCGGAAAGTGCGAGGTGATCGCCACTTTCAAATCCAAAAAGGGCGGGGTGATCCTGGGCTGCTCGGTGGTTGAAGGCACTGTCCAGGTCGGCAAGCGTTTCAGGGTGGTAACCGCAATGGGACCGGTCCACAGCGCAAGGATCGAATCGCTCCAGATCGAAAAGCAACAGGTGAAGGAAGCCAGGGCCGGCCAACAGGTCGGCGTGCAGGTTGCAGGCTCGACCCAGGGCAAGGTGGGCGATTTCATCGAATGCTACGAGGTGACCACTGCCAGGAAAACGGCATGGACACCCATTGGCAAAATCATGCACATGAGATCTTCCTGACCCCTTGGAGAGCAGGGGGGAATCACACTGTTGCCCAAACTCAATTTTGAAGTCCGGACCTCGTTTTGGACATAGACCGGACAATACCCCACCACCGTTGCGGCAACGGTGTTTTTTTATCCCACGCCCGGGACAATCCGTTTTTTTCAACCATGGAGGGAATAGATGGCGGAACCAGTGTTGGTAAGAAAAGCCGACAGTATCGCCACGGTGCTGTTGAACAGGCCCGAGGCGTACAATGCGTTGAATTTCGAACTGACTGAGAGCCTTGCAGGCCATCTGGTCGATCTTGCGACCGATCGGGACGTGCGCGCAATCATCATCTCCGGAGAGGGGAAGGCTTTCTGCGCCGGCGGAGACCTGAAATGCGCCGTCTCGTTCCCGCAGGGGCCTTCGGCGGCGCTTCACAAACTCGCCGGCCTCTTTCACCAGGCCGTCCTGGAGATTCGCCGGATGCCAAAACCCGTTATTGCGGCCATAAACGGTGTTGCGGCAGGCGGGGGCTTCTCATTCGCCCTGACGTGTGATTTCAGGGTCATGGCCCAATCGGCGGTCTTGCGCCAGGCATACACGTCAAACGGCCTTTCGATGGACGGAGGAGGCTCCTTCACACTGCCGAGAATCATAGGGTTGGCTCGCGCACTCGAGGTCCTGGCATTTGACCGGCCGATCTCCTCGGAACAGTCGTTGGCCTGGGGGTTGGTGACCAAGGTGGTAAAGGATGGGGCCGCCCTCGAAGAAGCCGCCGAAATGGCTCGTGGGCTTTCAGCCGGTTCTCTTGCTTCTTTTGGGTGGTCGAAAAAGCTTCTCACGGACTCCTTCGATACATCCTTCGAGACTCACATCGACAGGGAGCGAAGAGGCCTGTGCGCCTGCGCTGCATCCCCCGAGGGGATGGAGGGCCTGAGAGCATTTACTGAAAAACGAAAACCGGTATTCACATCCGCTTAGGTCCCTCGTCCGGCGGACTGAATAAGCGCCCGGCCGGCAAATGAAATACCAATCGGAAGAAGCGCGGGGGATGGGGGGAAACATTCCCCGCTCTTTCAGCGTCGGCAGACGAACGATCTTCCTTCCCCTACCGAAGAGACGCCGAGCAGTTCGGCGACAGTTGCCGCGACATCGGCAAAGGTGCTTCGTGTCCCGAGATTGCATGCGGAGGAAAAACCACGTCCGAGGGCAAGCAGCGGGACCTGTTCGCGGGTGTGGTCCGTCCCGTGGTGGGTCGGATCGTTTCCGTGATCGGCGGTTATGATCAGGGTGTCGGCCCCGCTCAACGAATTCAGTATGTCCGGAAGGGCCCGGTCAAAGCGTTCGAGCGCCCCGGCAAAGCCGGGAATATCCCGCCTGTGGCCGTACTTCATGTCGAAATCCACGAGATTGACGAAAATCATGCCCGAAAAATCCCGCCCGAGTGCTTCGAGCAGGGCACGGACCCCATCCTGGTCGTCATGCGTGTGAACCGATCGCGTGAGGCCCCGGCCGGCAAAAATATCTTCAATTTTGCCTATTCCGACAACTTCGAGCCCGGAGTCCCGGATTGAATCCAGGATGGTCCTTGCAGGCGGCGGCAAAGAAAAATCCCGCCTCTCGTCCGTGCGCACGTAATTGCCGGGGCTTCCCGTGAAAGGCCTGGCGATAACCCTGCCCACAGCCCAGGGACCCTGGAGAACCTCCCTTGCCGTCCGGCAAATCCGGTACAGCTCCTCGAGGGCAATCACGTCCGTGTGTGCCGCCACCTGAAAGACGCTGTCGGCGCTCGTATAGACGATAGGCATTCCTTTTGCCCGGCTCTCCGGGCCGAGCTTCTCGATTATTTCAGTTCCGGAGGCCGCAATGTTTCCAAGGCAGCGTACTCCGGCGCGCCGTTCGAATTCTTCGATCAGCTCCGGCGGAAAGCCACCGGGGAAGACTGGAAGAGGGAGTCCGGTGAAAATGCCCGCGATTTCCCAGTGCCCCGTCATGGTGTCCTTGCCCGCCGATTTTTCCACCATCCTGCCGTATGCGCCAAGCGGTGCGGAATCCGCAAACGAATTCAGTTTCAGCAATTTCCCCAGCCCGAGCGAAAGAAGGTTGGGAATCGCGATACGGGCGCTCTTATCCAGAATATGTCCAAGAGTATTTGCGCCCTCATCGCCGTAGGCCGCGCTGTCGGGGGCCGCTCCGATACCCACCCCGTCCAGAGTGATCAGGCAAATACGCGGGTGTGTCATTTTCATGAACTTTCAGGGAAAAGCTTTGTGAGGTGTTTTCGAGCATTTCGAAATTGCAGAATTTTACGCACACAATCCCAGGTGGAAAACATTCCCCCGCTCTCAGGGCGAGAGCAGAAAATCGGGGACCTCGCCCAGGCTGTTCATGCACAGGACCTTGGGGCCGTAGTCGCCGATCGAAAGAACGCTTATAGAGACGAGGCTTATTTCCAGCCTGAGAAGAAAGTCCAGTGGAATACCCGCATAGTGCGCCAGGACGGCCTTGATCGGGTCCGCATGACTTACGAGGGCCAGCGTGCCGAGCGGGTATTCCGTCCGAAGCCTTTCAATCTCGGAGACCATCCTCTGCTGCACTTCCACCATGAGTTCCCCGTTCGGCGGCCTCGTTCCGGTGCGAAATACATTGTAGCGGCGCCACAAGGGGTCGCCGGCCAGACTTTGGAACTCCAACCCGGTCCAGTCGCCGATTTCGACCTCGGATAGCTTTTCGCTGGTGTGGATCTCCAGGCCCAAACGTCCGGCCAGGGGAAGCGCCGTTTCATACGTTCGCTCAAGAGGGCTGCAGTAGAGGGCGTCGATGGATATCGGGCCGAGCCGTTCGGCCAGCATGTCGGCCTGGATTTTTCCTTCTTCGTTCAGGTGCACGCCCGGCATTCTCCCGGCAAAACGCTTTCCAACGGCAGGATTGGCTGCATGTCTGATCAAGAGAAAAACGGACATAATGTCGGCTCCTCAATGCCTCAGTTGCTGAATAAACCTTCCCAACTCCCGCGCCGCATGCATCGAGGCCGGATCAAAGGTTTTTTTTGATGCTCAATTGAAAAATCGTTCCACCCTCTGTGCCCCGCTCCACCCGGACTTCGCCTTTGTGCAGTTCTACTATTTCTTTTACTATTGCGAGCCCCAGGCCCGTACCCTCTATCTCGTCCGATGCGCATTGGCGCTGAAACAGATTGAATATCTCACTGCTGTTTTTGGTCTGGATGCCGGCCCCATCGTCGCTTACCGTGAAATGATGGAAATTCCCCGATTCCATATATCCGATTTCAATAGTAGTCAGCCCGTCGCCTCCATACTTGATGGCGTTGTCGATCAGATTTCTAAAAACCCTGAGGATGGAAATCTTGTCGGCACGCACGACCGGGACGTCCCCTGGTTCGAGCAGGTTGATCCGGCGCACTCTCAGTCTCGCCGAAAACTCTTCCCTTAACATGCGGAAGACTTCCTCCATATTTATCGTCTCTATCTTGAGCGGAGTTTCCTTTGTGGATATGAACAGATTGATAGCATCGACCAGGGAGGCCACATGCTCTGAGGCCTTCATTATCTGTTCGCAGAAGGCGGCCCCTTTCTCGCTGAGAATTCCAGCGAAGTTTTTCTGCAAATGTCTGGCAAGTCCATAAATTCCAACAGAAGGGCTTTTCAGGTCATGGGCAACCGAGTAAGCAAATATCTTCAGTTTTTCGGAGCTTGTCCGGAGTTCTTCAGCGATCCGGCTTCGCTCGGCGACTTCTTTTTCCAGCCTGATGTTGGCCTCAGCCAGCGCGGCGGTTCTTCTCTCCACCCGCACCTCGAGTTGGTCATGGGCTTTTTGCAGCGCCCTCCCCGCCCGTTTGCGCTCCGTTATATCCAGTGTTACCCCGACCAATCCGGAAACATTGCCTTCGGAGTCCCTGAAAATTCCCTTCGTTATAATGACATCATGATCCTGCCCGTCCGGGTAAGACAGAATTGTCTCATACATCTTTTCACCGGGATGCTCGAAAAGCTCGGAGTCGTGTTGCTCGTATCGCGCGGCAAGCTCTTTAGGGAAAAGATCGAGCGCCGATTTCCCTATGATGTCGCCCCTGCTCATCCCCATGCGACGCTCGAATGCCACGTTGCATCCCAAATATTTCCCATCTTTATCTTTGAAAAAAATCGGGTTCGGAATCGTGTCGATCAAAGTCTGGAGGAACCTGAGCTGATCCAGCAGGGTCTTCTCTATTTCACGGCGGTCTTTTGCAACCGACTCCAGTTCCGACACTTTGGCGCGCAGTGCCTTGATTTCAGCCTCCAATTCGACTTCCCGATTCTTATCAGACATCAGCAGTCTCCTCATCCCTATGACGGCAAGAACCCAACCGGCCCGCATCCGGGGGCATCTCCACCCGGCAACCCCGGATAGCGAAGAGCGTAGAGAGCAATTTCCCGGCGTCAAGGAACCCTGAACCAAACCTGTCAGCTTTGTGGATAATGCTGCAGGAGGTAGCGATAGATTTCTTTTCCTATCTCCATCCCGGCTTCGATGATCTCAGGACCGTATTGCCGGCCGGTCGGAGTCCTGAAGGTCTCTATGATCCGAAGAGGCCCGGACATTCCCCAGGGGAATTTTTCGATGAGGTCCCGTGGGCTGAGTTCCTGATGGTCCATCATGTGCCAGAGTGTATGTGTAAATGTGTCAGCACCCCATCGGAACTTGTCGGCGTCATAGAGGCAGTCGCTTATGAGTTGGACCCATTGGCGTCCGTCTGAAACAGAAGGTCCGAATGCCTCATGGTTTCTTATTGCGTTGCTTACGCAGGCGATTTCATTTTTGCTGAGGGAGAAGGAGCGCAGTATAGTTTCAGATTCCAGGGCGCCGCACTCCGCGTGGTTCGGTTCGTTACGGCGGATGTCGTGCAGAAGGCCCGCGTATATCGCGATGACCATGAGACGCTCGACTTCAACCGGTTTCATCCGGTCGCTGTCCGTTTCGATGTGAACGAGAGAGGCGCAGTCGATGCTTACTCGAGTGCTGTGGTAAAGGCCGTGGCCGAGTTCTTCGTGGTAGCAGGGCTCAACCATCGCCCGGAGACGCACGACGCCGGGCGAGTTATAAAAAAGCCTTCTGGCAATAGCAATGGGGGCCTTGAATCGGGTGTAGAACTCGGGGAGGGGGTGTTTTGAGGCGATTCTTTCCGCCTCCCGTTGCAATTTACAAATGACTTCCTTCATGCGTTATCACCACACCTCGCACAGCGCGGAGATCAACCCATCGAGGACCACCCCCCACCGGACCCCGCCACGGCGCCTCCGCGCCGGGGCCGGGGGGTAGACCTT
>Ga0326728_10023321_pt1 | contig 11353 bp, 8 predicted proteins | sample MB3enrmetagenome_FD_207602 | JGI IMG/M metagenome (GOLD analysis project Ga0326728, IMG submission 207602) | Lab enriched peat soil microbial communities from McLean, Ithaca, NY, United States - MB31MN | ecosystem: Environmental > Terrestrial > Soil > Wetlands > Peat | place: USA: New York... | reverse complement strand
CCATCGATTCGGTGCTGCCGCCGGTACAGGCAAATCGCCTGCGTGATGGCCAGGATATGCCACTCATTAAACGATCTTTCGAACGATGATCCCCTGTGTCCCGACGTGCCAAACACAACCCGTTGCTCTGGAACATGAGGATCCGGCCGATCTTCATAATAGGCCGCGAGCAACTTCGGTACATCAACGAGGTCAGAATTAACAGCCAGCTGCCCAGCTCTGGGATTTATTTTCATAACCATTCTCCGCTCATGCGCTCTCTTTCCACTAGCTGTCGCTGAACACGCTTCCGCGGGGATGCCCCTTGGCCAGCGGCGGCGGAATGCTGGGCACGCTGAAATCAGCGGTCCATCGCCAGTTTCTGATCTCCGGCATGTCTTCCAGGTGTTGCCGGATATAGTCATGGTGTTCATACAACTTCCGATTGAACATGTCGATAAGATCGGAAGCCTCCGAACGTAAACGGGGGATATGCTTCAGTGCGTCCATCGCAAGGTGATAGCGGCTCATCTCATTCATCACAACCATGTCGAAGGGCGTGGTGGTTGTGCCGCGATCCATGAAGCCGCGCACATGAAAGCGGCTTTCATTGGAGCGTCCATGCACCATCGAGTGGATGAGCCAGCGGTTGTTATGAAAGGCAAAAACTACATCGACATCTTTGGTGAAGAGGTTGTCAAAGGACATATTGTCCATCCCGTGGGGATGCTCATCCGGCATCATCAGGATGTTCAGATCCACCACATTGACCACCCGCACCTTGATGCCAGGAACATACTTCTGCAGCAGCCATGAAGCGGCGCAGGTTTCAATGGTCGGCACGTCGCCGGCGCAGGCCAGTACGATGTCCGGCTCTCCGCCCCCGTCGTTGGTTGCGAACTTCCAGGTTGATGCGCCTTGCGAACAATGTTCGAGAGCCTCGTCCATATTCAACCACTGAAGTTGCGGCTGTTTGCCGCAGGTCACAATGTTGACGTAGTTGCGGCTCCGCAGGCAGTGGTCGAAGACGCTGAGCAGACAATTGCTGTCGGGCGGATAATACACCCGGATCACTTCTTTTCTGCGCGCCAGTGCATTGTCCACGAATCCGGTTGCCTGATGGCTGAAACCATTGTGATCGTTGCGCCATGCGTGACTTGTCAGCAGAACGTTCAAAGATGCGAGGGGCTTGCGCCACGGAAAATCCCGGCATTGCTCCAGCCATTTGGCGTGCTGTGTCAGCATCGAATCCACGACTTGGGCGAAGGCTTCGTAGGAAGACCACATGCCATGCCGGCCGGTCAGCAGGTATCCTTCAAGCCATCCCTCGCAACAATGCTCGCTCAATACTTCCAGCACGCGGCCGTCGGGGCTGAGTTCGTCATCGATCGAAACAGTTTCCGCCATGAAGCAACGTTTGGTAACCTCCAGGACGGAGTTCAAGCGATTGGAATTCGTTTCATCAGGACAGAACATGCGAAAGTTTCTTGGATTCAAGCGGAGGATATCTCTGAAAAAGTCTCCGAGCTTTCGCGGAGCTTCAGCGACCACTTGCCCCGGTCCTGGAATCTCCAGGGCGTAGTCCGTGAAATCCGGCAAATCGAGCGCGGTTAGCAGACGTCCGCCATTTACGTGAGGATTTCCTCCCATACGGCGATTGCCGGTTGGCGCGAGTTCTGCCAATTCGTCAATAAATTTGCCCGTCTTGTCGAAGAGTTCCTGTGGCTTGTAGCTTCTCATCCAGGCTTCAAGAATCTTGAGATGTCCGGGATTTTCGCGGACCTCTGCCAGAGGCACCTGGTGAGCCCGGAAGGTGCCTTCAATCGGGATCCCATCCACTTGCTTCGGGCAGGTCCATCCCTTGGGTGTGCGCAGCACGATCATGGGCCAGATTGGCTGTTTCTTGAAGCCATTCTGCCGCGCCTCCTGCTGAATGGCTCGAATCTCAGCGTAGCAGGCGTCCAGGGTTCCCGCCAGGAGTTGATGCACAACTTCAGGATCGTCTCCCTCGACGAAATAGGGACGGTAACCACGTCCGATATACAGAGCCTTCAAGTCTTCGTCGCTGGTTCTGGCCTGAACCGTCGGTCCGGAGATCTTATAGCCATTCAGGTGCAAAATTGGGAGCACTGCGCCATCTCTCACTGGATTGAGAAAGTTGACGGATTTCCAGCTTCCCTCCAGCGGGCAAGTCTCGGATTCTCCATCACCGATCACGCAGGCAACGACGAGGTCCGGATTGTCGAAAGCCGCGCCGAAAGCATGAAGCAGCGAGTAACCCAGTTCACCGCCCTCGTGCATTGAATTTGGCACGTGCGGCCCGCAATGGCTGGGAACTCCTCCCGGCGTCGAGAATGTCCTGAAAAGAAGGCGCAAGCCATTCTCATCCGGCGTGATCTCCGGGTGGACTTCGGTATAGCTGCCTTCCAGATAGGAGTTTGCATTCAGCGACGGACCGCCATGGCCCGGACCGGCAATATAAATGATGTTCGCATCTTGTTTCTTGATGATGCGGTTCAGATGAATGTAGATCAGGTTTTGTCCCGGCGAAGTTCCCCAGTGCCCAAGCAGCCGCGGCTTGATCTGTTCCGCTTTAAGTGGCTCTCTCAGGAGCGGGTTCTCAAACAGATAGATCTGGCCGATACACAAATAGTTCGCAGCGCGCCAGTACCGGTTCATCTTGTCGAGCATCTCCGGTGTGAGCGGCCCACTTGGTGTTGGGACTTTTGCCTGCCGTTCGCCACTTGCGGCAATCGCGGTCGACAAGGCCACATCGAAAGCAAAGCTAGTCGGCTTTCCGGCTTGATCCGGGTTCTGGCCGCCATCCTGATCGCCACTACCTGCTACCTCTCTGGTAGACATATTGATTCATCCTCTCATTTCCTGCCGGTACTGACGAGACCGGTAGCGGCTTTCAAACTTTGATTTGTTTGCAGTCGCCTGCGATGCCAAATTTCCGGCGTCAGTTTGCGACTCGATTGCAATTCCCACCGGCGCTACGCGGTAGTGTTTGGAGGATTCCATCTTGAGTTCATTGAGCGCATCGGGGACGATTCGGGAAACGATCAAGCGGACATCCTCCCTGTCATCAACATCGGCACGAATGATAAATTAAGGCGCGTTATGGGTGCTTGTCGCGCTCAAGCTCGCCTCATAAAACTCCATGGAATGCTTCCAATGGCTCCGCTCGTGAATGTTCGAAAGGCTGAGGTTCCAGTTTTTCTCTGGCTCATAAACGCGTCCGCGAACGCGTGATAGAAATGAGTGAATGTCCCGACCTGGCCGCATGCAGGAAGGCGGCACAGCATACGCCAAATCACAGCGAACTCAAATGCTCAACGTACTTTCCCAAGAGTTTTTCATACTGGCCCCCGATTTGCAAAAGCGCTTCAGAATCGTCGGGCACCGCATGAGATCAAAGTATCGTACCGGCTGCAAATGAAGACCCTTGGATTCGATTTTCACCGTTGTCCCTTCGGTGTGGTGAAGTGCCTCGCCTGCAATTCGCGCTCATGAGTCCGCTCAGAGATTCAAGAGGCGTTTGCAGGTCGCGGCCGATGTTCCTGAGTCTCTCGCTCTGCCTCGAGCCAGTCTTGATCAGCCTGGCTTTCACCGCGAACTCGCTGCTGATAGAGTTCATAGGCGCGTGCGGCAATCTGCGGGGTGAGATCGAGTGGCTTCCTGCCCAACAATGGAGCTTTCGTTGGATCAAAAATTCGATAGGCGAGCAGTTTCACGCGGTCATTGACGAGGAACCAGGCCAGAGCGTAGACCCAAACAAACGCCGCCCAACCCCAGCCAAGTGGGGTCATGAATACTCCGAAAACCGCAATGAGGGTCGCCAGTATTTGTGTGCCGAGCACTGCTACCCACAAAATCCGCGCCGGACGTATGGACCAGAACGGGCCCCGCGTGCGCGTGAGGAAAATTGTCAAGTGTCCAGCCACGGAAAGCTTCAAATACATCAACGTCTGGATGTGGGCGCGGTCGAGATGAAACACGCGCTCGCCGAGATAAAACAGCCCGAAGGCTGACACGACTCCAATCACGCCCAGCACGGTCGAGACGCCCAGCACCAAGTGCATGTTCCAAGCCTCGGGTTTGTCTTTGTAATGAACGTTGTCGTATGCGATGGACAGGATCGCCCCGTCATTGAGCAATGCCAGCATCACAATCATCACCGCGGTGACTGGATAGAAGTTGAACACCAGAATCGCCAGCGTCATAAACAGCAGCACTCGCAGCGTCTCGGCGATGCGGTAGATGGCGTAGCTATTCATTCGCTGGAAGATGCGACGGCTCTCCTTGATTGCGTCGATAATCACAGATAGGCCGGAGGTGAGAAGCACAATGGACGCCGCCGCACGGGCCGCATCTGTCGCGCCGGAAACAGCGATGCCACAGTCGGCTTTCTTGAGCGCTGGCGCGTCATTCACTCCGTCGCCGGTCATGCCGACGATGTGCCCACACTGCTGCAAGACATCGACAATGTGAAACTTGTGCTCGGGGAATACCTGGGCGAAGCCGTCAGCTTTTTCGATGGCCTCCGCCGACTGCGCCGTCTCGTGATGTTTAGTGTCCCCCAATCCGCTGGCATCCAGGATGTTCGCGCCCATCCCTAGTTGCAGGGCAGTTTCCCGGGCTATCGCCAGTTGATCGCCAGTGACCATCTTGATGTCCACGCCCATCTGCCGGGCGCTGGCGATGGTTGCTTTGGCCTGCTCGCGCGGTGGATCGAACAATGGCAACACGCCGGCAAACTGCCACTTGCCTTCCTCATCCGCCCGGGCCACGCCCAAGGAGCGGAAGCCGCGCCCCGCAAACCCGTTGACTGCCTTCTCGACGGCAGCTTTAACATCGCTGGCATTCTTCGCCATCTCCAGGATCACCTGTGGCGCTCCCTTGGCCACAAAAAACTGCTTTCCATCTGCTGACTTGACAGTGGCTTCCGTGCGCTTATGCACCGGGTCGAAGGGTTGGAAATGGACCACCTGATAGCCCTTCAGTGCTTGATCGTTTTTCACGCCGCCTATCACGGCCAGGTCGATGGTGTCCTTGTCTTCCGCCCGCGAAGCCAGTGCGGCCCACAGAATCACCTGATCCGCGGGAATATTGTTCACCGTGAACGGATCGCCCAGCGTCAACTTGTTCTGAGTAAGAGTGCCGGTCTTGTCCGAGCACAGCACGTCCACCCCAGCGAGTTCCTCGATCGCCGATAGCCGTGTAACAATCGCTTCTTTCTTCGCCAGCAAACGTGCGCCGACCGCCATGGTTACCGACAGCACGGTGGGCATCGCCACCGGAATCGCAGCCACCAAAAGCACCAGGCAGAATTCCAGAGTTGTGAGAACCTTGTCGCCTCGGAAGAGCGCCACGGCCAATATCAACACGACCAGGGCCACCGCGAGAATGATCAGATAATCGCCAATCTTCAGCACGGCACGCTGGAAGTGGCTGACGGTGTGGGCCTCTTGTACCAGTTGCGCGGTCTTGCCGAAGTAGGTGTTTGCACCCGTGGCATACACCAGCGCGTCGATCTCGCCCTGGCGGATAATCGATCCCGAAAACACTGCTGCGCCAGGTTTTGCTGTGACGGGCAAGGATTCGCCTGTCAACGCGGACTGATCGACTTCCACTGGATCGCCCGCCAACAAACGCGCGTCGGCGGGCACAATGTCGCCCAGTCGCAGACGGATGACGTCGCCGGGCACCAGTTCCGATGCCTTCGGGGTGGCCCACTTCCCATCACGTTTCACCTTGGCATTGATCGCCAACTTGGCCTTCAGGGCGGCGATGGCGTTCCCTGCCTGGTGTTCTTCCCAGAACCCAACCACGGCGTTAGAGACAAGCAAAACTAAGATGATGAAAAAATCCAACCAGTGTCGAACAATTCCCGACAGAATAACGGCCGCTTCAATCATCCATGGGATAGGTCCCCAGAAGTAGGTAAGGAACTTTAGAAACGGATTCGTCTTCTTTTCTTTAATCTCATTAGGGCCATACTGTACAAGCCGTTTCTGTGCTTCGGATTGGGTAAGCCCGTCCGAAGATGCCTCCAACTTCTTCAGCAACTCCGGCATGGGAAGGGATTTCAAATCGTTCTCGGACCCGGGCTTGCTCCCCTGCTCCGGCTGGGGTTCCTGTGAATTCGATTTCACGATGACCGTCCTGTTCTTGCTGCCCCTCACGGTCTTTAAGTTCAGGAGAAGGCTTGGAAAATTGGTGGACAGGGATTACCTGAGAAGCTCCGTGGTGGCTTTTGATTGCCGCCCCTTGCAGAAAGTATCGGCCCGGAAAGGAGAGGAAGCTGTTCAATCTTGCTCACGCAAGGCCGATCGGGCATTTTCCTGACAAGCCGTGACCATGGCACCGCCGTAGCAACCCATTGCATTGCGCCTGCAAGTATCAGCCATCAATCAGCACCCTGCAACAGATCGCCCCTACCCTCGCTTTCGGCTGTCCGACGACTCAGCGACCGCACCGTCGGCTCGCGTCAAGGTCGCAGGAAAGGAGTTTGTTGAGACCAGCGAGAGGTTTATCTTTTCGACAAAAGCACGGGAGAGGAGCCGCCGTACGAGCGGCTTTTGGGCGACGCCATGATCGGCGATGGAGCGCCCTGTACCCGCGAGGACGCGGTTGAGGCAGCCTGGACGGCAGTTGATTCAGTTATAAAGAGACACGACCGGGTTCGGCCCTATGAGCGCTGCAGTTGCGGACCGAAAGAGGCCGTTGCGATCATCGCTGCAGACGGCCGTTGGCACGAGCCCCGGCTCCAAAGAGGCATACTGGGCGTGAACTTGTTCCAGGGCGTTCACCCTGCGCGCTTCGGCGGTGCGCTCAAATCAGGAATCGTGAACGGCGAACCCGGAGGCTAGTCGTGGAGCACGACGCTGACGAGCGAACTGTGAACGTGCATGCCGCCGCCGTTGTAGTCAATGAACCCGAGGTCACGAAAGCGATTGAGAAAAAAGCTGACTCGCGATCGTGTTGTGCCGATCATTTCAGCAAGAGTTTCCTGGCTCACTCTCGCGATGAGCGGTATCGGTTTCGACTCCTGGCCAAAATTGGCCATCAGCAGGAGTAAACGCGCGAGGCGTTTCTCGCTGGAGTTGAAAAGGTGATCCACCAGGTCCGCTTCCATGCGAACGTTTCGGACGAGTAGATAGGTAAGGAAGCGTTCCGCGAACTCCGGATCCCGATGCAGCAACTCTAACATTCTCTGCTTATCCACCCGGATAATCGTGCTGCGCTGCTCCGCACTCGCCGTGGCCATGCGGAGTGGTTGCCCCGCCAGACAACCCTCCCCGAAAAAGCTATCTTGCAGCAGAATGGCAACGACTGCCTCTTTGCCACGTTTGGATACCACCGTAAGCTTTACCTTGCCGCTCTGAACGTAGAACACAGCATCCGCCGGATCCCCCTGGGAAAAGACGGATTCGTCAATCTGGTATTCCTGGCTCGTCTTTCCAGCCGAGAGCTTTGTCAGTAGGATGCGGGGATCGAAGGTTGCGCGCGGCTCTCCCCGTGAGCCGATCTTTGCGAAAGTTAACTCCTCTGGAAGAAATACCGCCGGGCGCAGGGACGGATTCTTGGCTGCTGGAGGTTTCCGCTTTGGTTTCGGGAAGACGACGAGGTGTTCGACGGCCATGGTTCTCCAGCTCGGAGATCTGCTGCAGAGAATTTTCGCCGAGCAACCGAAGTATACGCCAACCGGAGCACCAATCATAGAATTGCAAAGACAACCACTTGGCCGGCCACATTGCACAGACATTTCCTAACGATTCGGAAATATGAACACGGTCTCGTCACGCGGCAATACGACTTAGCCGGGATTTACGATGGACTGCCAAGCGCAACAATACAGATTCTTCAGAAGTGAGCTATTTAGCTCAGGCACAAATATTCATTCCTGTCATTCTTTAGTCTCCTGTGTGTGTCGAGGGTGTGGGCGCCGATAGTCGAGGGCTTTTGCTCTCGCCCCGCTGGGCGGGACGTCAAAGTTTCACATCAAAGCGGACACATCCAGTCGCATTGGCATTCTTAATCCGTGTGTGTCGCAGGAGCATCCGGCGAACACGATTTGAGCCTAAAAGTTGAGGGCAAGACCTCTCGGCGGATGAGGGGCGTTAGCCCGCGAAGCCAGAAAGGTTGAAGTCATGCCGCTGATCCAACTCGTGGAAATCCTGGTCGTTGTAGGTGTTGTCCTCTGGCTGATCAATCGCTTCATCCCAATGCAGCGGACCATCAAGTCAATTTTGAATGCAGTGGTAATCATCGGAGTTGTCCTGTGGCTGTTGAATGCTACTGGACTCTTGCATTCCTTCTCGAATATCCGCATTGGAAAGTGAAAAACGAAGTAATGGGACGCAGTCCAATGAGCCGGATACACGTAGTTAGATGTACTCTCAACGCTAAAAAGGAGTGAGACATGCTTGGAACTATATTGATCGTGATTCTGGTATTGGCGCTCGTCGGTGCACTTCCAAGATGGTCACACAGCAGGGACTGGGGATATTATCCGACTGGAGGCATAGGATTAGTTCTTCTGATCGTTCTGGTTCTCCTCGTGCTCGGCCGGATTTGAACCATGCGCGCCTCATTAACACCTTTAGGCGCAATCAATGAGCGTTGGCGCCTGCTTTCTCGTCGCACATCAACTCTTCTTATCATCGTATTAATGTGCAGTTTTGGGGCGCCAGCGTACTCGGTTTTGACCCACGAGGAGATAGTAGACCTGCTCTGGACGAGCGAGATTCGCCCCCTCCTGCTCATAAGCTACCCAGGATTATCCGAAGAGCAGATCCGAGAGGCCCATGGCTATGCGTACGGCGGGGCTGTTATTCAGGACCTCGGCTACTATCCTTTTGGTAACAAAGAGTTCAGCAACCTGGTGCATTACGTGCGCAGCGCAGACTTCGTCCGTGAGTTACTGCTTGAAAGCCAGAACGCAGATGAATTCGCTTTCGCCCTGGGCGCACTGTCCCACTATGCTGCCGATATCGCCGGCCATCAGGAGGCAGTGAACCCCGCCGTGGCGATTGAGTATCCGAAGCTACGGGCGAAGTATGGAACGTCAGTCCTATATGCCGAGAACAAGACGGCGCACCTGAAGACAGAGTTCGGCTTTGATACCCTGCAGGTTGCGAAAAACCGTTACGCCTCGCAGCAGTACCACGATTTCATCGGGTTCCAGGTATCCAAGCCTCTACTGGAGAGGGTGTTTCCGGTCGTATACGGATTGGAGTTAAATAGCGTGCTCACCCACGAAGACCTGGCGATTGGTTCGTTCCGGTTCGCGGTAAGCCGGCTTATTCCAGAAATGACCCGAGTCGCACTGCAAACCCACAAAAAGGACATGATGCGCGAGAAACCTGACTTTGCAAAACAAAAATTTCTGTATCGTCTTTCGCGCTCAGGTTATGAAAAGGAGTGGGGAAAGGACTACGTGAAGCCAGGCTTCGGCACGCGCGTCTTGTCAACGCTTTTGCGATTCACGCCGAAAATTGGACCGTTCAAAGGACTGGCGTTCAAGAGCCCAACCCCACAAACGGAAGACCTGTACATTAAGAGCGTCAACAACGCGGTCGACCAGTATCGGACTTTTCTGGAGGAAGTGAAAACCGGCTCCCTCGCGATCTCCAATCGCGACCTTGACAGCGGAGGCACCACCGCAGCAGCGGAATATTCACTGGCTGACGATACCTACGCACAGTTGCTGATTCAGTTGGAAGCGCGAAAGTTTGATGGCACATCGCCTGAGCTTCGCGAGAACATCCTGCAGTTTTATTCCGACCTCTCGCTGCCGATTGAAACAAAGAAAGACCAACACCGGTGGGAGGAGGTACAGGGCGCTCTTGATAAGTTGAAGTCAGTCGAGCCAATGCCGAGTGTCGCGGGCCTTTCAGCGCAATGATCGCGAACTCTAAGGCGATTGCTCCGAACACTGCGTTCCATTGCTCAACTAGAGTTCATCCAGCGTCGAGTGTGCTTGGGCTTTCACGTAAAGAACCGAGCACAACGCGGGAATGGGCCCTTGCGCAATACAACCCGCCTCAGAACAGCGAGAACCGTTTGTGCCGAGCAGCATGAAATACTCCCCCGTGAACACCGCGCCGTCCGGAACTTCGCAGAATTGTGTTCAAATCCCAAATCATTTGGGGACTTCCAGACCTATTCTCAGCCAGTTGCCGCTGATGCGTCACAAGACTGCCTGGTGACTGACGCTGGCACGCGTGAAATGAAATGCCAAGTGTCAAGTGCTTGGGCCGAACGCAGTTCAACCCTCAAGTGTTTTATGGCCGCCCTTATGATCTCGCAGCTGCTGCGAGCCGAATTCGGCACTTTACGCAGTCTCCTTTTCTGTCGCGAAGCGACCGTTGCCCCGGAAGACGCTGACATCAGCACGCCGTCCGACGAGGAGTGGCCGGTGCGGCAAGCCGATCGACGCCAGCGAACGCGAGGCAGAAAAGCAATGAGGCCACTCTCGCTCAGACGCTTTCAGTGAAATCTCCGTTAGGAAGGGAATGTCAGATCGCGCCGGGGCTTGGTAGGAGACACCCGGTTCGGTTCAACGACGTTTTACCGTGAAATTCTTGGGGCGGGGCGAACAGCGGCTGTCCCGAGGCAACCTTGTCCCCCGTCCAGTTTTCCGGCTGACGTATCGGATTGCACCGCGCGGCAAATCGAGCCATAGGACATCCCCGAATACGAACTCGCGTTGAAGACTGAAAAATTTCTGCTGATCGTTCACGGCTCGCCAGACGCCGTGGCTAGAGCAAAAGACATTATCGAGGGAACAAAGCACAGTTCGTATACAGTACACGGCGAGACCGCCCTGGTTAGCTAATTTCCAACTGGGCACAGTGGAGGAGAACACCGTGCCGCAGAGCACACACGCACGGGCACCGGAGCTGCTCAAACTTGCCATCCACGCCAATCAGGCTGGCGTCGTTACGGACGATCACGGTGACCGCCTCACGGCACACGAACTCAGCAAACAAGCGCTGGAACATTCTATGAATGCCTTTGGCCTCGCCGAGAAACTCGCCACCGACGCAGAAAAGTCCGGGAAAAATCAAGCGTAAGACGGCACACCTGAACTACAGGAATCAAGCGAGACGAGGAAACGGGAGGGGTGCCACCGGACGCGATGCAAGATGCATTGCGGTACCGAGAGTGCAAGTAAACACCGCCATCCCTCCCAAGTTTATTTGGCGGAACTTCGCCGGCTGGAAGCATTGCACTTTTTCAGCACTCCACCGCAGGCTGAAAATCTCCATTTTTCACGTGAGCACTATATCTCAGACAAGCCATTCGCGAAAAGGTGACGTTGGCCCCGCACCGAGGCGGTTTGTGTGTGGTGCATGCTCGCAAA
>Ga0326728_10023317_pt1 | contig 11355 bp, 9 predicted proteins | sample MB3enrmetagenome_FD_207602 | JGI IMG/M metagenome (GOLD analysis project Ga0326728, IMG submission 207602) | Lab enriched peat soil microbial communities from McLean, Ithaca, NY, United States - MB31MN | ecosystem: Environmental > Terrestrial > Soil > Wetlands > Peat | place: USA: New York... | reverse complement strand
CGTGAAGGACGGGTGAAACCACGCCTTCCCTGAAGCCGAAGGAAAGGAGGGCGGATTGATTTATGAGGGTGCCGAAGGCTACCGTGACGAGGAGGGTATGAAAAAACCCTTGAAGCATGGTGCGCTGGATCACCGCCAGATGGAAGAGGATCCCGAGGACCGCGATGCCCAGGAGGGAGGCGAGGATGGCCAGCGGATAGGGGAGTCCCAGGACCGACACTATCCCGAAGGTGATGAACGCCCCCAGCATGTAGAAGTCTCCCTGGGCGAAGTTGAACACCTGTATCACCCCGAGGATGAGCGTAAACCCCGAAGCCACCAGCGCGTACATGCCGCCGCTCATCAGGCCGTTTATGAAGAGTTGAACGAAAAGATCAAGGGTCATCAGGAACTCCTTTGCGCGGGATCATTGACCGTATGCACCCGATGAGTCGCCCCGCGGACTTTACGCGGGGCGACTCAAGGCTTGACTACCCTTATACCTCTACAATTTCAGATCGGAGAAGTCATAGAGACTCGGCTGCGGAGGAAACGTGGGCTTCCCGTATTCCTGCCAGTATTTCTCGTACGTGTCGGAAAGACCCATGGCCTTGATGGAGACGAGATACTGGTCCTTCACTGCAACGACCTTGAGGGGCGAAAGCTTGCCGTCTTTTATGATGGCCACCATGCACCCGGGGGCGGAATCGATGGTCTTGTAGTTTTTGAGGTCGGGCCGGGCAAAGAGCTGGCTGTACCCTTCGAAGGTCTTGACCCCCTTCTTGGAGTTTTGGAGGTACTTGACCACAATGTCCACATCGACGCTCTTCGTGGTTTCGATGGCGTCTCTGAAGAGGAACCAGGGCGACATCCAGAAGCATCCCTCGCTGCGCCACTCCTTGTACTCCTTCTGATAGGCGTCTATGAGGGCCACTATCTCCGGGTCTTTCACGACCCCTTTGGGATCGTAGTAAACGCACTCCCATCCTTCCACATATTCCTTGCCCACCTTCTTTACGATATTGTCGAGAACCACGGGGTCGATATTACCCGGGTAGACCTTGCCCTTGTACCCGGCATCCTTCAAAGCGGCCACGACGTTCGTGATCTGGTCGCCCGTAACGAAAGGCATCTCGAGAAAATCGGAATTGGAGGCCTTCACCTTGGACGCGATAGGGCTGAAATCAGTGGTGCTCGTGTTAAAGAAAACCGGCTCCAGCACCTGGAGGCCTGCGACCTTGGCAGAGCCGGTCCACTGCATGGTCCCGACCTTGCCGAACTGGCTGTCCGGGTCGAGGATGAGGTCCGTCTTCGCGCCCTTGGCTTTGATGTCATGCTGAATGGTGAAACCCATGCCGTAGCCGAAGAAGAGGCCCTGGCCCTTTATCGCGTACTTCAGCTTCGGGTCAGCCATCTCGTCCCTGAAGGAGACGCCCATCCACATCGCATGGTTCGGCTCGGTTACGGTCACGCTCTCCTCGGGCACGTCCCCCCACGTGGCGACGATGAACTTGACGCCGTCCTGGAGCACGGCCCTTTCTGCGGCTGAGCGGGTCTTGGTAACATCATTATACCCGCAGTCATAGATCATCGGCTTGACGAGGTACTTCTCGCCCCCTACCTGCCAGCCCCCCTTCTCGTTGTACATCTTCGCAAACAGGTTGAACCAGCGCTGCATCTCGATGCCTTGCTGAGACTTGAGGTTGACGAGCGCCCCGATTTTCAGCTCCTTCGGTGCGGCAGCAGAAACCCGATAAGCTCCGGCGAAGAAGAACGTCGCGACAAGCACCAGAACGAGTACCGCGGCCAAAGTCATTCCTTTATGCTTGCTCATATCAATCCCCCTCACTGGTTAAGATATGCTCTCTCTTGTTCCGTTTCTTCCCGTCACCGACGACCCGCAGCTGCGGCGTACCCCCGGACCGGGGTTGGGCGCACATTCGATGGCTGGCCGTCTTTTCAGTGTTACCTGTGGCGACAGTCATGTCAAGAAAAACCTCGCCGCGCCCTTCCCCGCGCTCCCCGGCAGATCTGTCCCAAGGCACACGGATCCCTTCCCGAAAAAACGACCCGCGGTACCGGCGCGCTTCCGACGCGAGGCATTCCCGCACGCTCGTATGAGCCCCGGGCTATTCTTCCTTCAACTCCACGAGGGTCGCCCCCCAGCCGCCTTCATCGGGATCAGCCAGGCGGAAGGAGTCCACTGCGGGCATTCGGCCGAGCACGGAGTGGACCGTTCTCCTTAAGGTGCCGGTACCCTTCCCGTGGATGATCCTCACCGTCAGGATGGACCGCTTTCGGCATTCCCCAAGGTAGTCGACGATCAGATCCTTGACCTCGGCAGCCCGAAACGTGTGGAGGTCCAGGACCCCGTCTATGGGAAGATCGACAATCTCTTCCTCGTCCATGTCCATGGATACCCTTTTGCCTTTACCCATTATACGCCCTTCGCACCAATCCTGCCGGGGCGGACGGACGTGGATTGGAAAACTCTAATCCGCGATTAATCCAAGGCGGATTAGAAAACTCTAATCCGCGATTAATCGATTCTTAATCTTTTTCTTGTATACTTCTATGAGAGAAAAAGGGATCCTCGGACAAAAGGACCCCATACGCACAGAATAAGGAGGAACATTCATCATGAACAGACTCGGAAGCTGGCTAAAGACAGGGAATCTCAGATATCCGACCGTTGCGGTCGTTGCGGTGGCCTTCCTGTTCGCGGGTATGCTCATCACCTCATCGTTCGGCACCTTCGCGCATACCCAGGCGGCGGCCGCCCCGGCTCCGAATACGAGCGTTGGGAACGGGCCTCCGTCCTTCGCCGACCTCGCGGAGAGCCTCGGTCCATCGGTCGTCAACATCAAGGTCACGAAGATGCGGAAGGCGGAAGGGCCGGAGATGCCCGATATGCAGAACACCCCCTTTGGGGATATGTTCAAGCACTTCTTCGGGGACATGCCCCATACTCCCAGGAGAATCCAGGGAGCGGGGTCGGGGGTGGTCATCAACAGTGACGGCACGATCCTCACGAACAACCACGTAGTGGAAGGGGCCACGGAGATCGTCGTGACGACAAGCGATAAGCACGAGTACAAGGCGCGGGTCCTCGGCCTCGACCCCAAGACCGACCTCGCGGTCATCAAGATAGACACGAAAGGACCCTTCAAGGCTGCTGTGCTCGGCGATTCGGGGGCCACCCGGGTGGGGGAATGGGTCATCGCCATAGGAAACCCCTTCGGCTTGAGCAACACCGTGACAGCAGGTATCGTGAGCGCGAAGGGCAGGATCATCGGGGCCGGCCCCTACGATGATTTCATCCAGACGGACGCACCGATCAACCCGGGGAACTCCGGCGGCCCCCTCATCAACATGAAGGGTGAGGTCATCGGCATCAACACGATCATCTTCTCCAATGCACAGGGGATAGGCTTCGCCATACCCGTCCACACGGCAAAGGCTCTCCTTCCGGAGCTCGAGAGCAAGGGTACGGTGACGAGGGGCTACATAGGAGTCAGCATCCAGGACATCACCGACGACCTTGCCCAATCGCTCAGCCTCAAGGTCAAGAAAGGCACCGTGGTGAGCGACGTGGTGGAGGGCGGACCTGCCGAGAAGGCGGGCATCAAGAGAGGGGACGTGATCACTGCCTTTGACAATCACGAGATCAAGGACAGCCATGAGCTTGCTTCGACCGTGGCCGCAACACCGGTGGACCGGGAGGCCCCTGTGCGCATCGTCAGGGACGGGAAGGAGATGACGCTCCATATCAAGGTAGCCAAGCTTGAGTCCAAGGAAGCCGTGACGGCGAAGTCAGACGAGACATCCCACGGGAAATGGGGCCTCCAGCTTCAGGAGCTCACCCCAGATCTCGCCCGGCAGCTCGGCGCCAAGACCGATAAGGGTGTGGTAGTGGCGGGCGTGCAGCCCGGCAGCCCCGCGGAGAACGCATCCGTTCAGAGGGGCGACATAATCCTCGAAGTCAACCGGCAGCCCGTAAAAGGGATGGAGGATATGAAGGAGAAGCTCGAAAAGGCGGGCAGCAAAGACTCCCTTCTCCTCCTCGTCCAGCGGGGCGGAAGCAACATTTACGTAGTGCTGAAAGGATAGGCACGCCGGGCAAGCCCGGCTCCCAAAGTCGCATCAGGGCCATCCCCCCTTGGTTCAGGCGGGATGGCCCTGATGCGTTCTAAGAGTCTGGACCTTGCAAAGGACGCCCAGCGATGGATACATTCTCTGTTGAGGAATTCTCGAGAGAGGGTGAATGGTGTCATGGGCAGCGAGCTGATCGTCGTTGTGTGTCCCAAGTGCGGCACGAAGAACCGCGTTCCGGTGAGCCGGTGGGCAGACCGGCCCAGGTGCGGCAAGTGCAAGGAGCCCCTCGACCTCCCGAGTCTCTATCCTGACAGGGCCATCGAGGTCACCGACGCAACCTTCCAGAGGGAAGTGGCGAGTTTCCGGGGCCCTGTGCTCGTCGATTTTACTGCCCTCTGGTGAGGCCACTGCCGCAGGCTCGAACCGGTTCTGGATGAACTGGCGCAGACCTTCGCGGGAAAGGTGAAGTTCGCCAAGATAGACGTGGATAGTGCCCCTCAGACCGCGTCGCGGCACAACATACGCGGGGTACCGGCCCTCTACTTCTATAAGAACGGCAGCGTCGTGGACCAGGCCGTGGGCGCCCTGCCGAAGACCGAGATAGAGCGGCGCCTCAAGGCCCTCGCCTAGAGCTGTCCCGCCCACGGGAATGGAGGTTTCCGCGTGCCCCATGGAGAGGAGCTATTCGCTCAATTGACGAAACTCACGATGGCAGGAGAGATAAGACTCCCGAAGGTCAAGGAAAAGGGACCGACTTCCCTGGAAGAAACCCTCAATGAAAGACGGTCGGTGAGAGACTACAAGCCCGGCCCCTTAAGCCTGGAAGAGGTCTCGCAGCTCCTCTGGGCGGCCTCCGGCTCTAACCTCTATCGGAGAACGGCGCCGTCAGCCGGGGCGACGTACCCTCTGGAGACTTATGTGGCGGCAGGAGAGGCGGAAGGATTGACCCCGGCGCTCTATCACTACCTCCCTTCCGGACACGCCCTGGAGATGGCTCGCGACGAGGATGTCCGGAAGAGACTCTCCCGGGCTGCCCTTGGTCAGGGGATGATCTCGCGGGCGCCGATCGATATCGTCATTGCCGCGGAAGTCCGGAGAACGACCGCCCGCTATGGCCAGAGGGCCATTCGTTATGTCCACATGGAGGCGGGTCATGCGGGACAGAACGTCTCCCTCCAGGCGATCGCCCTGGGCCTGGGTACCGTGATGATAGGCGCTTTTGACGATGGAGAGGTCAAGGAAGTCCTCGGCATACGTGAAGAGCCTCTCTATATCATCCCCGTCGGCAGGATGTGAGACGGCTAGGGGCGGCCAAAGATATTCTTCAGTTGGGTCACAACGCTCTGTTTCTTTGCAAACGAAACCGATCCAGCACACCTACGCGTGACATCGGCGAGGTACTCCACGATCAAGGGCAGATCCGGGGACTGCCGTGACTACGCCCTTCTTTGTCTTCCCGTTCCGGTTATTTCCACCGCTTGAGGGTTGGAATCAAAGCCGACATCTGTGCCCTGGCCTGTCCTTCCGGGATTCCGTATTGCACCATGATCCCTATGCATCCCTCGACCATTTGCTTCATGGTGATGTCCGGTTTGGTAAATTCGCCCTTTTGACGGCAGTAGGTACAGTATTCCCGATCCATACTCCCGTCCGCCTTTGTGCCGAAATCACTCTCGATCTTCATGGGCATCCCGCAACTCTGGCAAATAGAAGCACCCTCCATTTCCGTACTCATGGTATGTCCCCCCTTTTTTTACCTACTGAATTTCTCGAACACCACATTGAGAGCATCCGACTTGATAAGGTTGAATCCGTCTTCGTCCCTTCTCAGTATGACCAGGAATCTATCCCCATTCTTGATGGCAAGCCTTTTTCTCACCTCTGCTGGAATCGCAATCTGCCCTTTGCTCGACACGGTCACCCAAGCCATGAACTGATTGCCTTTTGAAGAGTCTTTCGCCCTAGTCATAATAGCAGTGTATCATAGTAAGAATAATCTTGTCACTAGTAAAATTACAGACAAATCTTACCAATCGCACGAGACTGACCGGGATCGGCCGTACGTGTGTCCCCTGTACACTTAAGCCAGGCCGACCTGCCTTATCTGCCTCTCTAATTGAAATACCCTTGCGATTTTAGAACGTATGCTGCCGTCGCGAGAAACGTCCGGAATTCAATGTCTTGCGTGATTGGAGGGCCGTTATGTCTGAAGATAGCGTGATAGCTCGGAAAATATATCCGCAGAATGATCCTGGATAGATCAGCCCGTGTTTACGAGCGACGGCGGGGGAGGAACTTTAGCCGATGGGCATCTATTTCTCTTCGTTTCTTGATCTGCCATAGCGCTTTAAGGCAGACATTCCTCACGCCGTTGTTTTCTTCTCTCTCCGCTATCTTCTTTATTTTGGGGACAAGCTCGCTCCGTGCCTTTGGGCTGTGTTTTGCGATCTCGGAGAAACCATAGGCGGCCTTAGCGAAGCTGCCCATAGTCGATGCTACCAATGATACGCAACCGGCGTCAAGGGCAGAAAAGCTCGCGACGAATCTGCACGAATAACGAAGCCCCCGCAGGCTTGAGCGCGGGTGATGTAGGGGAGTGAGGGCCGGAATGAGGAGCAACGCAGTTCTTCCCGGCTCGGCCTCCACGAGGAGGTAATGCGTGACCGCCTCTTATCGAGGCCCTTTCCACATGCACTTGCGCTGACTAACAGGAGACGCTTTTGCCGCTAGCGGAGCGGCTCCCTCATCTCCTCGTCCAGCACGAACCCCCGCCGGGCCGTGTTCTCGGTCACCACCCGGGGATCCACGAAATGGAGGAGGTACTCTGCTCCTCCCGCCTTTGTGCCCAGGCCCGACAGCCTGAAGCCCCCGAAGGGCTGGCGCCCCACGAGCGCCCCGGTGATATGCCGGTTCAGATAGAGATTTCCCACGCGGAATCGCCTCCGGGCTTCTTCAAGACGGCTGGGGCTCCGGCTGAAAACCCCGCCCGTGAGGGCGTAGCGGGTCGAGTTGGCCACATCGAGCGCCTCTTCGAAGGTCTTGGCCCTCATCACGGCAAGGACCGGGCCGAATATCTCTTCCTGCGCCACCCGGTGGCGCGGCTCGATTTCGCCGAGGATGGTGAGGGGTACGTAATTGCCTCCGGCAGGCACCTGGCCCTGGTAGAGCACCCTTCCTTCATTGCTCCCGATCTCGATATACTTGAGGATGCGAGATCGGGCATTTTCGTCAGCCACGGGCCCCAAGGAAAAGGCCGGGTCTTCGGCCGGGCCTACGGCCAGAGACCTGGCGCCCCCTATGAGGCGCTCCACAAAAGCGTCATAGACGGACTCCACCACGATCACCCGGGAGCACGACGAGCATTTCTGGCCCTGAAAGCCAAAGGCAGAGGCGAGGACCGCGGGTATGGCCTCGTCTAGGTCTGCATCCTCGTCGATGATGATGGCGTTCTTGCCGCCCATTTCGCAGATCACTCTCTTTACGAAAGTCTGGCCCGGCCGGGCCGAGGCGGCCTTCTCCACGATCCTCAAGCCCACCTCCGTCGACCCGGTAAACGCGATGGTGCTCACGTCGGGATGGTCGATGAGGTATTCCGCGATCTCCTCGGTGCGGCCCGGCACGTAGTTGAAAACCCCTGCCGGCAGCCGGGCATCGCTGAAGGCTTCGACCAGATGGCGGCCGATGATGGGGGTGAGGGGAGACGGCTTATAGACAACGCAGTTGCCTGTGACGATGGCAGCGGAAACCATCCCGCAGCTGATGGCGAGGGGGAAGTTCCAGGGGGCAATGACCACCGCAACGCCCCTCGGCTCATAGAAAGAGTAATTCCTTTCTCCGGGTGGCGAGGGCAGCGCGTGGGGATGGCCAAGCCTCTCCATCTGACGCGCGTAGTACTCGAGGAAATCGATGGCCTCTGCCACATCGGCAGACGCCTGGTCCCACTGCTTGCCGATCTCCAGCACCTGCCACGCCGCAAGCTCGTGGCGCCGGGCCCGGAAATGTGCCGCCGCTTTCAGCAGGTACGCGGCCCTGGCGGCCGGCTCTGTGTCGCGCCATCCCTGATGCGCCGTAAGCGCCGCGCCTATTGCCTCGTCCACCTCTGCCCGGCCCGCCTGGCTCACCCGGCCTATCACCTCCGTTGGGTCCGCGGGATTGACGGAAGCCTCGGTATCCGGCAGGGGCCTGTCGACACCGTTTATGAAGAGTGGATAAGTCCGGCCGAGCTTTTGGCGCACCCCGGCAAGGGCGTCGCGGAAGAGCCCCCTTTCCTCCGCGCTTGTAAGATCAGACGGTGGTTGGTTCGCAAAGGGATGAGGATCAGACTCATCCCCGGGATGGTCCGTCCGGGCAGAAGGTCCGCTCTTTTCCCTTTCCGGCTCCCGGCCCCTCCCTTCAACTCCTGCGGCCTCAATGGGGTCGGAAAGGAGAAGCGACGCGTCCGCCTGCTCCGAGAACATCCGGCGGAGGAAACTCTGGTTGGCGGTATTCTCGAGGAGCCGGCGCACAAGGTAGGCCATGCCGGGGACTATGGGACCATAGGGACAGTAAAGGCGTACCCTTCCCTTTCTGTTCACGAGAAGCCTTCTCACAGGCTCCGCCATTCCGTAAAGTGCCTGGAATTCGTATCGCTCCGGAGGGACACCAATCTCGCGGGCTATCTCCAGAACGGCCGCGATGGAGCGGATATTGTGGGTACCGCAGGCGAAATAGGCAGTCTCGTGGTGTTCGAGGACGAGGCGGGCATCGCGCTCGAAGGCCGCGTCCGTTTCAGCCTTTTTCGTGTAGACAGGTATGGTCCATCCGTTTTGCCGGGCCCTCAGCACTTCATAGTCCCAGTACGCGCCCTTGACAAGCCTGACGGCGATCGGGAGCCCATTGGATCCGGACCAGGCGAGAAGTCCGGCGAGATCGCTGCCAGTCTCCCGCAGGTAAGCCTGCATGGCGACCGAAACCTGGCCGTACCCCGGATACTCCTTGCGCAGGGCCTTGTAGACCTCAAGCGAGATATCCTTGGAGGCGTACGATTCCATGTCGATGCACATGGCCCCCCCGGCCCGGATCAACTGCTCGCAGAGAGGGCGGAGACGCCTCAGGACCGCGTCAACGGAGCCCTGGAAGTTCTGAGGCCTCATTTGGGAATAGAGCGAGCTGGGCTTGAGGGAGATGCTCACCAGAGGCGAATAGCCCCAATCGAGGGAGGGTGCATTGTCTCCCGGTCCAGGCAGCGGCACCCACGTCTTTGCCGCCTCCTCCAGTTCGCGGATGAGGCCGGCATACTGGGCGGCGTAGGCGTCCGCCTCGTCCTCGCTCACCACTGCCTCGCCCAGGATGTCAATGGAAAAGGCGCACCCACCCCGTCGGATCCTGGCAAGGCTCTTCAGGGCCCGTGCTGCTGTGTCGCCCACGATGAACTGGCTGCCAAGCTTCTCGATGCTGTATTGAATGACCTTGCTCACGAAGGCCATGCCAAGGGGCCCGGCGCCCAGGGCCGCGCCCATGGCCCAACGCATCCGTCCGGGCAGCTGACCATCGAGGTCCCCGAAATACTCCTTCAGGTGTCTGGCGAGTATAGCCGGGGTGGACAGGGCGGGAAAGACATCGACAAACCGCAGCATCCGCGTGCGAAATTCGTCATTCCGGAGAGACCAGCCTATGATCCTTCCAGCCCACCGGTCCCTTTCGAACGCCGAAGGCTTCTCGCCTGCGAGCCCCTTGAGGAGCTCCATGCCCGTCGCGACAATTTTGGAATTGAGCCCCTGCCCTTCCGTATCCATCCCGCTTCCCCTCCGTGGCGCTCATTGCCTCTCATGCCGGTTCTTGGCGCATGGGAAGGGACAAAAGACCGGTATGAGCGTAAGTCGCGCCGACGGCTAAAGGAAAAGGACGGCTCATAGACTACTTTCAGGAAAAGCGAGACCTCCTGGGCGTAAAATCGAGTTCCTCCGTGATCCCTCCATAGGTGGAGAGCTCAAGCCGCTCCGTGTCATTGGTCTCGCACTCGGGACATTCCGGCGGTTCTTCTTCTCCGGGGATCGCCCTGAACTCCAGACCGCATCTTCTGCAAACGTATTCTCTCCGTGCCATGGTTTCACCTCCGACTTTTCCCCCACTATCACCATGTAATCATTCCGCACTCCCTTGTCAATTACGCCAAGGAGTGTGCCATCTTAAGAACATTCGCACGTTCGCCATCACAATGCGAGGCCATACCCTAAGGCCGCCAAACGTGCTACACTGAAGTGCGTGTCCCGGCTGCACCCTTCATTCTGACGAACGGCAAAAAGCGAGCCTGCCGGGGCGGGCAGAAGGTCCGTCGATTAGGAGACCCAATGGAACAGCATCTGCCGGATACCATAGCCACCGATCTCATGATGGATTTCGCGCGTGCCACCGGGCTTTCCCCGGCGACCAGCCCATCCAGGCGCTACTTGTGGACGGATGCCTTCGGGGTTTGCAACTTCCTCGGGTTCTACGAAAAGACCGGCGACGCCACGTTCAAGGAACTGGCGATTCGGCTCGTAGAGCAGGTACACCAGGTTCTCGGACGATTCCGGGATGACGACAATCGGAGAGGGTGGCTAAGTGGCCTCGACGACCGTGAGGGCGCAATCCATCCGACCATAGGCGGTTTGAGAATCGGCAAGCGTCTGAAGGAACGCAGGCCCGGAGAGCCTTTCGACGAGCGGTCGGAATGGGACCGGGACGGCCAGTACTTTCACTATCTCACGAAATGGATGCACGCCCTCAACCGCGCCACAAGGGTCACCGGAGATTACATCTACAACAGGTGGGCCTTCGAGCTTGCAAAAACCTCTTGCGCCAAGTTCGTCTATAATTCACCGTCAGGCGGACAGAGGCGCATGGCCTGGAAAATGAGCATCGATCTTTCCCGCCCTCTCGTTCCACATATGGGACAGCATGATGCCCTGGACGGCCTCATCACGTACGCGCAGATCGAGACCACCGCAGCAGAGGACCCCCAAGGCCCCGCCGGCAGCCTGCGAGAGGAAATCGAGGTAATGGAGGACATTTCCAAGAAGAAAAGCCTTGCTACGGATGACCCCCTCGGTCTGGGCACCCTTCTCTCGGACGCATACAGGGTAGCTCAGCTCATGACAAGGGGCGGACGCCTCGTCTCCGCGGACATCCTATCCGCTCTGCTGGAAGCCTCCCGCCGCGGTCTGGAGGCCGTTGCCGGACAGGAGGGCTTGAGGATAGGCGCCGACTACCGCATCCCCTTTCGCGAGTTCGGGCTGTCCATCGGCCTCCACGCGGCGCAGA
>Ga0326728_10023315_pt1 | contig 11355 bp, 8 predicted proteins | sample MB3enrmetagenome_FD_207602 | JGI IMG/M metagenome (GOLD analysis project Ga0326728, IMG submission 207602) | Lab enriched peat soil microbial communities from McLean, Ithaca, NY, United States - MB31MN | ecosystem: Environmental > Terrestrial > Soil > Wetlands > Peat | place: USA: New York... | reverse complement strand
CACCAAAAAGCGAAAAGCGGCCTCGAAACGGGCCGGGGACAAGGGTTTCCGCCGCGCCATGCCCCCGTGCAGTTGCGGACCTCATTTTCTTGAGCCAAAAATCCCGAAAAACCCTCTCAAAAATCTATTGGTGAGAAATGCGGGTTAAGCCTTTTTGCGATGGATGTCAACAGATTAAATTGCCGTTTTAAATTGCCGTTTCATGCCAAATGAATCTTCCATCTGTGCTGGAGGACCCCGGAGGTTTGACTGCGCCTGCCTGGCGGATTGTCGCAATTCATCCGTCCAACGCGGGCTTTGACTTGAAGGCGGGCTTTTACTTGGCCGGGGCGGAAGTTTCGGGCTGGTTCCAGCCGCCGCCAAGGGATTTGTAGAGGCGGACGATGATCAGGAGCTGGTTGAGCTGCGTGCGGGCGAGGGCGTTTTCATCGGGAAACAATTGCTGCTCGGCATCGAGGATTTCAAAATAAGCGGCGTGGCCCGCCCGGTAACGTTCGGTGGCGACTTTGACGGCGTCCTGGTAGGCGGCGACGGAACGGGCCTGCTGGAGGCGGGCTTCGTCGTATTTTTGCCGCGTGTAAAGCTGGCCGGAGACCTCATGGAATGCCTGGAGGACGGTTTGCTCGTATTGCAACTTGGCCTCGTCCCAAAAGGCCCGCGCCTGGCGGTATCGTCCGGCCAGAAAGCCGGCCTGGAAAAGCGGGCCGCTGGCGTCCACGCCGGCTGACCAAAGACGCGAGCCGGGAGCGGTCAGGGCGGAAAGCTCCGGGCTGACGGCGCCGAAGAGTGCTGTCAAACCTATCTTCGGCAGAAAATCCCCCGTCGTCACCCCCACCTGCGCGTTGGCGGAGCGAAGCAGTTGTTCCGCCTGCCGGATGTCCGGCCGCCGCTCCAGCAACGCGGCGGGCAGGCCGGCGGGTACGGAGGGAGGAACGGTTTGCGCGGTGAGCGGGGCGCCGCGCGGGATGGAGCCGGAACCCTGGCCGAGCAGAACCTTGAGCTGGTTCTCCTGAAGGCGGATGCGCTGTTCCAGATCTGGGACGGCGGCGGCGACATCGGCCAGGGCGCCTTCGGCGCGATCAGTTTCCAGTTTGGAGGCGACGCCGCCGCCCAGACGCTGGCCAAAGATCGTCAAACTCGCGCCGTAGGAGTTGGTGGTGCGCCGGGCAATTTCCAGTTCCGCGTCCAGTTCCAAAAGCTGGAAATAGTCCTGGGCCACCTCGGCGATGAGGGAGAGGCGGACGCCGCGCCGGGCCTCCTCCGTGGCGAAGAACTGGGCGCGGGCGGCTTCGTTCAGGCGGCGCACGCGCCCCCACAGGTCAATTTCCCAGGAGGCGTTCAAGGCCGCCTCGAACGAACTGGCGGTGGTGCCGTTGCCCTGGGAGTTGGCGGCGCCGCCGGCGGCGTTTTTTCCGCGGTAACCATTGACATCGTAGCCGGCCTGCGGGAAGAACTCGGACCGGGCCTGCGCGGCCAGGGCGCGGGCTTGCTCGACGCGGGCGGCGGCGATGGCGATGTCATAATTATTGGTCAGGGCGATATGGATCAGGTTGGTGAGAGTGGCGTCGTTAAAAATCTCCCACCAGGGAAGGTCGGCCAGGGAATTGCTGGAGCCAGGCTCGGAACTGTAATTGAATTGTTGGGGAATGTCGGCGGCGGGACGATGATAGCTGGGGCCTATGGCGCAGCCAGCCAGGAGGAGAAGCGCCAACCAGAGGATTGCGGATGGCGGATGGCGGATTGCGGATTGAAAACTCCCGGACGGCGAACGGTTTGTCCTCATGGCTCTCCTTCGGCTGGGGCCGGCGGGGCCGGGGCGGGATGCGCTTTGAAACGAAGGGCGGTCTTTTCCACCACGTAGAACGTCACCGGGATGAGAAAAACGGCGATGCAGGTGGCGGCGAGCATGCCGCCAATGACCACCGTGCCCAGGATGCGCCGCGAGACACCCCCCGCGCCGGTGGCGATCCAGAGCGGAACACACCCAAAAATGAAGGCAAAGGAGGTCATCAAAATAGGACGCAGCCGGATGCGCGCGCCGGTCAGGGCGGCGTCGGTCAGGGATTTTCCCTTTTCATATTCTATCCGGGCGAATTCGACGATGAGAATGGCGTTCTTGGCGGCGAGGCCGATGAGCATGACCAGGCCGATCTGGGCATAAACATTGTTGACCATATTCCGGGCCATCAGGGCGGCGAAGGCCCCAAACACCGCGATGGGCGTGCCCAGGAGCACGCTGAAGGGCAGCGACCAGCTTTCATAGAGCGCCGCCAGAATCAGAAACACAAACAGCAGGGAAAGGCCGAAAACGGCCGCGGGTTTGACTCCTTTCCGGGCGGCGTTTTCCTGGAAGGACATGCCCATGTAATCGTACCCCATCTCCGGCCCCATCGTTTTGGCGAAGACCTCTTCCAGGGCCTGATTGGCCTGGCCCGAACTGTAGCCCGGGGCGGCGCTGCCGTTGATTTGGGCGCTGCGAAACAGGTTGTAGCGCAGGGTGAATTCCGGGCCGGACTGCATCTTGATGCTGGCCAGGGCGGAGAGCGGGACGGGCTGGCCGGCGCGGTTGCGGACATAGAAAAGGCCGAGGTCCTCCGGGCGGGAGCGGTATCGGCCCTCCGCCTCGACATAGACCTGCCACTGGCGGCCAAAGCGGTTAAAATAGTTGACAAATGTGCCGCCCAAATAGGCCTGGAGTGTCTGGTAAACATCGCCGATGTCCACACCTTGTTTGAGGACCTTGTCGCGGTCCACATCCACGTAGGCTTGCGGGACCAGCGGCAGGAAGCTGGTGACCAGGCTGTTGGCGTTCAGTTCTTTCCGCTGGCGCGCCGCCGCCATGAATTTGTTCAAATTATCGCTCAGAAACTGAATGTCCTTGCCGGCGCGGTCCTCCAGAATAAAGGTGAACCCGCCCGCCGCGCCCACGCCCGGGATGGCCGGCGGGGTGATGACACTGGCCCTGGCCCCGGGCAGCTTGGCCAATTCCGTGTTGAGGTGGGCGATGATGGCGTCGTACTGCTCCTCCGGTTTCTTGCGCTCGCCCCAGGGATCCAGAGCGACCCAAAGGAAGGTGCTGTAAGTGTTGCGCACGCCGCTCAGGAGACTGAATCCCACCACTGTGAGGTAAGATTTGACGCCGGGCGTTTTGCTCAGGATCTCCTCGCACTGGCGGCCGACCTCGCTGCTCCGCTCCGTCGAGGCCGCGTAGGGAAGGGACGCCAGCACATAGATGTAGCCCTGGTCTTCTTCGGGGAGAAATCCACCCGGCAGTGTTTTCCCGAACCAGGCCACGGCCAGCGCCACGAGCAGAAGGAAGGCCAGGCTGATGGCCGATTTGCGAATGAGTATGGCGGAGAAACCCACGTAGCCGTGAGTCACCCGCCCATACTGGCGGTTGAACCAATCATAGAATCTGCCCAGCGGCCCGCCGCCTTTTTTTCTCGGACGCAACAGCAGCGCCGACAAGGCCGGACTGAGGCTCAGGGCGTTGAAGGCGGAAATGAGGACGGAAATGGCGATGGTGACGGCGAATTGCTGGTAGAGGCGGCCGGTAATGCCGGGAATGAAAACCGTCGGCACAAAGACCGCCGCCAAAATCAGCGCGATGGCCACGACCGGTCCGGAAACCTCCCCCATCGCCTTGAGCGCCGCCTCTTTGGGCGCCAATCCCTCCTCGATGTGGCGCTCCACGCACTCGACCACCACAATGGCATCGTCCACCACCAGCCCCACCGCGAGAACCAGGCCAAAGAGCGACAAAGTGTTGATGGAAAAGCCGAGCACCGGGAACATGATGAAGGTCCCGATCAGCGAGACCGGCACCGCCAGCAACGGAATCAGCGTCGCCCGCCATCCCTGCAAAAACAAGAACACGACCAGCGTGACCAGCGCCAGCGCGGCCAGGAAGGTGAACATAATCTCCCGCATTCCTTCGGTGATGGCCTGCGTGGTGTCGAGACCGATGTCGTAATCAATGTCGGCGGGAAAGCGTTTCTTCAGTTCTTCCAGGCGCCGCTTGACCTCCTTGGCGGCATCCAGGGCGTTGGAGCCGGGCAATTGATAGAGGGACATGTTGGCGGCGGATTGGCCGTTGTAGCGGCCAATGATGTCGTAATCCTGGCCGCCCAGCTCAATGCGGGCGACATCTTTGAGCCGCACGATGGAGCCATCCGGGTTGGCGCGCACGACGATTTGGCCGAATTGCTCCTCGGTCACCAATTTGCCCTGGGCGACGACGGTAAAAGTGAATTGCTGTCCCGCCGGAGCGGGGCTGCCGCCCAGACGCCCGGCGGGGTTGACGGCATTTTGACTGTTGATCGCGTTGACAATCTCCGGGACGGTGATGTTGAGCTTGGCCAGCAGATCGGGTTTGACCCAGATCCGCATGGCGTACTGGCCGGCGCCGAAAACGTTGACTTGGGCGATGCCTTTCACCCGGGCCAACTCATCATACATGTTGATATAGGCATAATTGGCCAGGAACTGGGCGTCGTGCGTCCCCTTGGGCGAGAACACCGAGACGAACATGAAGGGCGAGGAGGTGGCTTTTTGCACCAGGATGCCCAGATTGCGCACGTCCAGGGGCAACAGGGCCTCGGCCTGGGAATAGCGCAAAAACGTCAGGTCCTGATCCACGTTCGGGTCGGTCGCAACGTCGTAGTTGACAGTCATGCGCATCGCGCCGCTGTTGGCGTTGAGGGAATAGACGTAGTTCATGTTGTCCACGCCGCTCATTTTCTCCTCGATGGGCGCGGCGACGGACTGTTCCAGGGTAAGCGCGTCGGCGCCCACATACGTCGCCTGCACTTGCACCTCCGGCGGGACAATGTTGGGGAACTTGGAAATCGGCAGGCCAAACAGCGTCACCAAACCGACGATGACGGTGATGATGGAAATCACCATGGCCACAATCGGACGGTTGATAAAGAAGCGGCTCACTTGAGGTCCAGATGGTATTTCATCCCTTGCCGGACGCGGAAATTTTTACGGGCTGCGGCGTCACCGCTTTTCCAGGCGTCGCCTTTTGCAGGCCCTCCACGATAATGCTCTCGCCGGACTTCAAGCCCTCCTCGATGATCCACATATTGCTCATCTGCTGGCCGACTTTGACGGGGCGGATGGAAACCAGGTTGGAGCCGCCGGCATTGGCCACCACATCCACCTGGAAACTCCCCTGCAATTCCGTGACCGCGCGCTGGGGAATCAGGGCCACGCCTTTGCGCACTTCGGTGCGGGCGCGAATCCGGGCGTATTGTCCGGGCCGGAGAACATTGCCGGGATTGTCAAACAAAACGGCCACTTGAATGGCGCCGGTGTTTGGCTCCACCTGGCGATCCAGGAAATAAAACTTCCCCTTCCGCGGATGGACGGCCCCGTTGGCCAGCATCAGTTCCAATTCCAATTCGCCGTTCCCCTCATTGGTCCGGCTCAAATAACCCGCCAGGTGGTCCAGATAATATTGTTCGCTCACGGTGATATAGGCTTTGATGGGATCCAGGGTCGAAACCTCGGTGAGGTTGCCGGTGGCGGGGCCGGCCAAATCGCCGATCTGGGCGCGGGCCATGCCGGCGATGCCGTCAATGGGAGAAGTCACGCTGGCAAAATCCAGGTTCAACTGCGCCTGCTGGGCGGCGGCCTGGGCCGTGGCCACGCTGGCCTTGGCGGCCAGGTTGGATTGCACGGCGTCATCCAGTTCCTCCTGGCTGATGGCGTTGTCCTTGGCCAGCGGCGTGAACCGTTTGACATCCAGTTCGGTCCGGCCCAATTGCGCTTCCGCCATGCCGAGCTGGCCTTTGGCTTGATTGAGGGCGGCCTCAAAAGGGCGCGGATCAATCCGGAAAAGCACGTCTCCCTTCCTGACCAAACTGCCTTCCTTGTAATCCTGGGACATCAGATAGCCGGAAACCTGGGCGCGGATTTGGGCGTTAACGAAGCCCTCCAGGGAACCGATCCATTCCTGGTAAACCGGAACGTCCTGTAGCGCCACCGTCATCACTTGAACTTCCGGCGGCGGCGGCGCCGCCGGCGGCCCGGCTTTCCGGCAGCCGGCCACAATGGCGGGCAGGGCCATCGCCGCCAAAAGAACCCCGCGCCGGGTGATTCCCGGCCCGCGCTGATTGAATAAACCGAGGCATCGCATACTCTTGGCCTGACAAATGAAGGCAGAGTGAACCATACCGGGGCACGGAAGTAAAGAGGGAGAATGCCGCAAGTTCCGCTTCACACCGGGCTGGGCGGGTGGTAGATGTACCCCGGTGCGCCGATGCGCCGAACCGGCCGCGGCGCCAGATCCGACTTACATGGAAATACGCAAAATCAAAATCCTGCTCCTGGAGGACAATCCCGTGGATGTCTCGCTCTTGCAGAACTCCTTGCAGAAGTCCGGCGGGGGGCGCTTCGATCTGGAGGTCGCCGGCAGGCTCGCCGACGCCCTGGACTGCCTGGCCCGCGGGCAAACCGATCTGGTGCTCACCGACTTGAACCTGCCGGACAGCCACGGGCTGGACACTTTCAGCGCCGTCAAAGCGGCGGCGCGCGATGTGCCGGTGATCGTTTTGAGCGGCCTGGACGATGAAACCACGGCGGTCAATGCGGTCCACGCCGGCGCCGAGGATTATCTGGTCAAAGACCGGCTGACGCCGCCGCTGATCCTGCGGGCCATTGTTTATGCGATGGAGCGGACGCAGGCGAAAAAGGCCACGCTGCAGGCGCAGGAAAAATACCGCAGCATTTTTGAAAATTCGGTTTCCGGCATTTTTCAGACTTTGCCGGCAGGCCGGTATCTGAACGTCAATCCGGCCCTGGCCCGCATTTACGGCTACGCTTCCACCGAGGAATTGATGTCGTGCATCAGCGACATTGCCCGGCTGCTCTATGTGGATCCGAACCGGCGGGCGGAATTCGTGCGCCTCATGCAGGAGCAAGGGGTGGTGAAGGATTTCGAGTCGCAGATCTATCGCAAGGACGGGACGGTGATCTGGATTTCGGAAAGCGCCCGGGCGGTGCGCAGCCGGGAAGGGCAAATTGAGTATTACGAAGGCATGGTGGAGGACATCACGGCCCGCAAGGAGGCGGAGGAAAAACTGCGCTTTTCCGAAACCCGGTTCCGCTCGGTCTGGCAGAATTCCACCGACGGCATGCGGCTGACCGACGAGCAGGGCATCGTCCTGGCCGTCAACCGGTCTTATTGCAACATGGTCGGCCTGCCCTCCGAAGAAACCGTCGGGCGCCCCTTCACGGCCGCCTATGCCGAAAGCGAGGATTTGGCCGCGATGACCCGCGCGCACCAGGAACAATTCGCAGATCGCATGATTGACACGCAACTGGAGCGCCACTTCACCTTCCGCTCCGGCAAGGCGGTGGACTTCGAACTGTCCAACACTTTTATTGAGCTGGAAGGGAGCCGGCCGGCGCTTCTGACCGTTTTCCGCGACATCACCGTGCGCAAGCAGGCCGAGGAGCGCGAGCACCGCATGAACGCCGAGCTGGCCCGCAGCCAGGCGGAACTGCGGAGAAAAAACCAGATCATGGAGGAAGACCTGAAAATGGCCCGCGAAATCCAACTGGCCATGCTCCCGCAGCAGTATCCCAGTTTTCCGCTGGGCGCCCCGCCTTCGGAAAGTTTGCTCCAATTCCGCCACCGCTATCATCCCACCGGCCAGGTGGGCGGCGACTTTTTCAACATCCTCCCGCTGGCCGCCCAAAAGGCCGGTTTGTTTATCTGCGACGTGATGGGCCACGGCGTCCGCTCCGCCCTGGTCACCGCCATGGTCCGGGCGCTGGTGGAGGAATTGCGCCCCATCGCGGCGGAGCCGGGCCTGTTGTTGACACGAATCAACCGCGATATCCGCGCCATTTTGCAGCAATCCGGCACCCCGCTCTTCACCACCGCCTTTTACCTGGTGGCCGACCTGGAAGCGCGGCAAATCACCTACGCCAATGCCGGCCATCCCCGGCCCTTCCTGGTCCACCGCGGCCGCGGCGAAGTGGAGATTCTCAAATACGACGATGGCAAGGCCCGCCCCGCCCTGGGCCTGTTCGAGAACAGCGCCTACCCCGCCGCCTCCCGTCCCCTGGCCGGCGGCGACCTGGTCATGCTCTTCACCGACGGCCTGTATGAGGTGGAAGGCCCGGGCCACCAGCCATACAGCCAGGAAATGCTCGTGGAAGCGGTGCGCAAACACGCTCATCTCCATTGCGAGGAACTTTTCAACGGGCTTTTGAAGGAAATCCTGGCCTTCGCCGAAGGCCATGAATTCACCGACGACGTCTGCCTGGTCGGCATGGAGGCGTCCGAAAAGTTTTAATCTTCCTTCCTGGCTTTGGGGGCGGCGGGCTTTTTCTTGTAAGGGGAATGCAGGTTGAAATAAATGCCGCACAAGGGGCGCTCGTGCTCGGTCTGGCTCAGGATGATGGTGAGCTGGCAGTCCAGCGCGATGCCATGACGCAGATGCGGCCCGCGGCTGACGTAGGTCTTAATGGCCTTTTCCATGAGGGAAACCAGGCTGGCCCGGCATTCCTCCGGGGTCTTGTCAATACAAACGATGAACTTGTCGAAGCTCCGCAGCGCCTCCACGATCTCGTCCTCAAATGTTTCTGCTGTCAATTCCATGCTTTCATTCCGGGCCGTTTCCGCCCCCGGGTTGGGCCGCCGGCCGCGGTCCGAACAGGGCGGAGCCGAGCCGTATCATAGTCGCTCCTTCTTCAACCGCCACTTCAAAATCGCCGGTCATGCCCATGCTCAATTGCGGCAGGGCGGCGCCCAGGATTTGTTCGCTCTCCGCCTTCAACTCGCGGAGGCGGCGGAATACGGGGCGGACTTTTTCCGGGTCGCGCGTCCACGGGGCCACGGTCATCAGGCCGTGGATTTCCAGCCTGGGCAGGGAGTTGATTTGCCGCAGGGCGGCGGGGAGTTGTCCGGGCGGGCAGCCGAACTTGGAGGATTCTCCGGCGATGTTGATCTCGATCAACACGGGCATGGTCTTGGCAAAATGGCCGGCCCATTTGTTGATTTCCACGGCCAGCGGCACGCTGTCCACGCTCTGGATCATGGAGAAAAGCGAAACGGCCTCGCGGCATTTGTTGGATTGCAGATGGCCGATGAGGTGCCAGCGCAACCCGCCGGGGCATTGGCTGATCTTGGACCGGGCTTCCTGCACGCGGTTCTCGCCGAAAAGGCCCAGACCCGCCTCGGCGGCCGCGCGGATGCTTTCCGGCGGCTGGCCTTTGCTGACGGCCAAAAGGGTGACGGCGGCGGGGTCGCGCCCGCAGCGCTGGCAGGCGGCGGCGATGCGCTGCCGGACGGTTTGCAGATGAGCGGCCAAATCCATGTTGCCCTGGCTAAATCAGGCCGGCGGTTTCCGGGAAGCCGCAAAGAATGTTCATGCTTTGCACCGCCTGGCCGCTGGCGCCCTTGGTCAGGTTGTCCAGGGCGCTGAGGACCAGGAGGCGGCCGGTGCGGGGATCCAGACGCCAGGCGATTTCGATGACGTTGGAGCCGGCGACGTTCTTGGTGTCGGGCAGCGACCGGGCGTCCAGGAGGCGGACGAACGGTTCGTTCGCGTAGGCGGCCTGGTAGCATCCGGCGATTTGCCGTCCCAGGGATTCCATTTCGCTTTCGCCGGCGAACGGCTTTTCCGGCGTCAAATACAGGGTGGTCAGGATGCCGCGGTTGACGGGGATGAGATGGGGCGTGAACTGGAGGACGACCCCGGCGCCGGCGGCGGCGCTCAATTGCTCCTCGATTTCCGCCAAATGCCGGTGGCGCAGGACCCCGTAGGCGCGCGCGCTTTCATTGCATTCGACAAACAGATAATCCACTTCCGGTTTGCGCCCCGCGCCGCTCACGCCGCTGAGGGAGCCGGCGATGATGTTATTATGTTTGATAAGCCGGGCCTGCAGGAGCGGGATAAGCGGCAGCAAAATCCCGGTGGGATAACAGCCCGGCGAGGCGATGAGGGAGGCGCTCTTGATCCGCGCCCGGTGGATTTCGGGCAGCCCATAAACCGACTTGGCCAGCAGCTCCGGCGCGGGATGGGCGTGCCCGTAAAATTCCTGGTAAGTGGCGGGGTTCTTCAGCCGGAAATCGGCGCTCAAATCAATGACCTGACAGCCCAGGTCCAGCAGCGGCGCGGCAAATTCCGCCGCCACGCCATGCGGCAGGGCCAGGAAAATGATTTGCGCCGCCTGGGCCAGCAGCCCGGACTTGGGTTCGCTGAAATGGAGCTCCCTGGCGCGGGGATAATGGGCGAACTTGGGAAAGACCTGGGCGACGGTTTGGCCGGCATATTGCCGCGAGGTGACGGCCGCCAGTTCCGCGCCGGGATGCCGCAAGAGCAGCCGCACCAACTCCTCGCCGGAATAACCGGAGGCGCCAACAATGCCGACTTTCACCGGGTTCATACGATTCAGACCCGCCCGCCCAGCCCTGGTCCCGAGGCCCGCGGGACGGCGGCGGGCAAACGAGGGGATTAGCGCTTGCTGTACTGGAAGCGTTTGCGGGCGCCCGGCTGGCCGTACTTCTTGCGCTCTCTCATCCGGGGATCGCGGGTCAGGCAGCCGGCGGCTTTCAGGACCGACCGGAGGGCGGCGTCCACATGCAACAAGGCCCGGGCGATGCCATGGCGAACGGCGCCGGCCTGCCCGGCCGGACCGCCGCCTTCCACGTTGACATGCACATCGTACTTGGCGGCGGATTCGGTCAGGGTCAGAGGTTGAGCGGCCGCGGTGCGGAGGGCTTCCAAGCCGAAATAATGCTCAATGGGGCGTCCGTTGATGACGATTTTTCCCGACCCGGTCGCGAGGCGAACGCGGGCGACCGCGGTTTTGCGGCGTCCGGTGCCGAGGAATTCTTTGGTCTCTGCCATGATGAAAGGGGTGGTTGAGGATTGGAATGAAAAAGATGAGGATTAAGAGTAAGAGTAAGATTAAGGGATTAACTGGCCGGGGCCAGGGTGGCCGGTTGTTGGGCGGCGTGCGGGTGCGTGCCGCCTTTATAGACTTTGAGTTTGGTCATGAGCACCCGGCCGAGGCGGTTTTTGGGGACCATGCCGCGCACGGCGTGGGTGATGAGCTTTTCCGGGGTGTGGGCGCGAACCTGGGCGACGGAGGTGTATTTCTCGCCGCCTTTCCAGCCGGAGTAGCTCATGTATTGCTTGGCGGTTTCCTTTTTGCCGGTCAGCCGGACTTTTTCCGCGTTGATGACGACGACAAAGTCGCCCGCGTCCAGGTGGGCGGTGTAAATGGGTTTGTTTTTCCCGCGCAGAATGTTGGCGACTTGGGCGGCCAGGCGGCCGAGCACGGCGCCATTGGCATCAATCACATGCCATTTGCGCTGATCCAGATTCACTTTAG
>Ga0326728_10023313_pt1 | contig 11356 bp, 8 predicted proteins | sample MB3enrmetagenome_FD_207602 | JGI IMG/M metagenome (GOLD analysis project Ga0326728, IMG submission 207602) | Lab enriched peat soil microbial communities from McLean, Ithaca, NY, United States - MB31MN | ecosystem: Environmental > Terrestrial > Soil > Wetlands > Peat | place: USA: New York... | reverse complement strand
CCGTCCATCCTCCCGTCTCATGACGGGAGTAGCACAGGGCAGGCGAACAGATCTCCCCGGGTATTGCGCACTGACTTTCCTCCCACATACCCGTCGCATCTACACCCACCCCTTCCGAATGGCTATCGGGCTTCGGGTCTTTTGGCCTCCTCGCCCAGATGGAGCTGCCTCATATGCGCTTCGTGTTCCTCGGGCCGGGACTTTGCGTACCGCTTCCTTCAGATTCCGCCTCCCGACGGACACCCTTGCGGTTCGGCTAACGATTCCCATCACCAGGGCTCGTAGAGGACTCTCACCTCCAAGTAACCAAGAAGGCACCACACCTCCTCGGATAGCGTAAACGACGCTGCACGTCATGCCTGGCACACCAAGAAGAAAGGCCCTCCCCACTATGTGAGGAGGGCCTTTTCTATGGCGCGTGCGACGTGCTACTTTTTCTTGGCGGGAGCCTTCTTGGCCGCCGCTTTCCCAGCCTTGCGCGTTCCGTTGATGTCCTTGGCAAGGACGCTCGACGTGGAGAATTTCACTGCCTTCCGCGCGGGTATCTTGATTTCCGCGCCGGTCTGAGGATTTCTTCCCTTTCTTGCTTCTCTCTTGACGCTTGAGAACGACCCGAGTCCCGGCAGGGCTATCCGATCACCCTTCTTCAGAGACGCCGTGATGGTGTCAACGAACGTCGCAAAAACCTGTCCGGCCTGTTTCTTGGAAATCTTCGCCGTTTCCGCCAGCTTCGCTACAAACTCGGTTTTCGTCATGACTCCCCCTTGTTTGGGTAGATTTAACAACCTAGTCCGCTTTATACGACACATTTTTCCAGGAATCAAGAGAAAAATGCGTGGGGGGTGCATTTTTTTCCTTGCCAGTCGCCTAAGAGGCACCCATCGGCTCTCCGAAACCCTGTTTGGGGTTGAGTTGAGCGCTGCCGTATTGCCCCGATCGCGACAATAGCGGCTCGAAAGAGTCTTACTTCGCGACTTTCTTGCCCCGTCTGTGCCAGAGCAGGTAGACTACCAGGACTACCAGGAGGGCCAAGGCGAGGAAGAGCAGAGCGGGTTCGACTTTCGCGGAAAGTACATGGACGGAGGCCATCTTCTTGCCGATGAAATAGACGACCAGTCCCCACGATCCGGTCCATATCATGGCCCCAAGAACGTTCAGTGCGGCGAATGTGCGCCAGGACATGCCGAGCAGACCCGCAACGATGCCGTTGAGCTGCCGCAGCCCATCGAAGAAACGCGCAACGAGAAGAATACCGGTGCCGTGACGGGCAAAGCGTTCTTCTATACCCCGCAAATGGCCTTCGTTCACCCCGACCCTCCTCAGGAGGGGCCGGCCGCCCCATCTCCCCAGGAGGTACCCCAGCGCGTTCCCAAGCGTGGCAGCCGCGGACCCGCACGCCAACACCCATAGGATATTGAGACGCCCATTCGCCGCGTCCAGGGAGGCGGCCATGAGCAGGGTCTGCCCCGGGGCGGGAACGCCGAACCCCTCCGGTAGTATGGAGAGGAAAACCGCGGCATACCCGTAGCGTTCCAGGAACGGCTGCACCTTCGCAGCAGCGGTTTCCAGGTGACCCACAACCCAGTGAATGGCGGGGGCACGGCCCTGCCGCTCTAATCCCTGCAACTCCTCGTATGAAGGGGACTGTCCGCCATGGCCCGAAGAGGAGCATACTGCAACGGGTCCTGACGCCACGACGAGAACGCAGAGCACCCCAAAAAGAAATCGCCATGGAAATCCCCTCAAACCCATTCATGTAATGTACTCCCCGGGAATGGTTAGGTCAAAGAAACAGCAGGCAGCCGTCGACCCCGAAGCCGACGGCCGACCGGAGCGAACGTGAGGAGGCAGGCTCTCGCAGCTCTGCTGCCGGAGGGGGCGCTTAAGCCAGCGACGAAACGAGCGGAGCGAGCTTAAGGGGGTGCCGCTCCTAAGCGAGCGAAGCGAGTCTCTTAAGCGGGGAGGCTCCGCAGGCTTATGCCTGTGGAGGGGGTGCTGAACCCCAGTAATTGCACTGCTGAACCAGCGACGAACCGAGCGTAGCGAGGTGTGAGCGGGGAGGCTCCGCAGGCTTATGCCTGTGGAGGGGGTGCTGAACCCCAGTAATAGCGTGCTGAACCCCAGTAATGGTTTATTTTTTTCAATAGATACAGTAGAATACGTCGTCTCAATGCAAAAATGGAGAGGCAGTTCTTTTCCGGGGGGTGCGCCATCCTCCCGACGGGCTTAGCTTATGAAGGACGGGACAAGGCGACGAAGGAACGCGACGGGCAGCGCAATAAGGCCGCTCCATGAGAGTTGCGCCGCGGAAGGGCAGCACGAGCAGCGGAAGTCGGACGTTGCGAGGCCGGGCCCGGACATAGGAGCGGCTGCGAGCGAATACCGCAGGGCCCTCTTCAATAATCTGCATGATGCCATCCTGGTCCACGATCTCAACGGCCGGGTCATCGACGTCAGCGAGAAGATGCTCCAAATGTACCGGTTGAGCCGGGAGGAGGCCATCGGTCTTTCCATCGTCGACGACTATTCATCTCCGGACAATCCTGCGCTTTTGGCCTATCAGCCCATACTCTGGAAAAGGGTAATGGCCGGAGAGGGTCAGCTTTTCGAATGGAAGGCGAGGAGGCCCACGGAAGGGTCGATTTTCGACGTGGAAGTCTCTCTCACTAAGCTTTCTTTGCCCGAAGGCGATTTCATTCTTGCCACCACCCGTGACATTACCGAGAGAAAGAGGGTCGAGCGGGAGCTGGTAGCTACGAAGAACTACCTGAATACTGTTTTCAACAACATCCACGACGCCATTTTTGTGCACGATGTGAACGGAAAGGTGGTGGACGTAAACGATAAGCTGCTCGAGATGTACGGATTTGCCAGAGAAGAAGCCATAGGTCTTTCTATCATCCCGGATTACGCGATCCTCGATGACAACGTGGACCAGCCGGCCCTGTGGAAGAAGGCCATAGCCGGGGAAAATCAGTTCTTCGAGTGCAGGGGCAGGCGCCCGAAAGACGGCTACGAATTCGACGCGGAGATATTCCTCACCAGGCTCTCCCTGCCTGAAGGAGATTTCATCCTCGCGAATGTCCGTGATATTACCAAGCGCAAGACCATGGAGAAGCAGCTGATCAAGGAGAAGGAGACGTTCTTCTCCGTGCTCGAGGACAACCCCCACGGCATTGCCATCATCAATCACAGGGACGGGTACCTCTATGTCAATCCGGAGTTCACCGCCATTACCGGGTACACCCTGGCGGACATTCCGGCGTGGCAGGATTGGATCCACGAGATCTACGGGGAGGCGGACGGGTTCGGGAAGGCCCTGGAGTCAAAGGATCGCGGGGCATTGCCCGAAGTCAGGGGAAGGGGCATCGAGGCGAGGATAGCCTGCAAGAGCGGGGAGAGGAAGTACGTGGAGTTTCGGATCACCTTTCTGGGCGATCGGCGGCTCATCGTATTGACCGATGTCACGGCGCGCAAGCGGATCGAAGAAGCGCTCCATGCGGAAAAGCAGAATTTCCAAACCCTGTCCGAAGGCTCTCCCGTGGGCATGGTGATGATCGGCGGAGACGACGGGCTGACGTTCAAGTACACGAATCCCAAGTTCAGGGAGATTTTCGGCAACGGGGCTTCTGACATCCCTGATCTCGACGCGTGGCTGGCGAGGGTCTACCCGGACCCCCATGCACGGCGCAGGGCAGCACCGATTTGGATCAACCTCCTCAAAGCGACAAGGCAGGGAAAATTCAGGGCGTACGTGAGGAAATTGTGCACCAAGAACAGGGTGAAAAAGCACATCAAGTTCATCCCCGTGCAGCTCGAAACTGCCGAGATACTCATGACGTGCTGGGACATCACCAAGAACATGGAAGCCGCGCAGAGGATAAAAGAGCGCAACCTGGTGCTCGAGGTCCTCAACGACATCATGGCCTCCGTGGGCGGGTCTTTAAGTCTTTCGGAGATCCTGCTGACCCTGAAGAGGGTATTCGCCGAGAAGCTCAAGATCCACGGCGGAGCCTTCTTCCTCCATAGCGCCGTAAGCAGTAAGATCAACATGGAGAGGTGGTGGGGGATCTCCGATCCCTCGAAGGAGGAGTTCGAGACATTCGCCCTCGGATGCTACGGCGCCGGATTAGTCATTCACGATGACGACGTGACGCTCGTGCGCAATCAGCTCGACAGGCTCGATCCGCGGATCACCGCCCCTTTTCAAAAGCTCGGATGGCACGGCTACCTATGCATCTCCCTGATTGCCGAGGGCGAGATGGAAGGCATGATATTTCTCGTGAACAGGGCCCGCGACCGGTTCAACGACGACCAGATCCCCTTCTACAAGGCCCTGGGGCAGCAGATCGGGGTGGCCATCCAGAATGCCCGCCTTTTCGCCCAGGTGCGCCTTTCGCACGCCCAGATGAAGGCTCTCTCCCTGAAGCTCGTGGACGTTCAAGAGGCGGAGCGCAGATACATCGCGCGGGAGCTTCACGACGAGATAGGACAGGAGCTTACCGGGCTGAAGCTCGCTCTCGAGATGAACGCCCTTAAGAAAGGGGACGGATTGACCCCGGAGACCGAGCAGGCCCGATCGGTCGTCAACAGGCTCATGGGGCTTGTCCGCGAGCTCTCCCTCAAGCTGCGGCCGGCAATGCTCGACGACCTCGGCCTTCTGCCCACACTGCTGTGGCACTTCGAACGGTTCACCAATCAGACGAATGTTCACGTAGCGTTCAAACGGAATGGGATCAACGGCACCCGCTTCCCCCTTCACCTGGAGACGGCAATATACAGGATCGTTCAGGAAGCTCTCACCAACGTCGCCCGTCATGCGAAGGTGAGCGAGGTGATCGTGCGCCTGTGGTCGGACGACCGCATGGTGGGGACCCAGATCGAGGATTTCGGGATCGGGTTCGATGCCGAATCCGTGCTCCACGGGCGGCGCACCAACGGTCTCGACGGCATGCGGGAGCGCGCCATGCTGCTGGGCGGCAGCTTCTCCGTGGAATCCTCACCCGGGGTCGGCACGCGCCTCACCGCGGAGCTGCCCATAGACGTGGGTGGCAGCGAGTCATGAGCCTGATCACGATCGTGCTCGCCGACGACCATCACATCGTCAGACAGGGAGTCATGGCGCTTCTCCGTGGCGAGCCCGACTTCTCCGTTGTCGGGGAAGCGAGCGACGGCATTAGCGTCGTGGCCATGACAGGCCAGCTGAAGCCTGACATACTGGTCCTCGATTTGATGATGCCCGGCCTCAACGGACTGGAGGTCACGAGGAGGGTCTCGAAGGTCTCCCCCGGAACGAGGGTGGTGATCCTTTCCATGTACATGAACGAGCCGTATGTCATAGAGGCACTACGCAACGGGGCGTATGGTTACATCCTCAAAGAGTCGAGCATAGCGGACCTGATAAAGGCCATACGCGAGGTTGCGGCGGGTCGCCATTACCTCAGTCCGCCGCTGTCGGAAAGGGCAATCGAGGTGTATCTGGAGAAGGCGAAGGGGACCGCCCTGGACCTGTACGATACGTTGACCACCCGCGAGAAGGAAGTACTCCAGCTCTCTGCGGAAGGGTACGGCAACGCGGAAATCGCCGCAAGGCTGTTCATCAGTACCAGGACGGCGGAAACCCATAAGGCGAACATGATGAGAAAGCTCGGCCTCCACAACCAGACCGACCTCATCAGGTACGCCCTGAGAAAAGGCGTCTTGTCCACGGAAGAATGACGGCTCCTCCCCGTTGTCCGTCATCCGCGCTAAAAGCGCTGCCGGCGAAAAGGGATAGGGCTCACGAAAATTACGGGGCGAGGGCGAGGAAAATACGTAGAGGTACGGATGGACCTTCCGGGGCCCGTTATGGGATATTTCGTTGTCATAGGCCGAAAGTCAAGGCCGGTCCGCCTTGGCGGATGTGGTATAATGGGAAAAATTAGCGAGGCCCGCTTGAGGGGCGCCCTAACCCACAAGGGTGAGCGCGCCTATCCCGGTCTTTTCGGAAGGATCACGGGCAGATCGCGGCTCAATGCCTTTTTTTGCGCCCGCCCGTTAAGGCGGATATAGGATTATCTCGGAGCGTTCCGCAGAATAAAGTAACGATTGCCCCGGCGTAATCTTTTCCTAAAGCCTATCCTAGCGTAGCGAAGGAAAAGATGGAGCCGGTCGGTAACGGGAATGAATTCTGCGGAACGCTACTCGGAGCACCAAGGAGGAAAAAGATGAAGATCAAAGCGGCTGTGGTGCATAAGAAAGGAGGTCCTTTCGTCATCGAAGAGCTGGAGCTGGACGAGCCGAGGGCCGACGAAGTCCTGGTCCGCATGACGGCATCCGGGCTTTGCCATACCGACCTCGCGGGGAGGGATCAGCTTCTGCCCTTGGCCCACAGCGGGGTCTTCGGCCACGAAGGCGCCGGTGTGGTGGAGAAGGTAGGATCGAACGTGAAGAACGTGCAACCTGGCGACCACGTGGTGATGAGCTACCTTTACTGCGGTGTCTGCCCCGCATGTAAGAGCGGCGCCCCAGGCCGTTGCGTGGACTTCTTCGCGTTGAATTTCTCAGGGGCGCGCGTCGACGGCTCGCTCACGATGCGTAAAGGGAAAGAGAAGATCCACGGCTCCTTTTTCGGCCAATCGTCTTTCGCCACCTATGCCCTGCCCACTGACCGCAACGTGGTGAAGGTGCCCAAGGATCTTCCCCTCGAGCTCCTGGGGCCCTTTGGCTGCGGCATACAAACCGGGGCCGGGGGGGTGATCAATTCGCTTAAGGCCTCTCCCGGCAGCTCCATCGCTGTCTTCGGTGTCGGCTCGGTGGGAGTGAGCGCCATCCTCGGCGCCGTCGTCTGCGGATGCACCACCATCATCGCGGTGGACGTGCACCCGAAGCGTCTGACGGGCGCGAAGGGCTTCGGGGCGACCCACACGGTCAACTCCGCGAAGACCGACCCTGTGCAGGAGATCCGGAAGATCACCGGCGGCGGGGTCAACTATTCCCTGGAGTGCACGGGCATCCCAAAGGTCATGCGGCAGGCCTTCGACGCGCTCCCGGTGGGGGGCACCGCGGGATTGATCGGATCGGCACCGCCGGATGCCGAAGTAGCCCTCAACATGCAGGACCTCCTCAATGGCCGCACCGTGCTCGGTATCGTGGAAGGGGACTGCGTTTCGAGCATCTTTATCCCCCAACTCCTGGACCTTTACAAGGCCGGCCGTTTTCCCTTCGAGGGGATGATCAAGACCTACCCGTTCGATCACATCAACGAGTCGGTCGAGGACGTGGAAAAGGGAAAAACGCTGAAAGCGGTCCTTCGCTTCTGACGGCCGATCTAAAGGCGTATCCGGCGTCCAGCGAGAGAAAAGAGACTGAAAATAGAAGCCAAAGGAGGGAACATGAATCTTAAGGGAAAGGTAGCACTCATCACCGGAGGGGGCCAGGGCATAGGCAGTGCTATTGCCGAGCGGTTCGTCGCTGACGGAGCGAAGATCTGCATCGCCGGGCGAATCCAGGAGAAGCTCGACAAGATGGCCGCGTCGCTGCCGGCTGGCTCCACCACAACCTGCTCCGGCGATGTCACTAAATTCGAAGACGCGAAACGCATGGTGGATGCGACCATCTCCTTCGGGGGCAAGATCGACGTGCTCGTGAACAACGCCGCCATCGACCCGGGCGGGAGCGTCGTCGACATCGACCCTGCGCTGTGGCGCAAGGTCCTCGAGACGAATCTCACCGGCCCGTTCCTGCTGATGAAGGCCGCCATACCTTCCATGATCAAGAACGGGGGAGGCTCGATCATAAATATCGCCTCCCTCGGCGGTCTTCGCTGCCTGCCGGGCATGCCCGCATACGCGTCGTCTAAAGCAGGCCTCATCATGCTCACCCAGCAGGTCGCGTTGGATTACGGCCCGGTTAACGTGAGGTGCAATGTCGTATGTCCGGGCGGCACGAGGACAGCCATGATAGAACACTCCCTCGGCGCCCTCAAGGATACCCTCAAGACCGACCTGGACGGGGTGTTCAAGGTCGTGCAGTCCGGTGTTCCCCTGCGCCGCCTCGCGACCCCTCAAGAGATCACGGGTATCTGCAGCTACCTCGCAAGCGATGACTCGACCTTCATGACGGGCTCGGTGCTCCTGATCGATGGCGGCTCGGCGGTGGTCGATGTCTCGGGCGCCGCCCTGACCAATGCGGGCGTGAAGTGGGGGGCTTAAGAGGAAAATGCCTTTTCGCAATTGTCGCACGGGTGACGCGTGAAGGTACGCGTCAAGACGACGGTTCACATGCCTGAGGTGCCCGCGGAGGTGGAGGTGGAGGGAGGGAGCTTGCGCGACCTGCTGGTCCGCCTCTTCGCGGGCACCCCCGTGGCCCGCGAGCTCATCAACCCGAGAACCGGGGAGATGCAGCTCGAGGGCCTCTTCGAGGTCGACCTCAACGGCGTCCCCCACAACAGGCTTCCCGAAGGTCTCGCGACAGCGATCCACGACGGAGACACCGTGACCTTGTCGCTCATCCTCATCGGCGGAGGGTAGAGCGTTTTACCCACTCCCTAAACGGCACTAAGATTGTCATGGGCAAGTGCCTCATACAGTATGTGCCGTCCGCGGTTCTTCGCCGGCGGCAGATGCTCACGAGGCGCGGGCGAGGAAGATAGTGCCGAGGTACGCGGTGGTTCGCGGACCCACCTCCAAGGTCTGAGGCTCGTAGCCGGCGTGCTCGATTCGGACGGCATATCTGAGGCTGCCTTCGGCGAGTCCGTCGAACCGGAAGTCCCCAAAGGCATCGGTGGTCTGCGTTGCCTTTTGCTCCTGTCCCTCGGCCAGGAGGCTCACCTCTGCCCCCTCCAGGCATTCTTCTCTGTTGTCGATGCGTGCGGCCACGCTCCCCCCTATGAAGGAGTGGGTGTAGCGGTAAAGATGTTTGTAGTAGACCCTGGGTCCGGTTTTCTTCTCCGGAGAGAGCGTCTGGAGGCCCTGCGTTGCGGCCAGGGCCTCCATGTCGGCCGGCTCGAGGAGAAACATACTCAGGGCCCCTGTGGGACAGGACTGCACGCACCGCGTCTTCTCCCACCCCTTGTCGAGGAGGTGGGCGCACATGGTACATTTCTGGGGCGCCTGGGTTTCTTCGTTCCAGACGATCGCATGGTAGGGGCAGGCCTGGACCACCTGCTTCTGCCCTTTGGCCTTGAGGGGGTCTATCATCACGACGCCGTCGGGCCTCTTGTAGATCGCACCCTCCCGGGCTGCCCTTATGCATGGCCCATCCGTGCAGTGCATGCAGGGGACGGGAAGATAGGCCACGTCGATCATGGGGTACTCCCCCCTCTCCCTGGCCTCTATGCGGATCCAGGAAGGACCTGAATTCTGCTGGGGGGCGGCGTAGCCGGGCCAGTCGTTCCCCACATGCTCATCCTTGCACGCGAGAAAACAGTTGTTGCAGTTTTCGCACTGCGCCACGTCTATGACGAGATAGGGCTCTTTCATGACTGCCTCCACTTTTGGATTTCCACGAGGCAGGAGTTCGCCGCGATGCTGTGGGATTTTTGGATGATGGGCCGGCTCGGGGTCAGGATGTTCACGCACCCTCCCCGGTCGGGCGACGAGCCGGGCTCTCCCATGGGATCGTAGACGGCGGAGCCCTCATAGGAATGGACTGTCCCGGGCCGCACCCGCTCTGTGATCCGGGCCGCGCAGACGACCACCCCCCTGTCGTTGAAGACCCTGACGAGGTCGCCTTCCCCGATCCCGCGCCCTTTCGCGTCCTTTGAGTTGATCCGCACGATCCAGTAGTAGTAGCCGTCCACGCAGACCCTGTGGTCCCCGATCTCGTTGAGCCAGCTCTGCTTGCCGTCCCCCATGGTGTGAAAGCTGAAGCGCGGATGGGGCGTGATGAGCTGGAGGGGGTACCGGTCAAAAAGCTCCTTGGTATGGTGGCCCTCCCAGGCGGGGATGTACTTCGTCATGACCGGCCTCTCCGGGTCGTCCGGATCGAACCGCTTGAGGCTCGAGCAGACGAACTCCAGCTTGCCCGACTGCGTCTGGAGCCCCCTGAAGGTCTGCTCCGTGTAGTCCGCCGGAAGGGGGGCTATCTCCGGCGTGTCCTTCAGCCTGTCCTCGGCAAACGCCCTGAAGGAGACAGGGGCCCTTTCCGCCTCCTTCGGGGCTGGAACGACATAGTAGCCCTTTTTGAGGAAATCCTTCCACGAGATTTCCGTGGGAAGGTCCGTTGCGTCAAAGAGCCTCCTGCACCAGTCGAATTCGGTGATCCCCTCGGAGAACATCGCGGAAAAGCCGAGCCTCTTCGCCAGTTCGAGAAATATCCTGAAGTCGGACCTGGACTCTCCCAAAGGCTCGATGCATTTGTGCTGCATGACGGCGACACGGTGGTTGCACTGGTTGAAGCTGTGTTGGATATAGCCGCCGCAGTTCGCGAATTCGCTGATGTCCCACCGCTCGAAATTTGTGCAGGCCGGAAGGATGATATCGGCGAAGCGCGCCTCGCCCTCGAACCAGATGGACTGGTTCACGACGAACTCCAGGTTCTCCGAGCGATACATCCGGGCATACCTGTTTGTCTCGCACATGGTGCCCATGTGGGAGCCGCCGTACTTGTAGTACATACGGACGGGCGAATAACCGGGCGCCGGGTACCGGTATTGGCGGAACTGCCCCTCGATAGTCTTCGAATCCGTGAAGTAGCCGTGGGTATGGCCGTCGAGGACGGCCTCGGGTATGCGGAGTCTCGGGACTTCCTGGTAGACCGTGTTCATTGAGGCGAGCTGGGGCATTCGCTGATAAAGGGCAACGCCGGAAGCGGTGCCCGCAAGGTCTCCGGAAAGCCCGCCTTCCGCGTAGCCGGGGAAATAGAAGCCCGTATCTATGGGGGTCCCTTGCTGGGCGCTGCCCATGTTGATGCCGGGCTTGCCGAGTCCCTGCATGGCCATGAGACAGACCATGGAGCGCGCCCACTCGCCACCCGTGGCATCCCGGCAGGCGCCGCCGAAGCCGGAGAGGCCTCCTGCGGCAAGATACGTCTTTTTTCTTCCCCACAGCCGGGCGAGGGCGCGCACGTCTTTCGCAAGGATACCGGATTCCCCTTCCTGCCATTCGGGCGTCTTGGGCGTGCCGTCCTCCTCGCCCAGGATATAGGACTTCCATTGATCGAAGCCCACGGTCCGGTCTGCCACATACGCCTTGTCGTAGAGGTCTTCCGTGATCCAGACATAGGCGATGGCAAGGGCAAGGGCATTGCCTGTCGCGGGCCTGGGGGCGAGCCACTTGCCTCCGAAGAGGGCTGCCGTGTGGTTGTAGAACGGGTCGATGTGCACCATGGTGATGCCCAGCTCCTTGAGCCACTGCCTCCGAACGGTGCCTTCGAA
>Ga0326728_10023312_pt1 | contig 11356 bp, 8 predicted proteins | sample MB3enrmetagenome_FD_207602 | JGI IMG/M metagenome (GOLD analysis project Ga0326728, IMG submission 207602) | Lab enriched peat soil microbial communities from McLean, Ithaca, NY, United States - MB31MN | ecosystem: Environmental > Terrestrial > Soil > Wetlands > Peat | place: USA: New York... | reverse complement strand
ATTCCGCGAGTCTTTGCGCGATTCGATCGCCGTCGAAGCGACCGCGCATGACGATGAGGTTCGGCGTCACGACGACCTTGTCGACATCGAAGGCGAGGTCGACGCCGGTGGCCTTTTGGATGTCGGCACGGAGGCGTTCGAAGGACGAGCGGAGCAGGCCCTGGGCGGTCCCGAGGTTCTTGAGGCTCAGTTGATGCGGATCGACGACGGCAACAACCGTCGTATCGGGAGGCACCCACGCGAGCACCGCGTCGTCTCGGGGCATCGTCGCGGCCTTGACGTGCGCCCACGCGAAGCCCGCCCACCCCGCTTTGACAGCTAGAAAGATGACGCCGCCGAGCAGAATGAGGGCAATCCACTTGCCAAGGCCGCGCTTCTTTCCGATTGCTCCACCCGCTTTTGCCATCGCCAGTGCCCTCGCGCGTCGAGGGTATCCCAGGACGAGGTGGTTCCCAAGAGCGCCCTCTACCACGAGCGCCCGATGCACCCCATGATGCTGTCAAGGAGAATCCTCATGCACGCGATCGCCAACGGACCCGCCGCGTCAAGCCACCCCGGCAGCGCGGCCTCCATCAATGCCCTGGGGAGCCGCCTGGTGGCCACCGGTCACGAGATAGCGCCGCTCCTCGCACGCGTCGCACTCGGAATCGTCATGTTTCCGCATGGCGCTCAGAAGATGCTGGGCTGGTACGGCGGGCACGGTTTCGCGGGAACTGTCGGGTTCATGTCGGGCAAGCTCGGCATTCCGGTCGTATTCGCGGTGCTCGCGATCGCCGCTGAGTTCTTGGGGTCGCTCGGATTGCTCGTCGGGGCCCTGTCGCGCGTGGCGGCCTTCGGGATTGCGGTGGTGATGTTGGTCGCGATCGCGATGGTTCACGGGAACGTGGGCTTCTTCATGAATTGGACGGGGGCTCAACAAGGCGAGGGTTACGAGTATCACCTGCTCGCGCTCGGTCTCGCGTTCGTCGTCATGGTTCGCGGCGCCGGTGCGTACTCGGTGGACCGGATGTGGGCTACGCGAAAACGTGCACCGTAGATTGGGTGCAGCCCTGAAGTTCCCGTAACCTTGGGGACCATGGCAGCTCGATACGCCGTCACGGGCGCCTCCGGCTTTCTCGGGGGGAACCTCGTGCGGGCTCTGCGAGGCGACGGACACGAGGTTCTTGCCGTCGTTCGGACGCGGAGGACCACGGATGCGGACGGTGCACGGACCCTGGATGACGTGTTCGCGACGCCGTCCGTTCTCGATGGGGTGGACGTGATCGTCCACGCAGCGGCCATTCGCCACCGGTACGGAACCTCGAGGGACGACTACCTTCGTGCAAACGTGGGCTCAACCGAGCGCTTGCTTGCCATCGCGAAAGGACGCGTTAAGCGATTCGTGTTCGTGAGTTCGGTCGGGGTCCACGGCTTTCCGAAAACGCTTCCCGTGACCGAGGCCGCTCCCTACGCCCCGTGCACTCTCTACTCCCAATCGAAGGTCGAGGCCGAGCGCGCCGTCCGGACGGCGCAAGAGAAGGGCGACTTCTACACGGTGATCATCCGCCCGACGATCTTCTACGGAACGGGCGACCGCAATGGGATGCTCGACAAGATGGCTCGAATGATCACCGCGGGGACGTACGCCATCGTGGGGGATGGAGAGAACGTCCTCCACCATACGCACGTCGACGATATCGTCGCAGGGACGAGACTGGCCTGTGAACGTCCTGAGGCAGTCGGTGAGGACTTCATTCTCTGCGGGCCCGAGACCACCACGCTGCGACGGCTCTCCGAACTGACCGCCCGCGCGCTCGGCCGGAGACTTCCGCCGATCCACGTGCCCATAGGCTTCGCCCGAGTCGTCGCCAGCGCGTTCGACTTCGCGTTGCCGCGACTGCCTGCATCACTTCGCCTGGAACCTCCGCTGAGCAATGAGAAGATCGACGTGATGACGATCCCAGTTGCTTTCGACTGCGGCAAAGCGAGGCGCATGCTGGGTTATGCTCCCGTCGTGACCTACGACGAGGGCATACGGCGCACGGTAGGCGAGTATTTCCATCACAAGGCAGATCGATGAGCGAGCCCACTCCGCACGTCTGGCACGACCGCGGTCTCGGAACTGCCTATGAGCGGTATTGCTTTTACCAGCGTCTGGAGGCGTGGGCGGACTCGTATGGAGTCGAGAGTTTCCTCGAGGGCCCTGTCGATGGGATGGCCGGAATCGCGGGCGTGCACGGCGTGGGGTTGGCTCGGCGGGGGATTCCGGTCGTTTCGGCGCATCGGTTTGAGAGGACGGCTGCGCGGGCGCGCGAGGTGTACGCCGCAGCGGCTCCGAATGCGACGGTTCAATTCCCAGTCTTGGCAAGCGAGCGCGAAGTGGCAAGTCTGCCGAGAGCGGACATGGTCGTCTGCTATCACGCGGTGCCCTTCGTCGAGGATCCGAAAGCGGTTCTCGAGGCGCTTGCGAAGCTCTCGCGGAAGGTGCTCGTCGTCACCGTGTGCAATCCCGACAATTGGGGGGTCAGTCTCGTCCGAAGCCTGGGGCGGCTGCGCGGGTTGTCGATCGAACCGCCTCCTATCTGGAATACGAAGGTTCTGGCTCCGATGCTCTGGAAGCTAGGGCGCGTGCGCGAGCACGTGTACTTCGACGCCCCGTGGTGGCCCGATCTCCCGGTCGCCGCCGGGCAGTCCCTGAGCAATCGCCTCGTTCAGCTGTTCACCCGCAAGGACACGGTGCGCTTCCTGTCGGATCCCGGCTCGGCGACACTCTCGGAGCGGTTCGTATTCGGGCCAGAGGCATGGCCCTACTTCGGGGGGCCTGGCTGGATCGACGAACTTCTGCCTGCCCTGTTGAGACACCCCGGCTTCGACGGCGTCACGAGCCCCTTGCTTGCGCCTCGCCTCGCCCATCTGCACGCCTTCGTGGTGGACACGCGAGGGCGGCAGCGCAAGCTCGAAATGGTCAGCTAATTTTTCACGAACTTCGACAGCAGCCGAACGTAGGCCGCCTGGTACCCCAAGTCGGGCTCCGTGACGGCCCACGAATCGAGCGGCCAACCGTCGTTGAAGTCCTTGTACGACTTCATGGGCGGCTGCCCGGCCGGAGGGACCGGATTCACGCAGAGGGAATTAGACCCCCCGCAGTTCGACGGACAGCAGCCATCCAGCGAGTAGCTCGGATTGGGTCCTCCCACCAGATAGCCCGGGGCTGGTCCTGGCGTCGTGGACGTGACGGCGCTCCACTTGGTGCCGGGCGCGAACCACGAGTGGAAGAACGAGGTCACGGAGTTCGATGCTCCTATCGTGCTCAGGTTCGACAGGTATACCTTCGACAGCGGATTGACTCCGTGGAAGTAGTGCACGTGGCGTTCGGCGGCTGTCATCGCAGCGGTATTCTTCGCCGAATCGAGGCCGTAGGTCGGGACCATCGTAAAGATGAGTCCCTGCTGGGCTTGCGTCTGATTGCTGCCCCAGACGAATTGCGCGAGATACGGGCCGTACGATCCCTCTTCCCCCGTATAGCCCGGGAAGTTATCGCCACCGTTGATCCCGGCCAGCATGTTCGTCTTGATGGAGGATGCGACGGTGGCTGTCGCCCCAGGGGTAATCGCGTACGTGAGGAGCGCTTCGTATCGCGCTGTATCCCAGGGCCCAACGTAGCCGCTGAGACTCGTTGTCGCGCTGTTGGCATCATAATTGGCGTCAACATAGGCTTGATAAGCCTGCGTCCCAGTCGCTGCGAACAAGATAGCGGCCGCTTGGAGCTGTATCTCCGCGAGGCTCGCCGAGTTCACTTCCTGCTGCCCGGATGCCAGGCCGGACGTTCCCGCATCGGCTTGGTTGTTATAAAAGAAGACGGCCGGATTGGCTTGGGCCCACGCCCAAGCGCTCTCCGCGCGCGCCAGCAGGTCGGCGGCGTACGTGGCGAGCGACGGAATGTTCTTGTACACCATCGACGCGTAGGCGAATGCCCAGGCGGTGCTCAGAGTCGCCGACGTGCTCGCCTCACCGTAGGCACACGTCGCGTTGGAAGCGGACGGCGGGGACCAGATTGGATTGCTCGGTGCCCCGACTTCGCCGACGACGCTCAGGACGGATCCGGTGGATCCCGCGCCATCCTGCATGCGCTTCATCCAATCGAGTTCCCACTTTATTTCATCGAGAATGTCGGGCACCCCATTGCCGGATTCGGGGATGTTCACGTCGTCGGTGAACGCGGACGGATTCTCCGAGTAGGCGCGGAGAAGCAACATGACATCGGCGGCTGACCAATTCGTGTACTTGTCGTAGTCGCCTGCGTCGAACCAGCCCCCGCTGAGGTCCTTGGGATTGCTCTTCGTGAGGAAATCCACGCACTGCGCGTCGCCGGGGAAAGCCACCCCGTCAGCCCAAGCCGCGCCGGCGTATTGCGCGTCCTTCGCGATGCCGAAGCGCTGATAGTAGTACATCTTCTGAGCGGCCTTGAAGACGCTCGCGTAGACCGTGTCGCTGATCTGAAATGGGAAGGAGCGCGCCTTGTTCGCGGCATCGACGACGACAAACGTGCCTGGCGTGGTGAGCGCCGTGAAGGTGAGCCACCAGGTCTTGTCGCCGGAGCCATGGGACGAGTCGCTGTCGACCGCGCCGCCGTTCCACGCGACAGGAGCGCCGCTCCACACGGATTGACCCGTCGTCACGTCGACCACGTCGAGGGTGGCGCTCGGCGTGAATGATGCCGGGGTGTCGAAGCCGGTGACCGGACTGCGGGCGACCGCGATCTTCTCCGCCGTTGTGCGGTATCCAAACTGGTCGACGACGAGAAACGGACTCGCGGGGATGGCCGCGGTGGCCGCATTCCAGCCCGAAATAGGCACGGGCCCGGTGCTCGAGGCGTCGGAGCCTGAGGCGTCAGAGCTGGAAGCGTCGGAGCCGGACGCGTCGGAGCCGGAAGCGTCGAAGCGAGATGTCGCCGCCTCCGGGGCCGTCGAGCCGTCGATCGCCGAAGAGTCAGAGCTGGCAGATCGGGCGTCGGAGACGGAGGTGTCGGAGACGGAGGTGTCGGAGACCGAGGTGTCGGAGACGGAGGCGTCCTGCGCAGTCGCGTCGACGACGGGTGAAGCATCGGACTGCGCATCCGGGGGCCCGCTCGGCACGACGGGTGAACTCAAACAGGAGAGAAGGGGCGCGAAGGCGAAGAATGGAACGCTCGGGCGGAACTTCATTGGGGTCTTGGATCGCAAAGGGTGGTTAGGCGCAAACAGAGAATTGTCACACACTTGGGATGTGCACGCCGCCGGACAATGCGCGAGAGCGCGCAAGACGCCTACCTCCGACGACGGGGACGATGCAGGCAGACAGCGGGCAGCGGCGTTCAGATGGGCTTTCGTGTCGTCGAGATCGGAGCATCAGGGCATGCAGCAGACCGTGGTGGCCCCCGTGGGGGTCACGCCGCCCTCCGGCGACGTTGTGCCGGCGCTGCATTCTCCGGCCGTCGTCAGCGTAAACGAACCCTGCACTGAGCCGGCGGCACTGCCAGTGAGAGTGAAGGAGGGCGGGCACGAAGTACCCCCGTCGTTGATGGACGGCCATGGCGCGCTGCCGTCGCACTCGGATCCCGAGTAGAGATCGACTTCTCCAGTGCAGGTTCCCCCGGTCGGAGGCGTTGGACAGCTGCACGTCGAGCACGAGCGCTCATCGTTGGCGCCGCTGTAATACGTGTACGGACCGACGGTGTACCCGGCGTCCGGGCAGGCAAGGGTGGCTCCCGTCTGGTAGATGCACATCGACGGGAACTGACCCGGCGGTGCTGGCATGCAGAACTGGTTGCTGGGGCAACCGGCCGAAGAGGGTGTCGTAGAGCAGAGGCGAGCCGACGTCGTCCAAGTGGGTGCCCCACCGTCGACGGTAGTCCCATGCGGGAGGCAGGTTCCGCCGGTCGGCTTCGGAGCCGTTGACTCAATTGAGCCTTGGCTGCCGCAGGTCGGCGAAACGGGTTGGAGTACGGTGCATCCCGATCCCACCGTGGCTACAGATGCGCACGGGGTTGCGCAGCCCATGTCATTATAGACTTGGGCGGTTGCCGAGCAGGTCTGACCGGAGGCGCTGCAGTTGCAAGAACAGATGTCGTTAGGGGCGATCGGACCCTGGAAGCCGTCAGCTACCCACGAGGAATACGAGCTCGGACAGGTTAGCGCCTGCGCCGGGTAGGCGCCCAACCAGCGGACGACTGGGCCGGTCCAATTGGTGGGGGGCACGGGGACGCACGAAAACCCTGGAGTTGTGCTGCACCCCGCTTCCTCCACGTCAGGACCGGTCTCTTTCACATCGAGCCCGACGTCGGCTACGTCCACGCTTGAGTCGGCGACGTCCGGGCGCACGTCCGACGGCGAGTCGAGGACCGTCGCATCCCCATCCGTAGCCGCATCGCGAACGTCGGGGATCACCGTGGAGTCGGTTGCGTCGCCGTTGGCGTCGACAGTTACATCCGCTTCTACCGTGGTATCGGGCTCGACCGTGGCATCGGCGTCGGCTGTCACGGACGCGTCGGCTTCGGGCCCGGCATCCTCGGTCGTCGCGCCTTCGTTCCCGGTTTCGAGCGTCGTGTCCTCGGCAGACGATTCGGGCTGATTGCTATTGCTGTCGGTGAGGACATCGCCGTTACCGACGTCCCCCGCGTGGTCGACCGTTGCCTGGTCTTGCCCGACGTCGACGGCGTTCTCCGCGGTGGAATCGGCCGCTTGCAGCACGTCGTCGTAGTCGTTGTCGCCACACGTCGCCGTGTCCGCGCAGGTGCTCGATGCGCATCCGCTCGACATCTCGGCGAACGCCAAAGCCGTCGCAGCCGCGGCGAGGCCGGTTAGCAACGTTCGATAAGACATCTTCATGTGAATCTCTCCGCGGCCTGAAGTGCCATTCGTCCGGCGACCCTCGCGCTGTCCGTCCCAGGCTCAATCTCGAGCATCACCGAAACCCTGCAAAGAAACCATGGTACGCGCGCGCGCCCCTCTATGCACCCGCCTCTGCGGGCCGCCAGGGAGGAATGCTCGTCTCCGGCAACATGGGGCTACGTTGAGTGCTGCTGTAAACGTGGCACGCACACGTCCCCCTCGACTTCCGACGATGCCGCGGAGGGACGCTTCCGCTAGCGTGTCCGTCCAGCAATACTCCGATAGCCGATCATGCCCGGTCCCCCAGATCCCCCATCGACGGCGGACAGGATCCGGACGTGGGCGAGTTCCCAGTCGCAGTTCGCTGCGCTCCTCGATTCAGGGGTGCCAACCGAACAAGCGTTACAGCGATGGGGGACGCTTCTGCTTTCATCGAATCGAGTCTCGGAGGCCGTGGAGGCCTTCCGCGCCGCCATTGTGGTGTCTCCCGATGTGCCCATGGGGTGGACGAATCTCGGCGTTGCTCTCGACCGCGCCAACTTGCTTCCTGAAGCGAAGGCGAGCCTGGAACGTTCGGTGGGTCTTTCGCGCAAACAGCCCGATGCGTGGCTGCTCCTGGGGCTGGTGCGAAAGAAGCTTGGAGATGCGGCCGGGGCGGAGGCGGCGTACTCGGTTGCGCTGCAACAGCAACCCGATTCGCCGCTCGTGTGGCAGTGCCTGGGGTTGCTCAAGGAGGAGCAGCACGACTTCCCGCGAGCGATTGAGTGCTTTGCCACGTGCGTCGCCAAGGGCCAGACAGATGCCGCGACGTTGGCGAATCTCGGGAGGCTTTGTTACCAGACCGGCCGCATCGCGGAAGCGGCGGAGTCCTATGCGGCTGCGTGTCGGAACGACGGGGCCAATGTCCTTTACCGTGCCATGGCGCGCAGATCCCAGTTCTTGCGAGATGCGGTTGAAGGAGGGTCGATCGACGAGGCCGTGCGGGCATATCGCGAGTCCACGGCCTCCCCCCACGAGGAACTGGTCCAGTTTCTTCAGGGCGCCAGCTGGTTTCTCGCGAGTTTTGGCCACCTCGATGTTGCCATCCGGTTGGCTCGCACACTCGTCGAGCTGTCCCCGGAGAGTGCCTCGGCTCGATATCTGCGGGACTCTCTGAGTGGCAACTCGGAGCTCGTGCGCTCGCCCCCGGACTACATCGTCGAGAGTTTCGACGCGTTTGCCGAGGTCTTTGACGCGAAGCTGGTCGGCGTTCTCGGTTACGATGTGCCGGAGAAGCTGGCGGCTGTCGTTCGCGAGGCCTCGGAGAAGGATCGGCGAGTCGATATCGTCGACGCCGGATGCGGCACGGGCCTATGCGGGCCTCTCGTTCGGCCTCTGGCACGGGGACTGACGGGGATCGACTTGTCCTCCAAGATGCTTGACCAGGCAGCCAAGCGAGGGGTCTACGACGTTCTCGTGTGTGAGGACGTGATCGCTGCGCTCGAGCGCATGCCTGGCCGGTTCGATGTGGCCGTCGCCGCCGACGTTCTCATTTACTTCGGAGACCTCGGACCCCTGTTTGCGGCCATGGCGACGGCGCTGAGGCCTAGCGGTCTTTTCGCATTCAGCGTGGAGCGACTGAGTGGAACCGGTTCCTATCGACTCCTTCCGTCGGGGCGTTTTGCACATACTCCAGAATATGTTCGCCACAAGATGGGAGCGACGTTCGTCGAGGTCGTGAGCAGCGAGACGACGATTCGTCAAGACGCCAACGATCGCGTTCCAGGGGAATTGTTTCTCTTCCGGCGTAGATAGCATTCAGGTTCACGGGGTCGCGTCTCGGCGTGACGGAGGCATTACTCAGCGTGACGGGATCGCGTCTCGGCTTGACGGGACGGGGGGTTCGTGTGTGTTGCTGCGTCGAACACGTGTTGCTAGTCCCCCCGCGCCTTGCGCAGCGCCGCCAGTCTCGCTCCGATGCGCGCCTCTTCGCCGCGGTCCGTCGGCTCGTAAAATCGCTCCGACGCAATCTCGTCTGGCAAGTAACGCTCGCCGATGGCCACGCCTCCCTCGTGGTCGTGCGGATACTGATACCCCGCTCCGTATCCCTCCTCCTTCATGAGCTTCGTGACCGCATTGCGGAGTTTCTTCGGCACGGCAAGGCTGCCGCGCTGGGCGACGAGGTCTCGAGCTCGGTGCCACGCGACAGTGCTCGCGTTCGACTTCGGGGAGCACGCCAGAAAGAGACACGCTTGTGCCAACGCGTACGTTCCCTCGGGCATCCCCACGCGCCGGAGCACGGCGTCGGCGGATGTGGCGACGGTGAGCGCTCGCGGGTCGGCATTGCCGATGTCTTCACTGGCGAAAATGAGCATTCGGCGCGCCACGAAGAGCGGATCGTCTCCGGCTTCGAGCATTCGCATCATCCAGTAGATCGCCGCGTCGGGATCACTGCCGCGCATCGACTTGATAAAGGCGCTGACGACGTCGTAGTGCTCGTCCCCGGACTTGTCGTAGAGCAGAGGACGATGGCTCTCGGCGGCGGCGACGCCGTCGGCGGTGATCCGGTCACCTCCTGTCGATTCGAGGTAGTCGGCGACCGTCTCCATTGTCGAGAGCGCCCGCCGAGCGTCGCCGCCCGCCCCGCGAGCGATGTCCCGGAGCGCAGCTTCGTCGGCGGAGAGGTGCCTGGTCCCCAGGCCGCGGGTCTCGTCCCGGAGAGCCCGTTCGAGCAGGGTCGCGAGATCGTCGTCCGACAGGGGCTCGAGCCGGAACACCTTGCATCGAGAGAGGAGCGCCGAATTGAGAGCGAAGCTCGGATTCTCCGTCGTCGCGCCGACGAGCACGATTGTCCCGTCCTCGACGTGGGGCAGGAAGGCGTCTTGCTGCGCCTTGTTGAAGCGATGAATCTCATCGACGAACACGAGCGTGTGGCGCCCTTCGAACGCCAGTCGTTCGCGTGCGGCGGCCACGATTTCACGCAGGTCGGCGACATTGCCTAGAACCGCACTGAACGGCACGAAGAGCGAGCGCGACGTCGTCGCGAGGATTCGGGCGAGGGTCGTCTTGCCGGTGCCCGGCGGGCCCCAGAGGATCATCGACCGAACTCGATCGGAGGCGATGATCTGGGTCAGCAGGCACTCCGCGCCGAGAAGATGCCGCTGGCCGGCGAGTTCACCGAGCGTGGTCGGACGCATCCGATCGGCGAGCGGGGCATCGGATGTTCGGCGCGCGGCCGCTCGAAACAGAGTCTCGTCCGGGTTACCCGAAGGTCGACGCACGCGCCCAGCCATCCAGGCGAGCCTAGCGCAAAGAAGGCGCAGCGCTGCTCAGTCCAGAACGAATCGAATCAGCACCAGCGCCAGTCCGACACCGAGCAGTAGAAAGCCCAGCGCTACGCCCACGAGAAGTCGGAGGCTCACGCCACTCACCGTCGCGAGACGTCTCGATGCCATCGAGTCAGGATTAGCCAGATAGTTGGGCGGAACCATGGCGGCGACGTCGCGAATGGTCCTATCCGCTGACGCCGATTGGGCCGTCGCAAGTGCGACAGGAGGTCGCAGCCCCATCTGGATTGTCGGAAGTTCGATCGTTGCAGGTTCGGCGATGCTGGCAGGCAGCGCAGGAGCATGTTCGAGTACGGCTTGCAGCGCGAGACCGAAGTCCGCGGCTCGCGCGAAGCGGTCCTCGGGATTCTTCGCCAGCGCGCGAGCGATCACTTGCTCGAGAAGCGGTGGGAACGTGCTGCCGGGTACGCGCTTGCACAGCGGGATCGGAACTCCGGTGACGTGGAGCTGGATGTAGTCCATCGAGTTATTGGCCTCGAACGGGAGTTTGCCGGTCAATACCTCGTAGAGGATCGTCGCGAGAGAATAGATATCGCTCACGGGCGACAGCGGCTTTCCTTGGGCCTGCTCGGGGCTCATGAATTCCGGAGTCCCAAAGACCATGCCCTCCTGCGTCAGGACGACGGAGCCTGGTCGCATCTGGCGATCGCCGACTTTCGCGAGACCGAAATCGAGAACTTTCGGAAAGTCCCGAAACAGTGCCGACTGAACGAGAAAGATGTTCTCAGGCTTGAGGTCGCGATGAATGATGCCCGCCTCGTGAGCCTCGTCGAGCGCGCCGCACACCTGAACGAGAATGGGAAGTGCGCGCCACACCGGAAAAGGTCCGTCGGCGCGGACGGATTGATTGAGATTCTTCCCTTCGAGATACTCCATGATCATATAGAGTGAACCGTCGTCGAGCTCACCGTAGAGGAACACCTTGGTGGTGTTTGGGTGCGTGAGCTGGCTCATGGCGCGCGCCTCGCGACGAAAGCGGGCTACGAGGTCCGATCGATTCGCGAGCTTCGGGTGGAGGATCTTCACGGCCACCATGCGGTTCATTTCGCGCTGCAGGGCCTTGTATACGGCGCCCATGCCGCCCGACCCGATTCGCTGCAAGATCTGGAAAGTACCATCCAGAATGTCGCGTCCGATGAACGGGTCCTCTGCGGGCATCGGGGTCGTACTCCTTGTGGTATC
>Ga0326728_10023311_pt1 | contig 11358 bp, 7 predicted proteins | sample MB3enrmetagenome_FD_207602 | JGI IMG/M metagenome (GOLD analysis project Ga0326728, IMG submission 207602) | Lab enriched peat soil microbial communities from McLean, Ithaca, NY, United States - MB31MN | ecosystem: Environmental > Terrestrial > Soil > Wetlands > Peat | place: USA: New York... | reverse complement strand
TTGAAGTAAGCTGTTCATGGGGGCTGCTTTTCCGAACGAATTTTGTTTCGTCACAAATATTCTATTGGGATTCAGTCCCCACTCAAAACATTTTTTAAACTTTTTGTTTTTGCAGGCTCGGAGGGGGCAGGATGCGAATTTTGCAAGTCCCTCTTTAGCTCGCCCTTTGTTTTCCCGAGCCATCGTCGCGCACCCGGATATAATCAATGTTCCTCATGCCTCCGCGATCCAGCCTCAGGTCCACTTACTATGTGGCCGCCATTTTGCTGCTGCCGCTGGTTGCGTTGTGGCGCCATGCCGATCCGTTGTTCAGCCCTCTCTGGCAATCCGATCCATGGTTTTATCTGGGCTATTTCCGCGACTTAGTGAACTTCAAGCGGGATTTGTTCCCCGGCTTCTACTACGGGAGCAGGTTGTCGTGGATCCTGCCCGGCTGGCTCGCTCACCGGATGCTCCCGCCGTTATTCGCCAATGCCGTATTGCACCTGGGCGTTCATACCGTCGCCACTCTGTCCCTGTTCTGGATTCTCCGGACCACCGCCGGCGTTCGCGCGGCATTCCTGACCGCCATCCTTTTTTCCGTGTACCCCTGGTTTTGGGCCGTCACCGGGTGGGATCACGTCACCGGCGCCGCAATCGCCTACCTCCTGCTGGGCATGGCCTGCCTTACCACGGCTGCGGAGAGACCTTCGAGCAGGTGGCCCCTGGCGCTGGCCGGCATGAGCCTCACCGGAGCCATGGTTGCCCACTTGTTTCTGGCGGCGTTCGTTCCCCTGGTGCTTCTCTACTACGCCGGCATGGTGTGGGCGCGCCGGGCTCCCCTGAAGCCAACCCTCAGCCACGCGGCCATCTGGCTCGCCGTCGGATTTCTGGGCCTGACCGCCCCGCTCAGCGCCATCAACGGCTTTCTGATCGACGGGAATTTCTGGTTCTGGTCGCCCTCCTTTCGTACCGCCTCCGCTGTGGTGCATAGCTACGCCTGGCCCGAGAGTATCTGGTATGAACACCGCTTGGTCCCTTGGCTCTGGCTCCCGATCGCATCCGCCGCGGTGGCCGTGGTCTCCATCTGCCGATGGCGCAGCGCCGTGAACCGCCGGGATGTCGCCGGCCTGATGGTCTCAGCCCAACTCCTGCTCGCCCTCGCGTTCATGGCGGCCATGCAAGTGCGGGGCATTACCTTGCTGGGCCACTATTACTACGCCTGCTACTTGCTGCCTTTCGCATTTCTGGTCATCGGCCACTCGTTTTGGCGGGCGGCGGAGAAGATGCATGCCCGCGCGTATCGGGTGGCATGTGCCGCGGTGGTGGTGCTGGCGGCCGCAGCTTGGTACGACCCCGCCAGCCATCCCGCTCCGGGTAGACTGGCGTGGCTGATCGCCGCCGCCTTCGGCGCCTTGGCGGCGTCCCTGGCGCTGCGCAAATGGCCGGCCGGCGTTTTTTTGGGGATCGCGGGTTTCGTGGTGCTGATGTTCGCCACTTACAATGGCTCCAACCAGTCGGGCCGTCTGCATGCCACGCGCGCGGAATATCAACGCGTGATGGATGCCCGCCAACGCATTGAGAAACGGCGCGGCGACTCCCCCATATTGTTCTGGTACGACAAGCAGGAGCCCGCGGTCCCAGAGTATTTCGCGCTGAACGCCTCGTATATTGCCGAGTTCGCCCGGATCGGCGAACACTTCCCCTCGGGTTGCCCGGAGCGCGCCGGCAACGGGACCATGGTGGCGGTCAGCTCGCGGCGGGAGGGCGCGGCGGAAATCGCGCGCAGCGCCTTGGACCGTTGCTGGAGCGGCGCCGGCCTGAAGGCCGTCATCACCGATACCTTCGTCGGCAGTCAAGCGCCCCATCCATACGCCATCAGCCTGCTGGGTACGGAAATCGACCACTCCGTGCTGCGTGCGCTGAGCGTCAGTTTCGGTCTGTCGCCGGGAAAGGGGGTTCTACAGTTGTCGCCGAACGCCACTCGGGACGAGCCCCTGCCCTTAGATCGCTGGTATCCCACCCCAGGCACCTTGCAGTCCGCCACGTTCGAGGGAATCGAGGTCCAGACACCTCGCGGCGGCGGCGCCTACGCCATCACCTATCCAGCTCTGGTGATGCCGGCGGCCGGGCGTTACCGCTTCGCGTTGCGGTACTCGCCACGATCCGGCCGGTTCGCCTTCGGAGCCTTTCCCGCGGATGAATCGCGCTGGCTGGCCTTCGTTCAGTCCCGGCGCACCTGGGGGCGGCACGGCGAAGAAGCGGCCTTTTCCCTGGATCTCAACCAGGGCGATTCAGTCATCTTGCGGATTGCCAATTCCAACTCTAGGGATTGGCCGTCTTCATTTACCATCGAGGACGTCATGGTCTATCTGTTCGCCCCCGCCAGGTGACAGAGCGGCGGTGGTAGCCGCTCGATCCGTGGAGCGACCTTCTAGGTTGCCACGCCGGCGTCCGTGCCGGCGTTCTTCGGGAAATGCCGGCAGGAATCCCGGCATGGCAGGCGAAACGCCCGCTCCACGGCGCGTTGGACAAGGTGCATCATTCGTTCCGCGTTACGCTGGAGTGCGGAAACACCACCGGCCACAGGCGGGACCGCCGCAGGCCGGACCATGTCGATGGCCGCTCCGTCCCCGGCGCGAGTGCCTGGATCAACTGGCGGCCCTCCACCGAGAACGGCGCGTCCTCTCGCTTGAGAGTGCCATCGGGCTGTTCCACCAGCAGAATGATGCGCTCTACCGGCGCCGCCATGTCCGGCTGAGAACCGGCAACTTCGGGATCGGTCCAGTACAGTTTGCCGTCCGCATGCAAGCCCAGGCGGCTTCTCCACTGATCGCTGAACACCACGAAGACCTTTGGTCCGGGGTAGTCCTCGAAGAGCCGCGAGAAGCCTAGCTGCAATCCGTGGACCTGAAAGTTGATGGACGGGCGGCGCGCTCCGGCGGGGAACAGCGTGGTGTCCTCAAGCCACTGCCGGCGGATCACCAGCAGAGTATCCGTGCGGGCATCCGGGGTCAGTTGCATGATCTCGGGATATAACTGGCCCATGTGCCTCCACTCCCGCCGGTAGTCTTCTTGAATCACAAACGAGTACAGCAGAATCAGCAGGCAGAATGCCGCCGCTCCGGCCCCCGCCAGCAGGCGCGTCCAGCGGCGCCGGCAAATCGCCAACGGATACCACAGCATTCCCGCCACCACCAGGCTGCTGCCGGGAATAGCCGCCAGCGAGAACCTGGTGTCCCGCCCGGCCAGGGGGTAGAACAGACGGTGGCCGTTGCTGAAGTACGAAAGCGCGTAGCCGAGGAGTATCATCCCGAGGCCGGGCGCCAGAACGCGTGCGAACCACCAGCGCGTTCGGGGCGAGGCGATTCGAGCCGTTCGCCGCATCCCGGCCGACGGCAATCGAAGAAGACTCGCGACCGCCGCGAGCGCTAGCAACAGGCCCCAGACCAGGCTCTCCAGGCTGGTCTCACGGACCGCCAGAAAAACGGCATAGATATAGGACCGGAACGACATGAATGCGCTGTAGACCGCGAACAGTAGCACCTCTCCAGCCACGTGGAGTGGAGTCTCCGCCGTGGCCGTCATCAGCCGCGATTCGGAGGCCTGCCTCCGCACTACCAGGTACGCCACCAGGATGAGGCCGCAAATCGAGACGTGAATCGCCCTCTGACGCCACGTCTTGCGTCCGCGGCGAACGAACGGCGCCGCGAAGAATACGAAGAACAGCGGCTCATAAGTCAGCAGCGAGAGAATCGCCAGAGGGTATGAAGCCGCGGCATAACGACGGCGTGCGTACACCAGAATGGCCGCGAAGAGGAACATCAGGCCCGGCGCCGCCCAAAGCGTGCCGTCCAGGTACGGGCGAATGGAGGAGAGGGGCGATATGGCGAACAGGAGCGCGCCCAGAGCGGCCAGGAATGCGGTGTAGCGCAGCCGCAGCACCCGGAAGAACATCAGCACGGATGCGGCGTGCAGCAGAGCGGCGAGGACATAGAGCAGCCCGATGCTGTGAAAGGCGCTGCCCAGATAGCCGCATGTCCAGAGAAGACATTCCTGCACCGGCCTTCCGAGATAGAAACCGCGCATCGCTCCCCACATATCTGCGAACCACCGTCCCGGCCGCACCAGCCAGGCATCCGTAATGTAGTACCAGTCATCCTCGTAGAAACCGAATGAGGCGCAGTGAAGGAAGTTAGCCACCAGGGAAACGGCCGTCAGGACCAGATAGACCGCCCCTTCGCCCGTCCTGCTGTGCGGAATGCCAGCCGTTTGAGTCCTCATGCCGGGGGGGGACACGGCGAAGCAGCCTCGCCCCCGCCAGGCGACGGTTCGTCGCTCTCCACCACCACAAAGCGCGGCATGCCGCGGGTCTGTTCGAAGATCCTGCCAATGTATTCGCCCAACACTCCCACGGACACCAGTTGCACCGCGCCCAGAAAAGTCAGCACCACCATCAGCGAAGTCCAGCCCTCCACGGTCCGGCCGCCGGCGAATTGCGCCACTGCATAGGCGCTAAATGCCAGGCAGCCGCAGGCCGTAACCAGCCCCAGATAAAACGAGAGGCGCAGCGGCGCGGAGGACAGCCCCGTGATGGCCTGAGCCGAAAGACGCAGCATTTTGCGCAGGCTGTAGCCGCTCTTCCCGGCGGATCTGGGCGGCGCCGCGTATTCCAGTTGCACGGACGGAAACCCCAGCCACGCCACCAGTCCGCGCAGAAACGGCTGGCGGTCGCGGAAACGCAGCAGGCCGTTCACCACCTGGCGATCCAGCAATTGATAGTCCGCCGCCCCGTTCACCACCGGCGCTTCGCTCAGCAAATTGATCAACCAATAGAACAGGCGCGAGGTGATTCGCTTGAACAGCCCGGCGCCCTGAGTTTGCAGCCGGACCATCCGCACCACGGGCGCACCGCTCCGCCACGCCCGCACCATGTCCGGCAGGAGCTCCGGCGGGTGCTGCATGTCGCAGTCGAGAGTAATCACCGCCGCTCCGCGCGCCGCTTCCAGGCCCGCCAGCAGAGCGGCTTGATGACCGAAATTGCGTCCGAACCGAACCAGCCGCACTTTGCGCGATTGGGCGCGCAATTCCCGCACCGAGCGCGCCGTACCGTCGGACGAGCCGTCATCCACGAAGATCATCTCCAGCCATTCGCCCGCCGGCAGACACCGCTGGATTCGCTCGAAGATCGCGCGAACGTTGGACTCTTCGTTGTAGGCCGGAATGACAATGCTGACAGCATCGGCGGCGGCCGGCGAGATCTGTTCGGAAGCCAAGCACGATTGTACAGCACGCCGATGAGACCGTCCATGCCCGGTTCCGGCGACACCGCACCCCCCTCGCCGCGCGGTAGTGTACAATGAGCTTCTGAAGTTTAAGCCGCGGTGTTGCCGGTGTGCTTCGTATGTCTCTCGTGTTGGAATTACTCCGATTTCTCGGTTCGAGAAAGAAATTCTGGCTGATTCCGCTCGTGATCCTGACTCTTTTGTTCGGCGCCCTGGTGGTGCTCACCCAGAGTTCCGCGGTCGCTCCGTTCATTTACACTATTTTTTGAGCGGCCGTGACGGCGCTCGAATTCCTCCTGCATGAAGATTCTGGGAATATCGGCGTTCTACCACGATAGTGCGGCGGCCCTGATCTCCGATGGCGAAATCGTGGCGGCCGCCCAAGAGGAGCGCTTCACCCGCAAGAAACACGACTCCGGCTTTCCGCGACAGGCCGTCGATTTCTGCCTGCGGCAAGCCGGCACGCGCCTCGCCGGCGTCGATCGCGTGGTCTTCTATGATAAGCCGTTCCTGAAGTTTGAACGGCTGCTGGAAACCTATCTGGCATTCGCTCCCCGCGGAGTCCGCTCGTTCCGCATGGCCATGCCCCTGTGGGTCCGGGAAAAGCTGTTCCAGCGGGAACTCCTCGGCGGGGAATTGCGCCGTCTGGACGAGGGCTTCTCGCCCAAACGCCTGCTGTTCGCGGAACATCATCTGAGTCACGCCGCCAGCGCCTTCTATCCCTCTCCGTTCGACGAGGCCGTGATTCTCACCATGGATGGCGTCGGCGAATGGGCCACCACCTCAGTGGGGATCGGACGCGGGGCCGATATCCGCCTCACCAAGGAAATTCACTTCCCTCACTCCCTCGGGCTGCTGTATTCCGCCGTCACCTATTACACCGGTTTCAAGGTGAATTCGGCGGAATACAAGGTGATGGGGCTGGCTCCCTATGGAACGCCCAGGTACGTGCAGGAGATCTACGACAACCTGGTGGACGTCAAGCCCGACGGCTCGTTCCGCCTCAATCTGGATTTCTTCGACTATTGCACCGGCCTGACCATGACCAACGAGAAGTTCGACAAGCTGTTCGGCGGTCCCGCGCGCCGGCCGGATGAGCCGCTCACCGGGCGGCACATGGACGTGGCCGCATCCGTGCAGAGAGTCCTCGAGGAAATCGTCCTCCGGATCACGCGCTCGCTGGCCGCCGAAACCGGTATCGGGAACCTCTGCCTGGCCGGCGGCGTCGCGTTGAATTGCGTCGCCAACGGACGCATCCTGCGCGACGGCGCTTTTCGAAACCTGTGGATTCAGCCGGCCGCGGGGGACGCGGGAGGCGCTCTGGGCGCGGCCCTCTCCGTTTACCATTCCTTTGCCGCCCAACCGCGCGTCATTTCGGATTCGGCGGATTCCATGCAGGGCGCTTATCTGGGCCCCGAGTTCCCCCAGGCCGAAATCGAAGCGCGCCTCCAGGCCGCCGGCGCCCGGTTCCACATCTTGGACGACCAAGCCCTGCTCTCCGCCTGCACCCAGGAATTGATCTCCGGCGCCGCCCTGGGCTGGTTTCAAGGAAGAATGGAATTCGGCCCGCGAGCGCTGGGCGCGCGCTCGATCCTCGCCGACGCGCGATCTCCCAAGACCCAGTCTCTGCTCAATCTCAAAGTCAAATTCCGGGAGTCCTTCCGGCCGTTCGCTCCGTCGGTGCTACGCGAGCGCGTGGCGGACTGGTTTGAGCTGGATGGCGACAGCCCCTACATGCTGCTGGTCGCCAACGTGCGCGAGGATCATCGCATCCCCATGACCCCCGCGCAGGAGGCTCTGTTCGGAATTGAAAAGCTGAACGTGCCTCGGTCCGACATTCCCGCCGTGACGCACGTGGACTACTCGGCTCGCATCCAGACCGTTCACCGGACCACCAACCCCCGGTACTACGCCCTGTTGCAGCAGTTTTACGAGCGCACCGGTTGCCCCGTCATTGTCAACACCAGCTTCAACGTTCGCGGCGAACCCATTGTGTGCACTCCGGAAGACGCGTTTCACTGCTTCATGGGCACGAATATGGAAGCTCTGGCGGCCGGAAACTGCTTCCTGCGCAAGAGCGAACAGGACACCAACCTGGCACAGCAGTACCAGTCGAAGTTCGATCTGGATTGACGGGCGCCGGCAGGTTACCGCTGGTTCGCCTTCAGCACCTTTTTGCGCAGCCGGATGGATTGCGGCGTCACTTCCACGTATTCGCCGTCGCGGATGAACTCGATGGCCTGTTCCAGGTTCAAAACTCGCGGAGGCACCAGGCGGATGGCTTCGTCGGCGGTGGAGGCGCGCATGTTGGTGAGCTTCTTTTCCTTGACGATGTTGACGTCGAGGTCGGCTTCCTTGGCGTTCTCGCCCACGATCATGCCTTCGTAGACTTCGGTACCGGGCGTGACGAAGATTTCGCCGCGTTCCTGGAGGTTGAAAACGGCGTACCCGGTGACTCTGCCGGGCCGGTCCGCCACCAGCGCACCGGTGGGCCGCATGGGGATCTCGCCCTGCCACTCGATATAGCCGTGGAAGAGCGAGTTCATGATGGCGGTGCCGCGCGTGTCGGTGAGCATTTCGCTGCGCAACCCGATCAGGCCGCGGGACGGCACGTGAAACTCAAGGCGCACGCGGCCGGAGCCGTGGTTCACCATCTTGATCATCTTCCCTTTGCGCGAGCCGAGTTTCTCGATCACCACCCCGAGAAACCTCTCGGGGCAGTCGATGACCAGAAGCTCGACCGGCTCCTGCACGTTGCCGCCCACGGTGCGCGTCAGGATCTCGGGCTTGCCGACCATCAACTCGAAGCCTTCGCGGCGCATCATCTCGATTAGAATGGCAAGCTGCAATTCGCCGCGGCCCATCACTTTGAAGGTGTCGTGTTCCAGTTCTTCCACGCGAATGGACACGTTGGTGAGCAGCTCCTTGTCGAGCCGCTCGCGCAGGTTGCGCGACGTCACCCATTGGCCCTCGCGCCCGGAAAACGGCGAGGTGTTGATGGTAAACGCCATGGCGATTGTCGGTTCGTCGATCTGAATCTGCGGCAGCGGCTCCGGCGTTTCGGCGCTGGTGACGGTCTCGCCGATGGTGATGCCCTCCACGCCGGCAATCGCGAGGAGATTGCCGGGGATTCCCATGGTTTCGTCCACGCGCTTCAGCCCTTCGAAGGAGTATAGCTTCGTAATGCGGGTGTTGTGGAGCGAGCCGTCCCGCTTGGCGATGGCCACGGTGTCGCCATATCGCAGCGTGCCGTTGAAAACGCGGCCAATGGCCAGGCGGCCCAGGTAATCGCTGTAGTCCAGGTTGGCCACCAGCATCTGGAGCACTCCGTCCGGATCGCCCACGGGGGCGGGAATGTGCTCGACGATGGCGTCGAACAGCGGACGCAGGTCGCTCGACGGGTCTTCCATGGAACGCTTGGCCACGCCGGTTTTGGCGATGGTGTAAAGCACCGGGAAATCCAGTTGGTCTTCCTCGGCGTCGAGGTCTATGAACAGGTCGTAGATCTCGTTGAGGACTTCCTGCACGCGCGCGTCGGGCCGATCGATCTTGTTGATCACCACGATGGGAGGCAGCTTGGCCTCGAGCGCTTTCACCAGGACGTAGCGCGTCTGCGGCAGGGGGCCTTCGCTGGCGTCCACCAGCAGCATGACGCCATCCACCATCTTGAGCGCGCGCTCCACTTCGCCCCCGAAATCGCTGTGGCCGGGCGTGTCGACGATGTTGATCTTGACGCCGTGGTAACGGATGCCAGTAATCTTGGCGAGGATGGTGATGCCGCGCTCGCGTTCCAGCTCATTGGAGTCCATGACGCGTTCCACGTGCTCCTCGTGCTGGCCGAAGATGCCGCTCTGATTGAGCATGGCGTCCACCAGCGTGGTTTTGCCATGGTCCACGTGGGCGATGATGGCGATGTTGCGAATGGCGTTATTGCTGCTTTTCATGAATCACGTCGATCGGATTGAGGCGCGAGAGGGCTTTCCGTGGTCAGCCGCGGGAAATCTTCGGCGGTCTAATGCAAGTTTACCATGCCGGCTGCCCGGGACCGGGAGGTCCGTATCACAGACCGGCGTGGTAGAATTCATCAAGCGTGGCATCCACATCCCCTACGGGCTTGGGTTTGGGCGTCCCCGGCGATGACCAATTCAGAGCCGAACTGTTGGCCGTGCTGTCGTCGGAAGCTTTCCGGCGCTCGCCGAAGCTTACGCGCCTGCTCAGGTACTTGTGCGACAAGCAACTCAGTGGGCTGGCCGGTGAGATCACGGAATACAGCATCGCTCTCGATGCGCTCGGCCGGAATGCCCAATTCGACCCGCAGCAGGATGCCGTGGTTCGCGTAGACACTCATCATCTTCGCAGGAGGCTGAGGGAGTACTACTCCACGGGCGCCGGAGCCGATCACCGGATCCAGATTGTCATTCCCAACGGGCAGTACGTCCCGCGGTTCGTGCTGCGCGGTGCGACTCCGTTGGCGGTGGCGCAAGATGGGTCTGGAACCCCCGAGTCGAAGCTGGTATTGGCGAAGTGGATCTTCGGCAAGTGGAGGTGGTTGGCCGCCTTAGTCCTCGCCGTGCTGGTCGTCGCCTGGGCTGCCCCGCACTACCGGCAGGCGGTTTCCCGGCTGATGGGTTCCCGGGCGGCGCCAAGCCCCTCGGATCGAGCACCCGCCCTGGCGCCGGCGGAACCCGAGGCGATTCGGATCGCCGCCGGAGACCGGACGGCGACCTACATCGACACGGCTGGACGGGCTTGGCTACCCGACCGGTATTTCGCCGGCGGCACAACTTTCCACCGTCCCGCCACACAGATTCAGCGGACGCCCGATCCGGATTTGTTTCAAAACGGCCGGGAAGGGCAGTTTGTCTACACCATCCCGCTCGATCCCGGCATCTATGAGCTGCACCTGTACTTCGCGGAGACCGGCGTGACCGCCGACGCGCTGCGTAGCGTCAGCATTGCCATCAACGGGCAACCGGCTTTGGGTGTCGACGTGGCCTCCGACGCCGGTGGAATCAATACAGCTACGGCGAAGATTTTCAAGGACATCTCCCCGGCCAAAGACGGTTTCCTGCACCTGGCGTTCCAAGCCGCCGAGCCCGGTTTTCTGAACGCGATTGAGATCCTGCCGGGAATCCGCGGCAAGATCCGTCCGATTCGGATCACCGCCGGGGATCGTGTCTTCCGCGATCACGCCGGGCAGGTCTGGCTGCCCGATCAGTGGGCCGCCGGCGGGCGGATCAGCACCCGCGTGGTATCCATCGACGGGACTCCGGACGCCGGATTGTACCAGTGGAGAAGAGTCGGACATTTCAGTTATTCGATTCCCGTGGTGGAAGGCGGAGTCTATACCGTGATTCTGCACTTCTCCGAGAACTGGTTTACACCACCCAATTCCCAAGTCGGAGTGGGAAGCCGCGTCTTCGATGTTTATTCCAACGGGACTACGCTCCTCAAGGGTTTCGACATCCTGAAGGAGGCGGGCGGCGTTGCGAACCGCGCGGTCGTTCGGGTCTTGCGCCATGTACCGGCTTCGTCGCTGGGAAAGATCGACCTCACCTTTGTGCCGATTGTTAATTATGCGCTGATCAACGCCATAGAGGTCCTGGAAGAGTAGGTTTTAACTTCAGGCCCCGGTGGCTTCCCGCGGTTAAATTAACCTCATGAAACTTCCAGGGGTTCCCGACTGCGCATAAAATGCGTTTGAGCATGGGGCGGCGCCAATACTGCGTTTCTACTCCATCGGGGCGCCCATAGCCGGTTCACCACACCTGTTGCTCTGGCGCTATAATCTTAGGCATCAAGCCTGCGACAGTCTCGCACGGGCATTGCTTGTTGCTTGTTTGTACTGAAAGGGGGTAGTTGCATCATGCCGCGTTTCCGAACCTTGTTTGTTCTTTTCCTGCTGGCGATGTTGTGCGCCAGTCTGGCCTATTCGCAAGCTGTTAACGCCACGCTGCTCGGCGCCGTCACGGATGCTTCCGGCGCGGTTGTGCCGAATGCCAAAGTGACCATCACCGAGGTCAACACCGGAGTCGGCCGCTCCGCTCAGACCAACGAAAGTGGGAACTACACCTTCCCCGATCTGCCTCCGGGC
>Ga0326728_10023309_pt1 | contig 11359 bp, 5 predicted proteins | sample MB3enrmetagenome_FD_207602 | JGI IMG/M metagenome (GOLD analysis project Ga0326728, IMG submission 207602) | Lab enriched peat soil microbial communities from McLean, Ithaca, NY, United States - MB31MN | ecosystem: Environmental > Terrestrial > Soil > Wetlands > Peat | place: USA: New York... | reverse complement strand
AGGTCTCCAAGGGGGTACGCAAGACCATGGAGGACCTGAAAAAAACCATGCCGGACGGAATCGAGTATGTGATTGCCCTGGACACCACCGAGTTCGTGCGGCTGTCTATCGAGGAGGTGATCCACACACTGTTCGAAGCGATAGTACTCGTGATACTGGTCGTTTACCTCTTTCTACAAAATTTTCGCTCAACGATTATTTGCACGGTTGCGGTCTTCGTCTCCCTGATCGGCACCTTCTGCGGGATGTTGGCGCTGGGCTTTTCAGTCAACTTGCTGACCCTTTTCGGCATCGTACTCGCCATCGGCATGGTCGTGGATGATGCAATCGTGGTTGTCGAGAACGTCGAAAGAAATATGGTGAAGGCACATCTCCCTCCAAAGGAGGCCACAATAAAGGCCATGGAGGAGATCGGCACGGCGCTCATAGCAGTAGTGCTGGTCATGGCTTCGGTATTCATTCCTGCGGCATTCCTGCCCGGCACCACGGGCCAGCTCTACAAGCAATTCGCGATCACCATCGTCATCTCCGTGGCCCTATCAGGATTCATTGCGCTGACGCTCACGCCTGCGATGTGCGCTGTCATGCTGAAGCACTCAAAGCCGCCGCAGAAAGGCCCCTTCGCCTGGTTCAATCGTCTGTTCGACCGTTTTACCCTCGCTTTCGGCGATGCGGTGGTGTTCATGATAAAACGGATGACGGTTGCGTTTGTAATCCTGGCAATTTTGATCTGGGGACTTGTTCACCTGTTCCGCACGACTCCGACGAGCTTCGTGCCCAACGAGGACCAGGGCTACCTCATGGCCCAAATCATCATGCCCGATGCGGCGAGCCTCTACCGCACCTCCGACACTTCAAGCCAGGTGGACGAGTTTTTTGCGAATAACCCGGCGGTTGAATACCGGACCGCGATAAACGGCTACAGCATTATCGACAGCCAGTACAAGCCCAACGTGTCGACCTTTTTCGTCACGCTCAAAGAGTTCAAGGAACGCTACTCATCAAAAGAGCGGGCCCGCAAGGAGAACGCCAATACGGTGCTGGCCGAAGTCGCCGCAAAAGCCCGAAACATCAGGACCGGTCTGATGATCCCGATCGCCCCCCCGGCGATCCCGGGGATTGGAACAACCGGCGGTTTCGAGTTCTGGGTACAGGACAAGGGCGCGGGGGAACCGGCACGTCTCTATGAGATCACCCAGCAGTTTCTCGCAAAGGCCCGAACGCGTCCCCAGCTCACCGCTCTAAACTCCACCTTTCGCGCCGCATCCCAACAGTTGCGGGCCGACGTCGACCGCTCCAGGGCGGTGCTTCTCGGCGTCTCGATAGAAGACGTTTACAGCGCACTTCAGGCACAGTTCGGCTCGATCCAGATCAGCCAGTTCAACCAGTACAGCCGGGTCTGGAATGTCATCCTTCAGTCCGACGCCCCATACCGTCTGGAACCCAGTGACATCACCAGGCTGTACACGAGATCGGTCAACGGTAAGATGGTCCCCCTGTCGGCCATGGTTAAGACCAGTTTCGTTACAGACCCCGACCTGGTGCCCCATTTCAACGGCTTTCCCGCAGCCCAGGTTACCGGCGGTGCGGCCCCTGGATTCAGCTCGGGCGAAGCGCTCCAGGCGATGGAGGAGGTAGCGGGCGAAGTGCTGCCCGGCGGCTATGGCTTTGCCTGGTCAGGGATGGCGTACGAGGAAATAAAATCGGGTGGGACCTCCGCGTCAGCCTTCGTATTCGGCCTCATAATAGTCTTCCTGGTGCTATCCGCCCAGTTCGAGTCATGGACCCTGCCCGGCTCCGTTATGACGGCCGTGCCTTTCGGCATCCTCGGCGCTCTGGCCTTTAATGCGATGCGCGGTCTCGAAAACGATGTCTACTTCCAGATCGGAATGCTGGTGCTCATCGGCCTCGGGGCAAAGAACGCCGTTTTGAGGGTGGAATTTGCCGTCGACCTGAGAAAGCAGGGGCTCTCGATCATGGAAGCTACAATTCAGGCCGGCGAGGAACGGTTCAGGCCGATCATCATGACCTCGCTTGCATTCGTCTTCGGCGTCCTGCCCCTTGCCATCGCCACAGGGGCAGGCGCCAATGCGCGGCACTCGATCGGCACAGGCATCATGGGCGGCATGATCGGCGAAGCCACACTGGCCATGCTCTACGTACCGCTTTTCTTTTACCTCTTCGACAGGCTGACGGAACGCTCAGAGGCAAAGAAAAAAAAGTTGAAGCCTCCAGGCGAAAGCCCTCCAGCGGTCGAGCCGCTTGAGAACCCGGAGGGAAGCTGACATGCGCCGATTAGCCATCCTTGCAATTACGGCTTTGCTGGCAGGCTGTATGGTCGGTCCCAACTATCAGCGCCCCGCGGTGGACACCCCTCAGTCCTTCCGGTTTGAAGAAAAGGACGCACGCGATACCGCCAACACCGATTGGTGGAAGCAGTTTGAAGACCCTGCGCTTGACACTCTGATAGCAGAGGCGCTGGCGAATAACAGGACAGTCAAAATAGCCGCCGCTAACATCGAACAGGCTGCCGGCGTACTAATGCAGACGCGCGCGCCGCTGTTTCCGCAGATCAGCTACAGCGGAAGCGCTGTACGAGAGCGGCTGAGCCAGCTCAATTACGCAACCGTGGTGCCGCCCACCGTCCCAAACCCGCTGTCGTCTTTCCAGTTGCTCGCCGGCGCAAACTGGGAGATCGACCTGTGGGGACGAATCAGGCGGCTGACGGAATCCGCTCAGGCAAGTCTTTTCGCAACCGTGGAAGCACGCTGTGGCGTTATCCTTTCCCTGGTCGCTTCGGTTGCGACCTCCTACATTCAGCTTATCGCACTCGACGATCAGCTCGAAATAGCCAACCGAACTCTTGCCGCCTACGGAGAGACTGTCAAGCAGTTCGAACTAAAATTCAAACACGGGCAGGTCTCCTCCATGACCGTCGAGCAGGCGCGGTCACAGTACGAAACCGCGGCGGCGTCGATACCGCCGATCAAATCGCAGATCGTGCAAACCGAAAACGCCATATGCATCCTGCTGGCCCGCAACCCCGGCCCTATTGAGCGTGGCAAGCCGCTCTCCGAGCTTGCGATTCCTGCCGTTCCAGCCGGTCTGCCGTCTCAGTTGCTCAGCCGAAGGCCCGACATCGCCCAGGCCGAGCAGAATCTGATTGCCGCAAACGCCCAGATCGGGGCGGCCCAGGCGCTTTATTTCCCTACGATCTCGCTTACCGGCGCTCTCGGCACTTCCAGTTCGGACCTGTCCAACCTCTTCCAGGGTCCGGCGCGGATATGGACTTATGCCGGGTCGATTACCGGCCCGATTTTCACTGCAGGAGCGATCGCCGGCCAGGTCAAGCAGGCCGAGGCCCAGCAGCAAGCAGCGCTTCTTTTCTATGAGAATGCCATTCAGAGCGCTTTCAGGGATGTCGAAAATGCGCTCTCCTCACACGCGGAACTCGTCGGCCAACTCCAGGCTCAGGATCGTCTCGTGAAGGCTCTCAGGGAATACGCACGCCTCGCCAGGATGTTGTACGACGGCGGCTATACGCAGTATCTCACGGTACTCTATGCGGAGGCGCAGCTCTTTCCCGCCGAACTCACCTATGCCCAGATACAGGGCTCTGCCTTAGCTTCGCTCGTCGGTATCTACCAGGCAATGGGCGGAGGATGGGTAGCCATGGCGGACAAGCTCACCGGACCCGTCATGAGGTCGCCTGCAACCAGCAAGAAGACTCGTGAGTAGTTTTTTGCCGGGTTGCCAGACCTGCAGAGAGCGCTGCACGTCAGGCAAAGGACAGGAAGATGATCCCATGTATTAAGAAATCGGTGGCATTTGGCCCCGAGCGCATTGTGTGCCATCACCCCGGATGCAATGGGTTTGGAGGGAATACCTGTTGGCATGCTGACGATCGGTTCTCTGGGGGAACCTGTGGATGAGCCTGAACGGGTTTTCGCTAGGATCGCTCGTGATCCGGTTAATCCTTACACGGTACCTTGAAGGGAGAGAAAAACTATGAAAACCACACTTTTCAAGCATCCTCTGATTGCGTTGCTGATTTTTCTTATGGCAGCGCCATCCGGGGTTTTGGCGCAGGATACCGGCTCAGCGAAGTCCTTTGGACAGGAACAACTGAGCCAGATGCTTGCCCCGATTGCCCTTTACCCTGACTCCCTGCTCGCCAACATATTGGTGGCGGCGTCTTTTCCACTCGAAGTCGTTTCAGCAGATCGTTGGGTAAAGCAAAATAAGGACCTCAACGGAGACCAGCTGGGCGCAGCCGCGGACAAGATGCAATGGGACCTCAGTGTGAAAGCTCTGGTGCCCTTCCCCGAAGTTCTTGCCATGATGAGCGAAAAGCTGGATTGGACCCAGATGTTGGGTGAGGCTTTCCTGGCTCAACAGTCGGATGTCATGGACACCATCCAGCAGTTGCGTGCTAAGGCTCAGGGCGAGGGTTATCTGAAAACCACCAGTGAGCAGACGGTGGAAGTCAAGGGCGAATCTATTGTGATCGAGCCTGCCAGCCCGACGACGGTCTATGTGCCCACCTATGACCCGGCTGTAGCCTACGGCGCCTGGCCCTATCCGGCGTACCCTCCCTATCCTTACTACCCGTATGGGGGAGCCGTCGCCGCGGGAGTTTTGGGCTTTGCAGCCGGGGTGGCTGTCGGGGCGGCATGGAATAATGGATGGGGCCGCTGGAACTGGGGCGGTGGGACTATGAACATCAATAACAGCCGCAACTATAATATCAATGGCAATCACGTTTCACATTACCAAAGCGGGAAATGGAACCAGGGCGCTCGCAACGGGAGTGTCGCAACCCGCCCCGCCGGAGGGCGTGGAGGGGGAAGCGCGGCAGGCGGAAGGAATGATTTTCGCGGTAGGACCCCGAGCCAACTGCCGGCCGGAGGTGGCGGCCGCCAGGGCGCTGGGCAGATCGGTTCACAGCGTCCATCTCAGAGACCGGCGCAAGGCGCGGCGGGAGGCGCCGGCCGGCCGGGTGCAGCGCAGCGCCCGTCTCAGAGACCGGCACAGGGCGCTTCGGGTAGACCTACCGCAGCCTCAGTGCAACAGGGTCTTGCGCAGCGTCAGGGCGGATCGGCGTTCCAGGGTGCAGGGAGTGGCAGGGGCGCCAGGATGGATGCGGACCGCGGTCGCGCGAGCCGTCAAAGTCCCTCGGCAGGGATGCGTGGTCAAGGCTTCGGTGGCGGCAGCCGCGGTATGAGCGGTGGCAGTCGAGGCGGCGGCGGTTTTGGTGGTGGTGGCCGCGGAGGCGGCTCTCGTGGGGGTGGCGGCGGCCGTGGAGGCGGTGGCGGCCGGGGAGGTGGAGGCCGCAGGTAGCAAGCGGATTCCGTTCACTGGAATCATGTACATAGCTCCGGCGCTGAACACTGCTTATGACACACCCGGCATTAAGGAGGATAGATAATGTTTTCATTCAAAAGAACCATTGAAAGGCATCGAGCGTGTCTCTTGTGGTTAGCCGTCGGGCTGACGGCTTCCCTTATATCGGTTTGGTTTTGCGAAAGCGCATCGGCGAGGTTTGGCGGCGCCACGATATGGCCGAGCGATTCGTACAAAAAAGACGTGAGAGCCTACAGGAACCCTGACCACTACAAATCCCCTGAAGGCGCGGTTAAGACCCTGGTCGAGGCGCTGAGCGGAAATGACGAAAAGAAGCTGTCGGCCATTTTCGGACCTGATGGAAAAACGCTCATCTCGTCGGGCGATGAAGTTGCCGACAAAGCGGCTCGCGAGCGTTTTCTCCAGGCGTATCAGGAGAAAAACGAGATAGTAAAGGTCAGCGGGAAAAAGGCTGTTCTCGAAATAGGAAACGACTCCTGGCCTTTTCCGATCCCTATAGTAAAAAAACCCGAGGATGGCTGGTTCTTCGATGTACGGCAGGGCAAAGAAGAGCTTTTGAACCGCAGGATCGGCAGAAATGAGCTTGAGACCATCCAGGTCTGCCTGGCCTACGTTGACGCCCAGCGCGAATATGCCTCGAAGGATCGCAACGGCGACGGCGTCCTGGAATATGCACCAAAGTTTTTGAGCGACCCGGGTACAAAGGACGGCCTTTACTGGGAGACCGGGGAGGGGGAAGAGCAGAGCCCCCTAGGGCCGCTAATCGGAGAGGCTAAAAAAGAAGGGTACGAGAAAAAACCGGGTAACGAGCCCACGCCTTACCACGGCTACTACTACAAGATCCTCAAAGCTCAAGGCAGGAGCGCACCCCGTGGCGCATACGACTACGTCATTGACGGCAGAATGGTCGGCGGGTTTGCCATGGTCGCTTATCCGGCTCAGTACGGGTCGTCGGGAATCAAGACTTTCATCGTAAACCAGGATGGCGTTGTATACGAGAAAAACCTGGGCAAAAATACAGCATCCACCGCACAGGGGATGCAAACGTTCGATCCCGACACAAGTTGGCGCAAAGTGCAAGGCAAGTACTTGGAGATTTCGGGCGAAAACAATGTAGATCAGAAGTCTTTACAGCAGTAACGTTTTACAGAATTGGAGCACATCATGACGAACGGAACCAAATCATCCGATTCCACAAAGACCTCCTCTCGGGGATCAGAGAATCCTTTTGGCTCATGGCCGACATCCGAGTCGGGTACGCAGGCACTTTCATACTGGATCGACTCCTGGCAGCGCACATGGCTTTTCTGGGATGTGATGCGCGAGCGAGGCAATACCTTCATAGAGCATGAAAAGGAGGGCAAGCCGCCCGTCCTCGTCTTCGACTACGAGATGGTTATGGATGGACGCACCCTTGAAGACCCGGCCAACTATGCACTGGTGCGTATCACCCCCCCCGCCGGACATCCCACGGACCTCAAGAAGCGCCCATTCGTTGTAATCGATCCGAGGGCCGGTCACGGGCCGGGCGTCGGCGGCTCCAAGATAGACAGCGAGATCGGCATTGCGCTGCGCGCGGGACATCCATGTTATTTCGTGATGTTCTTCCCAAAACCATGCCCGGGGCAGACGATTGAGTCGGTTGCCCGCGCCGAGGGGATGTTTCTGCAAAAAGTCATCGAACTGCACCCTGATGCCGATGGCAAGCCGTTCGTGATCGGCAACTGCCAGGGCGGCTGGGCGCTGATGATCCTCGCGGCCGTGGCGCCGGACTTATTTGGTCCGATTCTGCTTGCCGGCTCCCCTATCTCCTATTGGGCAGGAGTGGAAGGCAAAAATCCCATGCGCTACACAGGGGGGCTACTTGGAGGTTCATGGCTTTCCTCATTTATGAGCGATATCGGAAACGGCACATTCGATGGCAGCCACCTCGTCCAGAACTTCGAGAACCTGAACCCCTCGAACACTCTATGGGGCAAGCAGTACAATCTTTATTCGAAGATAGACACCGAGCCTTCGCGCTTCCTCGAATTCGAGAAATGGTGGGGAGGATATTTTTTCCTGAACAAGAAGGAAATGGAGTGGATTGTCCAGAACCTCTTCGTCGGCAACAAACTCTCGGCCAATGAGGTGAAATCGGCGGACGGCAAGACCACTGTGAACCTCTACAACATCCGTTCTCCCATCGTTGTCTTCGCTTCATGGGGGGACAACATCACCCCGCCGCAACAGGCGCTGAACTGGATTCCGGACCTCTATGAGAGCGTGGACGAGATCCGCGCCCATGACCAAACGATCGTCTATTGCCTCCATGAAAAAATCGGCCACCTCGGGATTTTCGTCTCCGCTAAAGTGGCGGACCGGGAGCATTCGGAAATAATGAGCGTGATTGACATGATAGACGCCCTTCCCCCGGGGCTCTATGAGGCAAAAATAGAGGATACGCGGCCCGACATGCCACATCTCGAACTCATCGATGGACGTTATTTGATCAAGTTTGAGATGCGCACAATCAATGATATCCTGGCCCTTGGTGACGGCCGTGAGCACGAGCGAGCCTTCAAAGTCGTGAAGAGAGTTTCCGAGATAAACCAGAGCCTTTATGACACTTTTCTTTCGCCTGTCATTCGAGCGATGTCGAACGAAATGACCGCGCAGTGGTCGCGGATGTTACAGCCGGATCGGTTGCAGCGCTATATGCTATCAGACTCGAACCCTGCGATGTGGCCGCTGAAGATATTTGCCGAGATGGTGCGTGAGCAGCGCAAACCCGTTTCCCCTGACAACCCATTCATTAAACTTGAAGCACAGATGTCGGAGCGAATCACAGATTTACTCGACACCTACCGTGACCTGCGTGATGCCTGGTGCGAGCGCCTTTTTAAATCCATATACGAGTCGCCATGGGTCGCCGCGATGGTGGGGCTTGCAGGCGAAAGCGAGAAGCCGGGGGCGCCCAAACCCGAGGACTGGCTGCGTGATGAGCTGAAGCGCCTAAAGGCACTGGAGCACGAGTCGTACATTGAGCAAGGCACGCCGCTCGATGCAGTCGTCCGAATGCTGCTCTACCAGGGGCATGACACCCAGGTGGTCGACGAGCGTCCGTTCCGGCTCATTCAACAGTTCCTTCGCGAAATTCCCGACGATAAGCGCCCGACAATGGAGCAATTGAAGCAGGCTTTCAGGCGCCAGAGCTTCGTCCTGCTTATCGACGAAGAAAGAGCGATAAACGCGTTGCCAAAGCTGCTGCCCGAAATGGACCAGCGTAACCGGGCCTTCGAACTGGTGCACCAGATTGCGACCGCAAGGGCCGGTAAACTGGACAATTCCCAGGAGACGAAAATCCATCATCTCAAGGAGATCCTCGGAATCTCGGAGGTCGATTCGGGTTCATCACAAAAAGGAAACAAGCGGCCGGCGCAGATGAAGAAGGCCGGGCAAGAGACCGGAGCCAGTGAAGCTTAGGGATGAAATATGCGGATTTTGAAGAACATGAAGAATATGACCTTCGATGAGATCGAGGTCGGCGCCTCTGCAAGCTTTTCCCATACACTTGCCCAACCCGGCATCGAACTGCTTGCGCTGGTATCCGGAGATGTCGACCCGTTTCACATTCAACCGGATGGAAGCCCCAGTGATCTAATCGATTCCAATACCATTGACGGGGCTGCAGCGGCTGCACTTATCTCAATCACCGTAGGTGCGAAACTGCCCGGGCCGGGCATGCACATACGCAGCCAAGTCTTGAATTTTCAAGGAACCATTTCAACAGGAGATACCCTTACAGCAGAGGTTATCGCGGTCGAGAAAATCGAAGAGAGCAGTCAAATCGTTCTGGATTGCCGCTGCACCAACCAGGACGGCTTCGAACTGGTGACAGGGAGGGTGACAGTGACGGCACCCCGCCTCAGCGTGACCTACTCTGATGTTGTCCCTCCTCAGCTCACACTGCGCCGGGGTGATGCATTCGTCAGGTTGCTGAGAGCCTGTGAAAAAGTTCCGGCCGTATCATGCGCCATAGCTCACCCCTGCGACCGCGATTCACTCCTGGGTCCAATCGAAGCTGCAGAGCGGGGCATCATCCAGCCTGTGCTGGTTGGTCCGGAACATCGCATACGCGAGGTTGCCCGGGCCGAAGGAATCGATATCAGTCCCTATCGAATAGTGTCCGTCGCCCACAGTCATGCTGCTGCTGAGAAGGCCGTTGAACTGGCGCGTGCCGGAGAGGTGGACGCACTTATGAAGGGAAGCCTTCACACCGATGAACTAATGAGCGCAGTCGTAAGACCCGAAACCGGCCTTCGCACTGCTCGGCGCATCAGTCATGTTTTTGTAATGGATGTGCCGGCCTACCCCAGGCCGATACTTATTACCGATGCCGCAATAAATATATATCCAAAGCTGGAGGATAAGGCTGGAATCATACAAAATGCGGTCGATCTGGCTCATATTCTGGGAGTCAAACAGCCGAAGGTGGCCATTCTTTCAGCAGTTGAAACTATAAACCCCAAAATATCCTCCACTCTCGATGCAGCAGCTCTGTGCAAAATGGCGGATCGGGGCCAGATCACCGGCGCAATCCTAGACGGACCTCTCGCTTTTGATAACGCGGTCAGCCTGACCGCAGCACAAATCAAGGGCATCTTTTCTCCCGTCGCAGGTCAGGCGGATATCCTGCTTGTTCCGGGCCTCGAGGCCGGCAATATGCTCGCCAAACAGCTCTCTTACCTCGCAGGAGCGGAGGGCGCAGGAATCGTGCTTGGCGCCCTGGTGCCCATAGTGCTTACCAGCCGAGCCGATTCCGTGAGAACCCGACTAGCCTCAACCGCAGTCATGGCACTGGTCGCCACTGCTTCCAGAAGTCCAAAAACCAACTCGGGGTGATGTCATGGACGATGCGATTGTGGTGCTGAACTCCGGCTCTTCGAGTTTGAAGTTTTCGGTCTTTGTCCGAAACGAACCCGGACTTCATCCACTGTTTAACGGGCAAATCGGCGGACTTTCCACTCAGCCCCGCTTCGAGGCTTTCCGGGCCGGGGTTTTGCTGGATTCGAAGATCTGGCCTAAATCTGAAGAGATCGGTCATAAGGAGGCGGTTGAGTTTCTGTTCCAGTGGGGTACACAAGGACCGATGGAAGATCACCGCGCGGCTGCAGTCGGTCATCGGGTCGTACACGGCGGCTTGGACTTCACCGGAGCAGTAAAGATCGACGATGAAGTTATAGGGAAGCTCGAAAAGCTGATCCCGCTTATGCCCCTTCATCAGCCATATAATCTCGCGGCTATCAGGGCCGCTGCCGCCTATCGTCCGGATCTGTTGCAGGTGGCATGCTTCGATACCTCCTTCCATCGAACCATGCCCCCTGTGGCGCAGGCTTTCGCTCTGCCCCGGTCATATTTTGAGGCGGGCATACGGAGGTATGGTTTCCATGGTCTTTCCTACGAGTACATCACTTCGATTTTACCCCGGTTCGATGCTGCAGCAGCGGCGGGACGAACGATTATCGCCCACCTGGGAAACGGCGCCAGCATGGCGGCCGTGCGAGGCGGCCGGAGCGTCGATACCACGATGGGCTTCACGCCGGCCGGCGGCCTCATGATGGGCACCCGATCCGGCGACCTCGATCCCGGCGTCCTCGTCTACCTGCTGCTGGAAAAGGGGCGCAATGCGACGACCATCGACTACCTGATCAATCAGCGGTCGGGTTTGATCGGCGTTTCGGGCAGCAGCTCGGACGTCCGCGACCTGCTGGGCCGCGAGGCCGACGATCCGCACGCCGCCCAAGCCGTGGAACTTTATTGCTACCAGGCGAGGAAGTACCTTGGGGCGTTGGCGGCGGTCCTGGGCGGGCTGGACACCCTGGTCTTCACCGCGGGAGTCGGCGCCCATGCCCCCAGCATCCGGGAGCGGATCTGCCGGGACATGGAATTCCTGGGCATCCGCTTGGACGCCGAGCGGAACGCGGCCAATGCGGCCGTCATCAGCGCCGAGCAC
>Ga0326728_10023308_pt1 | contig 11359 bp, 9 predicted proteins | sample MB3enrmetagenome_FD_207602 | JGI IMG/M metagenome (GOLD analysis project Ga0326728, IMG submission 207602) | Lab enriched peat soil microbial communities from McLean, Ithaca, NY, United States - MB31MN | ecosystem: Environmental > Terrestrial > Soil > Wetlands > Peat | place: USA: New York... | reverse complement strand
GTTCTTCGGGGCGGTGGCTGCGGGCGTTAAGCCAGACACCCAGCCCGGCGCTCGCTGCTCCCAACCCTCCCAAACCCAATAACTTGATCAAGGCGTCGCGGCGACTTGATGGATCGGTTTCAGTGCTCATGAGCGGCCTCGGGTGCCGGGCAAGCCGACGGTCACTTGGAGTCTACCCAGCCAAACAACCAAGCCGCTGTGATGCTGATCACAGGCGCCTGTGACCGCTGGCACTGAGATCGCTCCAGCCCGGGTGCTAGTATTTTCTCATGAGATTCTGACATCTTTCTTGGCAGAGTGTTTGGGTCTCCTGCGATTCGACCTCAAGCTGGAAATCGCAGCATTGGCGGCCGAAATATGACCTACGAGCGGTTTGAAGACCTTCCCGTATGCCCTATGGCCGTATGGCGCGCCAGCATGGACCTCGGGGTTCAGGTTTACGCAGTGACCGCGAATAAGCTGGAAATCGCGGCATTGGGGGCCGAAATATGACCTACGAGCGATTTGAAGATCTTCCCGTATGGCGCGCCAGCATCGATCTCGGGGTTCAAGTCTACGGATTGACCGCGAATCCGGTATTTAAGGGCAACGGAAGCTTGCGCGATCAAATGGAGCGGGCGGCGGTTTCGGTCGCCAATAACATCGCCGAAGGGTTCGAGCGCGGGACAACGCAAGAGTTGCTGAGTTTCCTCTACATTGCGCGCGGATCAGCCGGCGAGGTCCGTTCCATGCTGTGTTTCCTTGAGCGCCTGGCGGAGCAAGGGGAGCGCGGGGCAGGGCCAGGGGAGCGCTTGGCGGAGCAAGGAGAGCGGGGAGCAGGGCCAGGGGAAGCTGGATTGCCTCCCGCGCGGCGAAATTTTGCTTGTGATCGATTTGCGGGATTGGAGGATCTGAAATCTCAAATTTCAAATTTGAAATCCCTGGCGGAGAGTGTTTCCCGCCAGTTACGCGGCTGGGCCAATTCCTTGCAGAACTCGGAAATCACCGGCCAGCGACATCTCACGGAAAAGTCGGGTCGCGTTTTTCGGGCGAAGCGCGAGCGTGAGGAATTCCTTGAGCATTTACGCCAAATCCGCGAAGGCAAAGAAGCAGGACGCTGATGGCACTTAAGAACTCGGAGCCACAACACGCGGTAGAGAACAGCGTTACTACAGCCGGCCAATTGAAGCAGCCTAGACTGCTAGGACCTGGCGCTATCGCCGGCCAGTGTTCCAGTCGCCGCGACTTCTTGCAAAGGTGCATTGCCGGCACCTTTCTGGCAGGCAGTCCGACCCATGCTGCTGCCACGTTCGGCAGCGCCGCCTCGACGAGTAGTGCCGCGAATGGCGCCGCGCCGGCCAAATCGAGAGTGGTGATTGCGCGGGACTCGTTGCTGCGAGGGTCGGGGCCAAGCGTGGATTCCGGTCGGCTGCTGAAGTTACTGGATCGTGCCATGCAGTCCTTTTACAACTGTGGCTCCGCGGCTGAAGCATGGAAAAGGCTCGTGCGGCCCGGAGAGGTGGTGGGTCTCAAGGTCAACTGCCTGGCGGGCCGAGGCATCTCAACAAACGTGAAGCTGGTGGAAGCGATCTCGGAACGACTCCAGCAGGTGGGAGTCCGGGACATCGTCATCTGGGACCGGCTGGATGGCGATCTCGAAAGCGCCGGCTTTCGGCCTGGATCGAAGCAGTCAGGGATTCGCACCATCGGCAACGACAGCGCGGGTTATGAGGATGATCTCTCGGTGTTCGGCAGCGTCGGGAGTCTCCTCGCGAAGACGCTCACCCGGACTTGCGACGCCGTCATCAACCTGCCTGTGCTCAAGGACCACGGAATCACGGGCGTGACCCTCGCGCTCAAGAACCTTTTCGGCGCCATCCATAACCCGAACAAGTACCACCTCGACGTCGGCGACCCCTATATCGCCGACGTGAATATGCTGCCGGCGATCCGGCAAAAGGTCCGGCTCACCATCTGCGACGCCACCACCGCGCAGTATGAAGGCGGACCTTCCTTCATGCCGCAGTGGACCTGGCCCTTTAACGGCCTGCTGGTGGCCCGGGACCCGGTGGCGCTGGATTCGACAGGCTGGCGCTTGATCGAACAGAAAAGGGCGGAGGAAGGCATGAAGTCCCTGGAGGCGCTGAAACGGGCGCCCACCTACATCGCCACGGCCGCCGATGCGCGACATCGGCTGGGGACGAATGACCCCAGCCGGATCGAGCGGTTGGAGATCTGACAGGCCAAGGGCTCCGCCCTTGATATCCGACGTAGGGCCGGGGCTTGCCCCGGCCAAAAGGCCGACCCAAGGGTCGGCCCTACAAATGGGTTGGCTGGGCGTACGGTTTGTCAGAAAGGAGAACAGAGATGAGTGGGCTAAGAGAGTTTTCGACGGTCTGGCGCATAGCCGTGGGCACCTTGGCCGCAGTGCTGCTGTTGGCGAGCGGCGCTCAGGGGTCGAGCACGGAGCAGGTGCTGTATTCGTTCCAAGGGGGGACTGACGGAACCTACCCGGCAGGCGGTCTGGTTTTCGACCAGTCGGGCAATCTTTACGGCGCAACCTCTCAGGGCGGTAACGATTGGGGCACGGTGTTCGAACTGACGCCGCAGAGTGGCGGCTGGACCAAGAGCTCGATCTACGTTTTCCAGGGGAAAAGTGAGGATGATGGCTCGGCTCCGAGTGGAGGGCTCATTTTTGACGCTAAGGGCAACCTGTACGGTGTCACGAGCTACGGCGGCGCCGGCGACTGCAAGTTGGACGGCTACCCCGTCGGCTGCGGAACGGTTTTCGAGTTGACGCCCAACGGCAGCACTTGGACCGAGACCATCCTTTACAGCTTCCAAGGCGGCAACGATGGTTACCTTCCGGGGGGCAACCTGACCTTCGACGCGAAGGGCAACCTATACGGCTCCACTTTCTTTGGCGGCGGCCACGGAGTGTGCGACCAGGGGTACTATCCTTACTGTGGCACCGTGTTCGAACTGAGTCCGCCGAGCAAGAAGGGCGGGGCCTGGACCGAGAGGGTGCTCTACAGCTTTAGGAACGGCCCCGACGGCGCCAATCCCAACGGCGGCCTCACCTTCGACAAGGAAGGCGCACTGTACGGTACGACCGCCTATGGCGGCATTAAGGCCGAGTGGTGTAGCGAGGACCTAGGAGATGGCTGTGGCGTCGCTTTCGAGTTGAAGCCGCCGGCGAAGAAAGGGGGCGCCTGGACCGAGAGCGTGCTACACCGGTTCAAAGGTTGGGAGGACGGGGATGGCCAGTGGCCCGGCGCAGGGCTAATCTTCGACAACAAGGGTGCCCTGTACGGTACGACGGTGGGTGGCGGGCAAGGCTCGTCTCCTGGGGGCACCGCTTTCCAGTTGAAGCCACCACGCAGGAAGGGAGGGGCGTGGGGTGAGGCCGTACTCTACACCTTCACCGGCGGGAACGACGGCGGCAACCCCATGGGCGGTCTGATCTTTGACGAGCAAGGGAACCTTTACGGCACGGATCTCGGCGGTGCGTCTAAGGGTGGCAACGTCTACGAACTGAGCCCGCCCACGGGGGGTGGCGCTTGGACCCTCACTGTTCTCTATAACTTCACGGGGCCCCCAGACGGATATTACCCCGCAGCCAGTTTGATCTTCGACCAGGCCGGCGACCTTTTTGGAACGACCCTGTGGGGCGGCAACGGGCAAGGCTGCAGCTACGGCGGCTGCGGCACTGTGTTTGAAGTGACGCCCTGACAATAAAGCACAACTCCCGGACTTTCGTGCGGGAGACTGATTGGTGACACGAGGAGGAATCATATGAGAAGCACAACGAGATTGGCGTCTGGTTGAATTTCGTTGCTGAAGCCCCCGCCCTTTCCGAGGGTGCGGGGATTTGGCTGGTTACCGATATGGTATGGTATATAAAATTAAATCGGGAATTAATTACGGTTTTAGCCCACCCTAGTACGGGACCGGTGTGGCAAACAAAGGAGTTATTTGAAATGAAGCCGGTTTTGAGGCCTTTTTTTCATGCCAAATTGCGCCAAATTCCGCCATTTTCCGACCATTTACTGCCAAAAGGCGACAGAATGTGGCAGACAATCGGGGGTTTTCCCGACCCCTATTTTGAAAAGGTGTCAAGTCCTGTGACTCGTGTCAAGACTGATTTCGGCGCACCGCCTGGAGGATCTGAAGGCAGTGGGCAATCGGCAGTAGGCAGTCGGCGGCTGATGGCTGAGAGCTGAAAGCTGTGAGCTTTTCAAAAACGAAGCCACCGATTTGATTGAAAACAAAGGATCGGGCTGGGGAAGAGTAAGGAACGAAGCCACCGTGGGAGGAGTTTTCAGTTCTCAGTAAACAGAACGCCAAGGGTTGACCCTCGAAGTAAAGGAGTGAGAACCACAGGGTGCGGAAAGGCTGAAAACTGGGAAGCTCTTTTGGGGGAAACGAAGCCACCATGTTACTGAAAATAAAGGATCGGCTTTGCGAAAGCCACGATGTCTATGAAAACAAGCTGGTTATTCCCGGAAAGCCACGATCCCATTGACGGCAAATGGGTTAGTTCTGACATGATCTCGCCGAGAGATTCTGCGCTCGATCGTAGGACGTTCCTGAAAGCCGCGGCGCTTCCCTGCCTCGCAGCGTGCGCCGTGCCATCCGCGTGGGGAGTGGCCGGGCTTCCTTCGCCGCCCGCTGCCCGCGAAGACGACTCCCGGTTCATCGTCGAAGCGAAGTTCTACGAGAAGCAGCCCTACAAGAAGATCAAGTGCAAGCTCTGCCCGCGCGAGTGCGTGATCGACGATCGCGAGCGCGGCTACTGCGGCGCGCGCGAGAACCGCGGCGGCAAATATTACACGCTGGTCCATTCGCGGGTGGTGACTGCGCACGTCGATCCGATCGAGAAGAAGCCGCTGTTCCATTTCCAACCCGGCACCATGGCTTTCTCCATCGCCACGGCGGGCTGCAACGTCAACTGCAAGATGTGCCAGAACTGGGAAATTTCCCAGGTGCGGCCCGAGCAGGTGCGCAGCACCTACATGCCTCCGGCGGATCTGGCCGCTTTGGCGAAACAGTACCAGTGCCCCGCCATCGCCTACACTTACAGCGAGCCGGTGATCTTCTACGAGTACGTCATGGATGCGGCGGAGGCCGGACACAATCTCGGCGTCAAAAGCGTGGTGATCAGCGGAGGCTACATCCAGCAAGACCCGCTGGTGAAGTGGTCGAAGGCCGTCGACGCCATTAAGGTCGATCTGAAGGGCTTCTCGGAGAAGTTCTACAAAGAGGTGGTGAACGGCCAGCTCAAGCCCGTGCTCGACGCGCTGGTGACGATTCGGAAGCAGGGAACGTGGACGGAGATCGTGTGCCTGGTGATCCCGACCTTGAACGATAGCGACGCTGAATTCAAGGCCCTGGCGCGCTGGGTGAAATCGGACTTGGGCCTGGATGTGCCGGTGCACTTCACGCGTTTCCATCCCGAGTATCTGCTGACCAACCTTCCCGACACGCCTTTGGAGACTCTCGAGCGGGCCAAGGCCATCGCTGACGCCGAAGGCCTGCACTATGTTTACATCGGCAACGTGCCCGGCCATCCGGCGGAGAATACGTACTGCCCCAAGTGCCGGAAGGTGATTATCGAGCGGGTGGGGTTCACGATCGCGCAGACGCACCTGAAAAAAGGCAAGTGCGAGTACTGCCAGCAAGTGATTCCAGGGGTGTGGTCGGCGTAGAAGCCCTGAACCATTTGCGAGGGAGCTTCAGCCACAGAGGCACAGAGACACAGAGAAGATAGAGAAGAAGATAGAGAAGATATGGGAAGGGCCAGGAAACAAACGACGTCTTTATGTGATCCTCATGCTCCTCTCTGTGTCTCCGTGCCTCTGTGGTTGACTTCTCCCTCGTTTGTAGCATTGAGCCGTGAACCAATTTGCGACGGAGCTTCCGCCACACAGGCACAGAGACACAGAGAAGAAAGAATGGAAAGGGCCGGGAAACAAACGACAGCTTTATGTGATCCTCATGCTCCTCTCTGTGTCTCCGTGCCTCTGTGGTTCATTCTTCGCGAGTTTGTAGCATTGGGAGGCGAAAGATGATAGTCAGCAACCGATTCGATTTCTGCTTCCTCGCTTTGGTGCCCGTGTTGGCAAGCGTGCTGCTTGGCTGCCATCGCGCCGGCGCGACCGACAAGCAAAAGGTCAGGCAGCCCGGAGTTGCCGGGAGCTTCTATCCCGCCGACCCGAAGGAACTTGGCAAAATGGTGGACGACTTTCTGGCTCAAGTCGCCGAGCCGGCACTCAAGGGGCCCCTGGTTGCGCTGCTATCGCCTCACGCGGGATATCCCTTTTCCGGCGGGGTGGCGGCATACTCCTATGCTCTGCTGCGGGGACGGAAGTTCACTCGGGTGGTGGTGATAGCCCCCAGCCACTATGAGTCCTTCCCCTTCAATTCGATCTATGATGGCGACGCCTACGCTACGCCGCTGGGGCTGGTTCCGGTCGACAAGGCTTTCGCCGCCAAGCTGGTGGCCATGAATCCGCTAATCAAGTTCTCCGGCCAGGGGCATGGGGAGGTCGAAGGCCGGTGGGAGCATGCCTTGGAGGACGAACTGCCCTTCTTGCAGCGCGTGCTGGGCGAATTCAAGCTGGTGCCGGTGGTGATGGGCGACCAGAGCTACGAGACCTCTCGGGCGCTGGGCGTGAGTCTGGCCAAGCTGATCGAGAAGGATGGACGGACGGCAGATGGCGGCTTTAACACCCTGATTCTGGCCAGCTCCGATCTCTCGCATTACCATCCCTACGACCAGGCGGAGACCATCGACCACAAGACGCTCAAGGCGATCGAGGAGTATGACTATCTCAACCTGTCGCGCAACTTCGAGGGGCGCGTGTGGGAGGCCTGCGGCGGAGGCGGCATCGTCGCCGCGATGATTGCCGCCGAGCGCCTGGGAGCCAATCGCGCCATCGTCCTCAAATACGCCAATTCGGGAGACGTCACCGGCGACAAGAGCCGGGTAGTAGGCTACGGAGCTGTGGCATTCGTCCAGGAGGCGGCGCCAGGCAGCTCGAAAAGCGCCGAGTTCAGGCTGGACGCCAAGGAAGAGCAGGCGCTGATGACGATCGCGAGGAAGTCCGTGGAAAGCGCCGTACGCGAGGGCAAGCTCTACGAGTGCTCAGCCGGGGGGCTGGAAGCTCTCACGCGAGATCGCGGCGCCTTCGTGACCCTGAAGGAGAAAGGAGACCTGCGGGGTTGCATCGGTTACATCGCGCCCTTGAAACCGCTCTGCCAAACTGTGCGCGATGTGGCCGCCTATGCCGCCCTTCGCGACCCGCGCTTCAAGCCGGTGGCCGCTGCCGAACTGAACGAGCTGGAATACGAGATTTCCGTCATCTCGCCGCTCCGGCGAGTGACGGATTGGAAGCAGATCCAGGTGGGTCACGATGGCCTGCTGGTGACGAAAGCCGGGCAGGAAGGGGTTCTCCTGCCTCAGGTCGCCAGCGAGCAGCGCTGGGACCGGACAACTTTCCTCGACCAGACGTGCCTCAAAGCAGGGCTCCCGCCACGCTGCTGGCAGGATGAAGATACCGACGTTTTCCTGTTCACCGCTCTGGTCTTCGGCCGGCCTCAAGCGCCGGAGTCCCTGATTCCGGATGAACCTTCGCTGGAGAAATCAAGAGCGCTGCCAGGCACGCCGACGCCAAGTTCACCGCCGCATTAGCGGCGTTCCGAGGTCCGGAGGGCGGACCGTTTTAATGCTCAGGGGTGGGAAGTGCGCAGATTGGTGCTGGCTACTCTTGTTTTGGTGATGTCCGGCGGCCCGTCGGGCCAGAAGGAGCCGCAATGGCTTTCCGAGCTTGCCGATGGCGGTGCTCCTGATTGCCCCAACCATCCGGGTACGAGGACTGAGCGCAGCGAAGTCGTGAGCGCCTTTGGTTCAACAGTTTTCATTTCGGGAATTGCACATCGCGGAGACCGGGGCTGCGAATACAGCGCTCAGCTGGAGGTCGAGCAGAAGGGGAGGAAGGCGTTCCCCTTGCCTCGTCCTGGCAAGAGTCGATTTTCAATCATCGATTTCTCGCCTGACGGGCAGCGGGTTCTGTTGTCGATGGAGGATCAATTCCCAGACATCGACTACCGCGATGTCGAAGTCACAGCGGTGAACGTTACAAACGGCGAGATGCACTGGGTAAACGTGCGGGACTTGTTCGGCTGGCGGGATTGCGACGCGACGGTCGAGGCTCAAGGCTTCTCGAGCGAAGGGAGGGTAGTTCTCCGGCCACGGCCCTCGGTGTGGTCGTCACACCCCCGCCCCGATTGCGTGAAGAGTCCGACGCTGTTTGCAACCGACCTGAAGTCAAGCGGCCCGCAGAGGCTTCCCGACGATACAGAAATCGAACGGTACGGCAAGGAGATCCATCCAGCCCAAGAAGCGTGCCGAACCGATCCAGACATCATTGGTGCCTGCTTCCAGGTCCACGGTCGCCTCTCCATCTGGAACGGGTCGCCCAGTTTACGCATCTGGCGGATCGGCACGAAACGTATTCTCGGCGTTCACCGTGACATGCCGCCGCCAGAGTCCGTCATCGCGCACGTGAGCGATTTCGGGGATGAGGTCTACGCCGACTTCACGGTTTGCCCGTTCACTGAAGAGCGTCCCGGCGCAATGCAGATGGTTTGCATCGAGTCCGCGGAGAACGTCGTTACAAAGAAGCGCTAGCCCTGGCACGCCGCAATGCGCCAGGCCCTTCGGGAGAAAGTGTTCTCGAACGCTCCACATGACGCGACCCACGGACTTGTTGGAAGGGCCAAGTGACGCACGTCGGGATCACGCTGGAAGAATCGGCTCCCTGCGAGCGGAAAGAAACGCCAGGCCGGCAGGCGCCAGGTTCACCACAACCATGAGTAAGGAAGTGTTGAGAAAGCCGAACACCGGAACCAAATAGGTGCTCAGGATAATCGCGCCGGCACACGCGCCCAGCAGGTCCAGCGCGTAGAGGGTTCCGGCCGAGCGCTCGCCGTGCGCCGAGTTGAAGGAGAAGACGCGGCTGGCGACAGGGAATTGGTACCCGCCCAAGAGACCCGCAAGAACACCCAGGCCAGGAAAGGCAAACTGGCTTACCACGAAGATCCCTGCCGCGTTTCGAACCTGTGCGAACCCGAGAAACAGCGCGTAAAGGAAGAGAGGCGAGACGGCTATCAGAGCCTGGAGCAAGGCCAAGCGCATCGTGTCGGCGCGCAGAGTCATCGGGCCGCCGGTGTGTTTCGGGCGGCGAAGCGCCCACCAACTGCCCGCGGCCATTCCCACCATGAAGGCAGCGATCACGATGGCCAGTTGGTGGTAAACGTAGCCGTAGATGGCCTGGAAACCCAGCAACAGAAGCATCTCCAGGCCCATGAGCGTGAACCCGGCGGCGGCGACGCAAAAGCCGGCGCTCGGTCGGGATCGCTGATCTTCCTTCGACAACCAGCGAAGCGCTCCGGCAATCGCGAGCAGGAGTAACCCCGTGGCGCCAATCACACCGATGATCACCGAACGGAAGCTTACGCTCGCCGCGGACTGGAACACCTGACGGTAGCTGCGATTGAACCGCTTGCTCCAAAGGGCCACATCGAAATAGTAGGCTACTGGTGTAAAATCGCGGTTGACGGGCGTAGCCGCGAGCGGCCGGAGCTCGAAGCCGAGATCGGCCATGCGGTCCGGCATCATGCGGAAGGGAATGTAATACTCGCGCACATAGCGGGTGCGGAGATGCCGCGCTCGCAGTCGTGACAAAAGGTCCTGGGAGCCGGTGGCGAGGAGCCCGGGGCGCTGGGCGGCAAAAAAATGAACCGTGCCCCCGGGAATAAAGGTCACTTCCGGGAAGACCGCGCTCAGCGTCTTCTTGATGCAACGCAGGAAGTCCGCGAGTTCCGGGCTGATATAGTCTTCCGCCGCTCGGAGCTGGAAAGAAAAGATTCCGGAGGGCGTGAGCTTGGCCGCCACTTCCCGGAAAAACTCGTACGTGTAGAATCGGTTTAATTGCGCGGTCTTAGGATCAGGAAGGTTGAGGATGATGACGTCGAACCTGTCGCTCGTCGTCTTCAGGAGCTTCAGAAACAGGCGCCCGTCGATCGCGTGCGTGTGCACGCGCGGATCCGAGCTGATCGGAGCCCACTGAAAATAGCTCCGGGTCAAATCCAGGACCGTGGGATCAAGCTCAACGTAATCGACGCGCTCCAGGGCCGAGTGCTGGAGAGCCTGGGCGAGGCTTCCGTTCGCGCCGCCGCCGATCAGCAGCAGGCTTCGGGGCGCAGGATGTTGCAGCAGCGCAAAATGGACAGCTTCTTCCGCCGACTCAGGGTTCGGTACGCTGAAGACCACCAGACCATTTTCGAAGAGACTGCGAGTGCCTTCTGTCTTGACCACGGCCAGGTTGCCATAGATGGAGTTGCGGGTCGCCACCACCTGGAAGCCACGCCAGAGCCAGGCCAGTGACATCTTCTCAAGTCGGCGATTGAGGAAGGGGAAAACGAGAAAGGCGAAGATCGCGAGAAGCCCGGCGACAATGGCGCGTCGAAGCCGCGGCGCTTCGATTGTCAGGGCCGCGGCCACGAAGTTCAGGATGCTTACCAACGACGCAATTTCGAAAGCATCCAGGTAACGGATTAGAGCCAGGCTCGCCAGAAGGCCACCGACACCGGAGCCTACCGCCTCCAGCAAGTACACGGAACTGGTTGCCTCAACCGTCGACACCCCTGCCTGGCGAGCATAGGCGCGGCTGCCGGCGGCGAAAAGCAATCCGGAGATCGAGCAGAACATGCTCAGGACCACCAGGGATGTGAGAAACATGGGGCCCGGGCCGAGGATCTCGCCCGGAGTAGGTTGAAAGGCGTTCTTGCTGGCTCGCACGGCGAGAATGGTGACGGGAAACACCACGCCAATGAGGCCCTGCAAGCCGGCCATGAGCGCGCGAGGGTTGCCGACTCGGCCGGCAAGACGGCCCAAAACGCCGCTGCCAAAGGCAGTCCACAGCAACCAGTTGGCCAGAATGAGTCCCAGGGATATCTCGTTGCCATAGAAAACAACGATCAGCTCTCGCATCAGCACGATCTGGGCGATGATGGCCGTGAAACCGATGAGGGCAAGAGCCGCCCGAGGCGGCTCGGAAGCTCGGCTGCCAGCACCCTCGTGACGTCCACTGCTTCTTGCGAGACCATGCATGATGGTGGGCCGGTTCTCAGCCATGCCTACTCGAAGAATCGCTGGTGCGAAAGGGGGGACTCGAACCCCCACCCCTTGCGGGACCAGATCCTAAGTCTGGCGCGTCTGCCAATTCCGCCACTTTCGCGCTGGAGTCATTATAAGGCAAGCGAGGGCCGAATTGCCGATTGCCGATTGGAAGAAGCCGTCAGTATTCAGCGATCA
>Ga0326728_10023307_pt1 | contig 11359 bp, 9 predicted proteins | sample MB3enrmetagenome_FD_207602 | JGI IMG/M metagenome (GOLD analysis project Ga0326728, IMG submission 207602) | Lab enriched peat soil microbial communities from McLean, Ithaca, NY, United States - MB31MN | ecosystem: Environmental > Terrestrial > Soil > Wetlands > Peat | place: USA: New York... | reverse complement strand
CACTCCCTTGAAAGAACGTCTGTGAGCGGGTGGCTGTCCAACGGATCGAGCCGTCGGGGAACAGCAGCCGGTGTTCTACATCGAACAAACCATTTCCTGCGGGGTCGTGGGCGCGCTTGACCGCCGCCGCGATTTTCTCCCGGTCGTCGGGATGGACGCGTTCAAAATATACCTGCAGCGTTACCCGTTCGTCCTGGCTCCAGCCATGGATCGCCCGTTGTTCCGGCGACCAGTAAATGGTGCCGGTGATGTGGTCGTGATCGAAAATGCCAAACTGGGCAGTGCGGACGGCCTGGCGTAATCTGTCTTCGCTGGTGCGCAAGGCCGCTTCCGTCCGCTTCCGGTCCGTGATATCCATCACCGTGCCATACATCCCGTAGGGCTGGCCGGAATCGCCGTAGCAGAACTCGCCCTGGCTTAAGAGCCAATGCTCACTTCCGTCCGGCCAGACGATGCGGTACTCGTGAGAGAAGGAGCTATGAGATTCGCGTGCCGCGTCTATGGCAATCTTCAGCTTGGGCAAATCGTCCGGGTGGACGCGGCCTTCAAAGCTGGCATAGTTCCCATCGAAGCTTCCGGGCGCGAAACCGAATATGCGCTCGGTATGTCCGGTCCAGACGATTTTCCTCGTTACGAGATCCCGATCAAAGACGCCCAGCCTCGCGGCGTCCATAGCCAGTTTCAATCGTTGTTCACTGGCCGAGAGCGATTCCTCCGCCTGGCGCCGCTGCTCTTCGTGAGCCAGACGCTCCAAGCCATAAGCCACGTCAATCGCAACCTGCTGGAGCAACTCCACTTGATCGGGGCCGAAAAAGCCCACTTCGCGGGCATAGACGGAGAGCAATCCAACCGGCAATCCATCCTTGAGGATGGGGACGGCAGCCGAGGCCCGCCAATCGGATGCGTGGGCCGCTTCCCGCCATGGAAGCGTCCGGGGGTCGTTCAGGAAATCGTTGCAGATATAGGGAGTGCCGTTGCGAAAAGCAGTCCCCGAGGGGCCTTGGCCCTCCGGGCTGTCGTCGGCGAAAACCCGTATGTGGTCTACGTAACCCTTCGTGTCCCCTGCCCGGGCCACCGCGACCAACTCATGAGTCGCTGGGTCGGGCCAGGCAATGACGGCCATGGCAAACTTTCCGGCATCCACGAGTATCCGTACCACTTCCCGGAGCAGCTCTTCCCGCGACGCGCTGCGCACTACAGCGCGGCTGATACCGCTGGAGGCAACATGCAACCTCAACAAGTACCCGATTTCAGACTGGGAATTAACGTCACTCATGAGCAAACCATGGTGCTAAATCGATCTACACCGTCGGCCCATTTCCATTGCCCCTCCCCCTGCAATGAGCATGACCGCCTTCAATATAATATAGATGTAATATAGATGCTGGCTGATCATGGGCTGGTGCAGCCGGAGCGCCAACCTCCCAAATCGTTGATTCTTCGTCGAAAATGTTTTCTTCCACAGGCTCTTAGGCCATCTTCTTTTCCCATAAACGGCACCTGCTGTCTTTCTTTAGTGACTGAAAGAAAGATTCAGGCCCGTCGTGTAGAGAATGTCATTCTGCTTTTTGCCGGCGGGCGGATTGGTCACGTAAATATCGCCAAATGCATTCTGCCAGCCCAACCACTTACTGAGTCTCGTAACAGTGCCGAAATCGAAAGTTCCGCGATACTCGCCGCGATCGCTGAGGTCCGGGTAGAAATATAGCCGTTGCGTCAGGGTGGTGCTGGCGTGCCATTTGTGGGTCAGTATCTCGCCCACAGTGGCGGCGGGAAAGCTTCTGGTAAATGCGGGAGTCAATGTCCCCGCGTTCTGGGTGGCGGAATAGCTCTCATGGGTATAGTTGATTCCCATCAGCAGATCGAGCGTGGTGGGCGCGCTCTGGATCACGTGCAGTCCCAAGCCGCCACCCAGTGAGGAGCGCAGATCAAGGTCCTGCAGGGCGTCGGTTTCAAAGTCTATCTTGCCGAAACCAAACAGCCGGGAGACGAAATTACGATCATATCGCAGGCCGCCCTGGACGGCGTTGGCGGTGGTGCTGAGATTTGCTCCCGGAGCATCGTTGGTCGCATAGATCGAATTGGCATATAAGCTGAGTTGATCGTTGGAGGTCTTACGGGCCGCAGTGAAGGCCAGAGCGATATTTTTCGTTTTGCTGTTGCCCCGGGTCAAGGCAAAGCCGACGTTAGCCCCGCCCGCCCATCCTGTCATGAAACTTGGGTGCAGGGATTTCTCATAGGACGCCTCTTCGGCGTCGTTGCGGATCGTGACGATGGTGTCTTTCGGGACGTTTACCGGACCGGACGCAGAGGCTGCCACGACTTCGTTGTCCGCTGAAGTCGAGACGGGGCCGGCGACGGTCTTACCGTCCTTGAGTCCCAAATGCAGCGATTGCGTCGAAGTGAGCTGTTCGACGGCTGCCCATTGCACCGTGACCTCGCCGGCAAATTCGGTCTTCATGACCAGGGATTTGTCATCGGACTTGAGAATCGTTCCCGATAGACGGTCGCCGTTTTTCAGGACGATTTGATCGGCAAAAACGGGCAGACTTAAGAATGCAAGGATTCCTACGAGAAGCGTAAGCCATTTCATGGGGATACTTCCTCCGCTGGAGTAGTTAAGGAAACGATTCAGACTTTTTGGGCCGGTAAATTACTCAGATGCGCGCCAAGAGTCCCGGCTACAGAAAAGATCGTGCCGGGGCCGGTCGCTCCCTGGTTTCGGTTCCATACTGATTAGTTGAATGGCGTGGCGAATGTCCGATACAGGATGACCTTTTACTGAATTCGTGTCCTGGGTCCGCACGATGTTTGCGGCTTCCAAAGTCGCACAGCGACTCCTGAAGGCTCGATTAAAAACTCCTCTGTGTCCATGGCCTGCTCCGCGTTCAATCTCATTTTTCGGACGATGTCCAAACTTATCGGGCCGGTGGCGGGGCGGTCTTCTCGGGCGGCGGCTGCAGGTATTCCACAATGAGGGAGATGCGCTGGTTGCCGGGATCTTCGGGCCGGTCTTTATAACGCAAGCGCTGATCGGCGTATCCCCGAACCTGGGAAACCTGATTCGGCGCCAGGCCGCCTTCGGACATGATGCGACGGGCGGCATTGGCGCGATCCACCGAGAGTTCCCAGTTCGAGTACCCGGCGCCGCCGTAGGATTTGGCGTCGGTGCGGCCTTCGATGGAAACATGGTTAGGCAACTTGCCAAGGAGGTCCCCATACCGACGAACTTGGTGGTGCTGGTGGGGTCTTTGAAGTAACCGCCGATGGCTTCCTGAACCTGCTTGCTGGTGTTCATCAGCCAGAGCACGATGAACAAGGCCATCATGGCGGTGACGAAGATTAAGTGTATCTGAAGGTTGCTGTTAGTTCGTGGCCCCCCCCCCTTTTTTTCGTGGGTTCTTGTCCCGGTTTTCCCTTAGACTCATCCTGCATAGGGAAAGCCCCCCTTGTTTTTTGGGGGGGGCGGGGGCGCATTTGGCGCCCATTCGGAGCCTGAGTGAAAGACTATCGTCGGCTTGGTTTTTCTGATCGCGTCTCATCGGGGCGAGGAGCTATTGCCGTCGCGCTCATTGGACTGGCCTATTTTCTGGCCCATAATCTCGCATACTTGCTTCCCGATACGCATACGGTGCTGGCCGCGATCTGGCCGGCAAGCGGCATTGGTTTGGCAGCGCTTTTGCTCAACCCGCGCCGCCGATGGCCTGCCATCCTCGGAGTTCTCTTCGTGGCCGGGAATACGGCCAATCTTATTGCGGGCCGGCCGCTTGTTACCAGTCTCGGCTTCTTGTCGGCGGATGTCATTGAATCGCTAGCGTGCGCATGGCTGATCTCGGCCTGGGGTGGGGAGAATATTGGGTTCGGTCGTGTCGGGGAAGTATCGGCGCTTATTTTTTCGGCCACGCTGGTGAATGCCTGTACCGCAATGCTGGGCGCGGGCACGGCTTCTCTCTCGCATAGCGAACCGTTCTGGAGTTTCTGGCGAACCTGGTGGATCTCCAATGGACTCGGGATTTTGCTGGTCGCTCCGCTGATTGTCACCTGGGCCAAATCCCGGGAGCGGTTGCGGGACTTGCGCTGGCAGTGGGTGCTCGAGGCAGGGGTGTTTCTGGCGATCTGGTGCACGGTGGCATGGATGGCGTTCCAGCCGGTCGCGGCTGCGCGTTATTTTTGGCCGCATCCGTACATACTGGTGGCATTTCTGAGTTGGCCGGCCTTGCGGCTGGGCCAGCGAAGCGTGACCCTCGCTTTGGCGCTGCTGGCGGCAATCGCGGTCACCAGCAAAGCGGTGAGTGTGGGACCGCTGTATTGGGGAGGCGTGAATCGGGTCGAGCGCCTGTTGGCGGTCCAGCTTTGTATCGGTTTTACAACCATCGCCGGTTTGCTGCTGGCGGCCAGCTGCGCGGAAAACCGCTCCTCCGAGCGCTCCTCTCGCGAAGACCAGGCTCGCCTCCGGGCCTTGGGCGACAATCTCCCGAACGGCATGGTTTATCAGGCCTTGCGGGAGCGTAACGGCAGTTCAAAGTTCCTGTACGTGAGCAAGGGGAGTGAACGACTGACCGGCGCATCCGCGGAAGAGATTTTGGACGACCCTTCGATCCTATACCGCATGGTTCTGGATGAGGATCGTCCAGTGATTGCCGCCGCGGAGGCGGCGGCGGCCAGTGACATGCGTGTGTTCGATGTGGTGGTGCGTATACGCCGGCGGGATGGGGAAATACGCTGGATGCATCTTTCCTCGTCACCGCGCAAGCTGCCGGACGGCCGGATGATCTGGGACGGGATACAAACCGACATAACCGACCAGAAGCGGGTCGAAGCGGAACGGACGAATTTGGAGAGGCTATTGCAAGAAACCCGGCGATTGGAAGGGATCGGCATTTTGGCCGGCGGCATGGCGCATGAATTCAATAACCTGCTGACGGTGATCAACGGTTACTCCAGCCTGCTGCGGCAGAGTCCTGAGATTCAAGCACCCGCGGTACAACAACAAGTCGAGGCGATCTTCACTGCCGGCGAACGGGCGGCGCTCCTGACCCGGCAGCTTTTGGCGTTTGGCCAGAGGCAGACCCTCAAGCCGCGCGTCTTGAATCTCAATACGGTGATTGCAGACAACCGCGCGGTGTGGATGCCGCTGCTGCAGGGGAACATCCGCCTGAGGCTGGAACTGGACGATGCCTTGGGCACGGTGGCGGCCGATCCCGGCCAGATGTGTGAGGTTCTGGTCAACCTGATAAAAAATTCCGTTGACGCCATGTCCGGGGGAGGCGAACTGGTCATCGGTACCGCCAATGGCTTGATCGACGAGGAGGTTGCGGCCCGGCAACCGGGCGCGCGTCCTGGTCCCTGTGTCGTGCTGAGTGTCGCCGATACCGGCGTGGGTATGGACGAGAATACGCGGGCGCATATCTTTGAGCCATTCTTCACCACCAAGAACCGCGCTGCGGCAACCGGGCTGGGATTGGCGACGGTGTATGGGCTGGTCGCCCAGCATCAGGGATGGATTACGGTGGAAAGTGCCTTGGGGAAGGGCTCGGTCTTCAAAGTCCATCTGCCTTGTGTCAAACAGGCTTGAAACGCAGTGGTTTCCAGTTTCAACCGCGCCTACTCGGACGGGATCGGCGATAGTTTCTCGATCGCAGGGAAGGATGCCGGCGTCAGCATGGTGACCGCGGTTGGCTTCGAGCCGTTCTTTAAGGCGGTTACCAGCAGATCCAGCGCGACACCCGCGGTGGAGGGTATGGCGATGGATGCTACCAATATGCCTTTCTCGATCCGTCCCCGCCCGACTGCTCCGGCGAGATCAACCCCGGTATACCGGAGATGAGCCCAGCGGCTGCTGGAATTTTCCTTGAAAGCTTTTTGCGCGCCCAGCGCCATATTGTCGTTCTGCGCGCCCACCAGATGGATCTTGGCCTGCTGGGTGGTGGGAAGCCCCAGCCATTCTTTAACGGTTTGGTATGCACTATCCTCGGTAAAACGTCCCCGCAGGCTCATGACCTGCAGATTTGCCGCCTTTGCGGCGCGCATTCCAGCGGTACGCCGCTCGGCGGAGTAATTTCCCGCGGCGCCCTGAATGTATAGCACCACGCCCCCCTTGGGCAGGAGGGCGGTGAATTGCCGGGCCTGAATGCGCCCGACTTCTTCCTGATTGACCATGACGCAAACAACGGGCACTTTGCTCTGGCGATGAAGGTCCGTCAGGTAAGTGACTTCGCGGTTCAACACGGCCCAGCCGACACCTGCTTCCGTGGCGGAGCGGGCAATCTGCTCGAACGGAGAATCGACGGCGTGGCAAATGATCGCGTCGGGGCGCGAGTCCGCCGGTCCGTTGAGAACCTGCCGCAGTTGCTGGCCTTGGAGCATGGAGTCGTTCTCGGCGTAGATGACTTTGACTTCCACGCCGAGCCGGCGGGCAGCCTGCTCCGCGGCGGCAGCCTGCTCCTGCTGGTAATCGTTCTTGCTGGTCATCAGAGAGATCAGCACACGCAATGGTTTCATGGCTTTGCCTGGGGATTGATTATACGTCCACAACCCGGCGAGATTGCCGGGAACGTTTTTGCGGGAACCAGTTCCCGCAATACAGCGGGCCCGGGAGAAATCGTAACCTGCCCCTGATTCCAGGCATTAAAGGGTTCTCATTCCGCGGTCGATGTTACAGATGTGAAGAGGGAAGGATCGCGCGTGCCCCAGGGGGTCGCGATTTGAATATAAGGGACGGTCGTTTTGGAACGTTTGGAGGGAACTTTATCATGAACGGAATGAACGAAACCCCACGAGCGAATGTACCGGGCTATGCCCCCGCGAGGCCTCCGTTATTGGCTGAGCTTCCCCCCTTCCCGGCAGTGGCGCTTCGGGCTATGCAGATGGTGTCGAATAGCGAAACCGGCCTCCGCGAGCTGCATGACATGATCCGCGCAGACCAGGCGTTCTCCGCTGAACTTTTGCGCATCACGAACTGCCCGCTGTATGGAATTCGCTGCCAGATCAAGAGCACCATGCAGGCTACCATGTTGCTGGGATTCGAGCGCGTCAAGGCGGTGGTCCTGACGATTGGCTTGCGAAGCTATCTGGGCGCCGGGCTGAGGATTCCGGCACTGAGGGCCTGCTGGCGGCACAGTCTGGCCTGTGCCATGATCACCGAGGAACTGGCCAAGGTAAGCTTTCTGGGAACACGGTGGGGCGGTTGCGAGGGCTTGATTGCCAGCTCCAAGGATAATCTCCCTCCCCAACCCACAACGGCCGGCAACCCAGGAGATGCGTCCAAACCGATCCTGGATAAGGACGTGGCTTACACCGCCGGCATGATTCACGATCTGGGCCGGCTGGCCCTGGCCGCCTCCCGGCCGCAGCAATACGCGGAGTTGGTAAAGACTGCGGGCGATGGATCACGGGACATGCTCCAGCGCGAGCGTGAAGCGTTCGGCATGGATCACTGCGAAATGGGGCACTCCCTGGCCCGGGCCTGGAACCTGCCTCTGGAACTCGACGAGGTTATGTCAAAACACCATGCCCCGGTGGATGGAACCCGCTTCGATCTCCTGGCCGTCGTTCAACTGGCGTGCCGGATGTCGGAAGCGCTGGGCTTTGACACCGGCGGGTCCGCCAATCCGACAACTTATGAAGAACTCATCTGCGAGTTCCCCGATCGCGAACGCCGGCATTTCGACTGCGACCCGGAAGAACTGGCCCGGGCCGTTTCCGCGAAGATTGCCGCCATCGAGCCGACCTGAGAACGCTCAGGAGAGACTCAGCTTGTACAACGCCCAGGCGGAGAGCGTACATCCGTCCCGGATGCGGCCGTCCCTCATCATTCGCTCGAATTCGTCGATGCTTACCCGATGGAGGATTAAATCGTGTTCTTCCGGGTCGGGATTCTTGTCGCCGCTGGTCAGGCCGCTGGCCAGAAAGACGTGCAGCTTCTGTCGCGCGAAGCCATAAGCGATCCAGGCCCATCCCAGATACTCCATCCTGCCGGCGCGCAGGCCGGTCTCCTCGCGTAGCTCGCCGCGGGCAAGTTCTTCCGGGTTTACGTCCGCCATTTCCCAGCCGCCCTGCGGCAACTCCAGACAACGGGCCTGCACGGTATAGCGGAACTGTTCGACCAGAAAAATGAAGTCCCCGTCGATGGGCAGGACGGCCGCACAGTCGTGTTTATCCACCACGCCATAGATGCCCCGCCTGCCATCCTGGCGCTCGATCTCGTCCTCGCGCACCGTCATCCACTTGTTCCGGTGTACCTGTCGCGTGCCCAGCGTCTTGATGCTCACGTTCGTCACGACGACTTCGGTTTAGCAGACCTGCTGCGCGGTCTTACCAAATCCCTCAACAACTCCGGATGTTTGTCCAGAAGCCGGAACAGATTGACTACCCCCGGCATTGGCATTGCCTCTCCGCGTTCGTAACGCGAAAAGGCGTTGTGGCCGCCGCCGCTTGACTCAGGCCGAGCTTGCGGCGAATGCGCCGGATATCCTTGCTTTGCCGGGCACGTTCGCGGAGCACCAGTTCATCCCCTGCCGCCGCATAGCACCGCGCACTCTCGGCGTCGAATTCAATTTCACCGCAGGAGTCACAGCGCCAGCCGGACAAACCGTCGACCTTGCTCCTGGCGCCGGCATGGTCGATGGTAAAGGCCTCGTCCTCGAAACGGGTCATACCTTTGCGGGATTGACAATTCATGCATTTCCGCAACATGGCTACTCCTTGAATTGGATCACCGGAGCCAAATCTCGTGCCGTAATCTTGAAGGAACTATTGGCATCGTGCCCGCTCCGGATAAAACGGGCCGAAACCATCTGCTCCGAAGCCAGATTTCTTCAATTCGGCCTGCCAGTCTTTCCACGCGAGTGGAAGATAATCGCAAGGCAGGTCGCAACCTCGCCCGGGTTTGACAAGGCACTTGAGGGAATAAGCGTAAGCGTGCTCCCGCTGCTCAGGAGTAGCGCCGGCATCTAAGGCGACTCTCAGATACGGTTTGCCGACCGGGGTAGGAAACCAATAGTGCTGATCTGCTGCATCCGGAACGGGATCAGGGAACCTTCGGTATTCCTCGGTTCTGCCAGCAGAATCCGATGTCGGAAAAACTTGTGTAGCTCGGGCCAGAACGATTCCAATGCTCTCAACCGTTCCCGCGCTAAGTCTCACATCCGCGCGAAACATAGCTGCCGGCTCAAGTTTGAGGCGAGATAGCCACGTATTGTAAATCTGAAACACGAAAAGGCATTGGCCAGCGGTGCAGCGATGTTCCCAAAGGGCGTGTTTGTGACGGGATGCGATTTCTTCCACGTCCTTCATCGAGGACACTCCTACTCTCAATGCCGACACATCCTTAAGGATGGCTCTAGCTTGAGCATGGATTACGAAGGCATAACCAGCGAGTGCAAGCACCGTGATAAGAACCAGCGAGAACAGCGCAAATAGCCAGCGAAATGGTCGGCGCTTTTCCATGAGAGTCTTGAATCTCCTGAACTCGGGGACGGAAACTCAGGGCCGCACGGGACCTTTTCCGTTCCGCCATCTTAGTCCTCTGAATTAGCGGACCGCCTTGCGGCTTCCCACTCCACTGCCAGTCCCAATTCGCGGACCCACTTCTCAATGTATCCGAAAAATACTCGATGCCCGCCTTGTCCAGGGCCGTCGTGATGCGGTCAAGGATGCCGGCGGTGGTCATCGCAGTCCCGCTGGCAGCGGGTCCGGCAGAAACGCCAAACGCAGCGGTTCGCGGGCGACTTCCGTCTCCTGCCACTCCGGATGCTCCTGCCGGATGCGCACGGCGGCCAATTCCCGCGTAAACAGGCTCATCTCCAGCGCCATAAGGATGCGCTGTTCGCCCGACATCTCGCGCAGTACCCGAAGTTGCATCGCCTGCGCCGCAGGGCTCGTGTCGCTGGCTGGCATGGCATGAATCTTACCATCGCCGGCAGCTCCAGCGGTGGGGATTTCCAGCACGCAGCCCGATGCCATTGAACCCATGGTGGTGCGTTCTTCCGGCGGGAGACGGGGGACCGGAGACGGGCGACGTCCTTAACGTGGAATGTTCTTCTGGTGGCGGCGGTTGGACTCGAACCAGCGACCTACGGATTATGAGTTGTACTTTCCGAGGGACCGCCACCTGGATTCAATCGCTTACAAACGGAAATCCGCCTGCCGAGTCGGGAAACGGGACCTGATTCGGCACTTAACTGGCAACGTGCTGGCAACATTGCTATCTCAATCGTCCCGCACGAAACTCGGCCTCAGCCCATGCCCAAGCCGACGCTGCGTCGGGGAAGTCCTTTACGAGCTCATCTTGGGTGCCGCTAGGCATGGGTCTTGCAACTTCCACCCTACCTGTTACTGGATTGTGGTTGATGTAGAGGTTGATTGGTATTCCGCCAATGGACATATTTGATGAGGACGGTCCAGCTCCGGGCCTGTTCAAGTGGCCTGTAGCATCTGTCATACCGGGAGGCTCCTTTCCGAATCGTAATGTTAAGTTACGCGGAACTTGCTCGGCGAAGGAAAGTGCTGGCGAATGGGGTACGGCGCGCGATTGCGCGAGAGCTATGGGTTGGCCTTGCTACGATTTACCGCACCGCTCCAGCGGCAACTCAGAGCTGTTCCGAACACCCCCCAGCAGCGGGGCCGTAGCTTCTTGATTTTCAAGCTCCGGAATTGTCTGGTGTCGCGGTTCCAAAATCATCAGTTTTTGCCCTTCTGAATGTCAAGTCAAACGGATTTCTGTATACAGATGTGAGATTCATGCCGCCTGGGTTTGCACCGGGTGGTCGGTTATTCGGTCAATGGCGCCGACGGCTGCGAGGCCACGTAGCCGATCTAGGCGAGCCGGACGTGTGTAGCCTCACTGTGTCCAGTTTCGACAAACTGCCGCTCGGCCGGCAACGGTGTGCCGTCGCTTTGGGCGCGCTCGGTAAGCGCGGCAATCCCGCTTTCAGTCGTATGTGCGGATGCCTGCTTTTCGATGGTCGCAATGAGGCGGTCGTCTTGTGCGAATTGCAATCAACTCAACTACTTAGCGATCTCGGAGAAGCCTTTGCTGTTGCAATTCTGCTTAAGGAAAGCCCTTTTCATTGCGTTCCGTAAACCAGGCAATGATACCCACGCACTATCACAGAGCGACCCAAGATCTTTTATTCATTTATTTACTTTCTTTTGGGGAATAAGTTTTCTATAATCCGGGCGCATTCTCAATCAGATCAAGAACTCCTCCCCCGCGTGTGGTTCAGGCGAACGCACGTGTTTGATCTTATTGGGATGTGTGCGACCTCTCCCGCATGCGCGGATGCCAACGGGCATGAGTGGGAATTCCCGCAAATGACCGCCTGATGATGTCGAGTCCGGGCTGCTGTTGCTTCATGGT
>Ga0326728_10023306_pt1 | contig 11359 bp, 9 predicted proteins | sample MB3enrmetagenome_FD_207602 | JGI IMG/M metagenome (GOLD analysis project Ga0326728, IMG submission 207602) | Lab enriched peat soil microbial communities from McLean, Ithaca, NY, United States - MB31MN | ecosystem: Environmental > Terrestrial > Soil > Wetlands > Peat | place: USA: New York... | reverse complement strand
GGGCTGTGCCCGGACAAACGAGCTTCTGAAATTCCTGATCCGGCAGAAAAACATGCCACGGCTCGAACTGGAATACCCGAGAAACGAGGCGGAAGGCGTGCAGTTCGTTGCATCGATCAAAAAGTTCTTGACTGGGCTTGGAGGAGAGAAATGACCACCCCGGTACGGATCGCCCAGCTCTCCTGCGGCGCGGAATACTCAGGTGTACAGCACGAGATAAACGAGGCGGCAAAATCCGTCAACGGCGAGATCTTTTACCCCGATGTCGCGCTGAAAGATATCGTGCGGGATTTCGATGCATTCGGCCTTGATGTCCGGAGTCCCGATTTAAAACTCGCTATTGCCCGGGCGATGGCGCTTGTAGACGGCCGGGTGGAGGCAGATGCGGTCTTTATCGCGACCTGTTTCCGGTGTGCAGAGGCCGCGATCGTGAGAAATGAACTCAGGCGCTATATCCTCGAACACTCGAAGCTCCCGGTTGTCAGTTACTCGTTTACCGAGCGCACGACTTCAGGAACGCTTCTCACCCGCATGGAGGCTTTAACGACCATAGCCCGGCGCCGGGCGCTGCTCGCCCGCGAGGTGCAGGAAGGCATCACGCTCGGGATCGATTCCGGATCGTCTACCACAAAAGCCGTGTTGATGAAGGACAACAAGATCATTGGCACCGGCTGGCAGCCCACAACCGAGGTGCTCAAATGCGCCCGGGAGGTTGCCGACCATGCCCTTGCCGAGGCGGGAATGAAACTTTCTGACGTCCAGGCTATCGGGACGACCGGCTACGGGCGGTTCCTAGTCGGGAAAGATTTCAACGCCGATCTCATCCAGGAAGAACTGACCGTGAACTCCAAAGGGGCGGTGTACCTCGCGGACCGGCAGCATGGCCCGGCGACTGTGATCGATATCGGTGGCATGGACAACAAGGCGATCACGGTCATGGATGGGATCCCCGGTACCTTCACGATGGGCGGGATCTGCGCCGGCGCGAGCGGCAGGTTCCTTGAAATGACCGCAAAGCGCCTCGGCGTCGATATTACCGAGCTCGGGCCGCTCGCGATGAAAGGCATGGGTGCCCGGGTGCCCATGAACAGTTACTGCATCGTGTTCGGGACGCAGAGCCTGGTAAACGCCCTTGCCGCCGGCAGCACCCGGGAGGACGTGGCGGCCGCAGCCTGCCACAGCGTTGCCGAGCAGGTCTTCGAGCAGCAGCTCCAGGAAGTTGATATCAAGGAGCCGGTGATCATGGTTGGCGGCACCTCGCTCATTGAGGGGCTGGTGCACGCGATGGGCGAACTCCTCAAGATCAACGTCGTCGTCCCGCCGCATTCCCAGTACATCGGTGCGGTCGGTTCGGCGCTGCTGGCATCAGGGTTTATCAAGGACGGAAGCGATGCAGGCCATTGAGTATTTTGAGGTCGAGTGCCCCGAGGCTCGGGGCGGGGAAAACTACCGGCAGATCGCAAACGATGTGCTGCTCGACCATAACATGCTCAGGGTTGTCCAGAAGATCCACGTGTATATTGACCCGAAAGTCCCGATTTTTGTCGCGGTAGGGACCTTAAAAAAGATCACTACGGTGATAAAGGTCGGCGACATAGCAAACGTCAACCCGCAGGAGGGAAAGTTCACGCTTTCAATCTCTGATGAGACCTACCTTGCCCCGATGCTCAAGGTCTTCTGGGACCGGTTCGGCAAGGACCACGTGGACCAGCCGGACCGGTTCACGGTCATCCTTTCCGGGGTTTCTATCGGTGCCCGGGAGCTCGAAGAGATGCCCATTATCGACCCAAGCGAAGCACTCTACAAGGATCTCGTTTATGCCCTCCGCTGCATCTGCCCTGAGGGTTTCAGGGTACGAAGCGAGAACTACGGGGCCGAGAAGTTCTCCTTTGTGGCAAGCGAGGACATGCTCACCGATGCGGGCCTTGCGCTCGTAAAAGAGAAGTTTGCGCTCCTGGGGGAGACGCCATGATCCTCGTCCCCATCACGTACAAGGGCGGAGTGTACCGCCACAGCGAGATCATCGATCTTATCGAGGACCTTGGGGGCTACATCGTCCAGAAGCACATGATTGCTCAGGAGGTCGTGCTCCAGTGCTTTGTGCCCAAGGACGATGTGGAGCTGATCCGGGCGATAGGAAAGCCGCTTGCAGGAGAAGTGATCGATTCGCCGCTCGTGGGAACCGAGATCGCAGTCGTGAGCATGAGCCTTGAGATCCACCACCTCCCCCATCCCTCTTGCGATATTGCGGAGTACGTGCGCCGGCTCGGGGCGAAAAGCAACATGGTGGGGATGGCCCGGGGTGTGGGAAAGAGGATCGCCGGGATCAACGACGAGGAGCGTGATGTGATAAACGAGCACGACGCCGCCGTTTACCTTATGGGGAACTTCGAGCACTGCATAGAAAAGAAGATGCCGGTCATCCTCCGGGGCATCGAGGTGCCGGTGGTGGTCTGCGGCGGCCCGGACAAGGATGTGCTCGAGCGGATCGTGGAGCCCAGGGTTGACGGGTACGTGGGGAACGTAGGAAGGTTCATGCACCGCACCAAGGAGTCCGAGGAGCTCACCAAACTCGACGAGATCATTGCAGAGATTACCCGCGTGCTCGGAAAGCGGCGGGAGGAGATTGCAAAGGATCCCCTCTCGGTTGCCCCGGCCCGGCTTATGGACGTGATAAAAGAGAAGGTGCCGGCCATCCACGAGGTCACGTCCCCGACCCCGCTCACCGTCCAGATGGCCGGGCTCCGGGTGAAATTGCCGTACGACACCTTTGCTGACGTACTCCGGAAGACCGAGATCGAGGACGGGATCACGATCGGCGATATCACAGATATCGAACCCTCCCGCATGAGAAACTACATCATTCTCCGGGTCAGACCGTTCTCGGAGACCAACACGGTGATTTAAGGAGAAGATCATGGGACGCAGGCAGGAAGACGAGTTCGAGGACCGCCTCAGGAAGATAGTAGAACAGGGCACAGACGCCACGGCTGAGGAATGGCTGAAGATCATCGAGCGCGAGTACGGGAAGGTACCCCTCATCTTCCAGCGCATGGGAGAACGACCCGAAGTGCTCATCTCCCACCTGCTGTACAAGGGCAGCGTGGCCGAGACCAGCAGCCTAGACCCCAAGTACGTGGAGCTGATCAGCATGGCGGTGGGTGCGGCCCTCAAATGCCAGTATTGCACGAGCTACCACATGCAGGCGGCAGCCCGGATGGGTGCAACACGTGATGAGATCCTCGAAGTGATCCTGCTCTCAGGAATGATCGCAAATTCGTCCGTGCTTGCCAATGCCTACAGGGTGATCGATGAAAGGCTGGAGAAGTGTTTTCCTTGCGAGGTAAAATCAGTAAAGGAACAGCAGGCCGCACCAAAACGGCGAAGGCCGGCGGGAAGATAAGATAACCTCTTCGTTTTTTTAAGGTGGGTTATCGGACTGGGGCTCATGAAACTCCCGGATGATCGCCAACAAGCGGAGTATCCATCTTACCGGACCGCTGCGATCCCGAGCATTATACCCGCCCTTATTATAATAAGCCGCCAGACAAAAAACACAAGAGAGCTGCCGTGTTCGAGTTCATCATAGCCTGGATTGTGGCATTGGGCTTTGGTATCGTCTCTGCAGTCATGGGGGTTGGCGGCGGTTTCTTCTTTGTACCTACGCTTACCATTCTCTTCCATCTCGACCTCAGGACCGCCATGGGGACCAGCCTTGCGGTGATGATCTTCACCTCCCTCTCCGCTTCCTTCTGGTTTTCCCGGCAGAAAAAAATCCTCTATCGGATAGCGCTCGTCATGATCCCCCCGTCGGTCCTCTTTTCGATCCTCGGTTCGTTTGTCGCCCATCTGACCGATACCCGCATCCTGATTTTTATCTTTTCGTGCACAATGGTCATGATCTCTCTCGAGATGCTGGTGCCGGCATTCCGGTTCCTTGTGGAGATTACAAGGGGTCCCTCATTTGTGCTCTCGATCGCGGTCCCGGTACAGGGGACCCAGCCGATAACACGTATTCCCTACCTGCACCTGATCGTATGGGGGGCCGCGGGAGGCTTCATTGGCGGGATCACCGGTACGAGCGGCGGCGTCATCTTTGTACCCGCACTGGCAACGCTGGGAATACCCTTTACCTACGCTGTAGCTACTTCGATGTTTACGGTCATCGGCATCGCGATGGCCGGAACTGCCACCCATGCAGCACTGGACTCGCTCTCGCTCCCGTTTGTTGCGGTATACGGCACTGGTGCCGCAGTCGGGGCGTGTCTGGGGACGGTCGTGGCGACCCGGGTAAGGGACGGGCATATCCGGCAGATCTTCGGATGCCTTCTCCTGATGATGGCAGTGCTGCTCCTCGCCAGCCTTATCATCTGAACGGGGTCTGTCCCGGTTGACCATCGTTTTAATCCCCCCGGCAACTAACATTCTGGTGAATGTGCGGGATCGCGGGGCAGCACTGCTATACCGGGGGAAGGCCCGATCGCCGGCTCCTTGCAGCCATGTCGGAGAGGCTTGCCCATCGCGGTCCGGACGGCGAAGGTACCCATGTGAGCGGGAGTGTCGGCCTTGTCCACCGCAGGCTTGCCATCATCGACCTCTCTCCTGACGGCCTCCAGCCGATGACAAACGAAGACAGGACACTCTGGCTGGTCTTCAACGGCGAAATCTATAACTTTGTGGAGCTCAGGGAGGAGCTGGCGCACAAGGGGCATACGTTCTACTCGAAATCCGATACCGAGGTGATCCTCCATGCCTACGAGGAGTGGGGGCATGAGTGCCTTACCCGGTTCAATGGCATGTGGGCGTTTGCCCTCTGGGACGAGAAGAAGCAGGAACTGTTCTGCGCCCGGGACAGGTTCGGGATCAAGCCGTTCTATTACGCGAAAGCCAACGGATCGTTCCTGTTTGCCTCCGAGATCAAGGCGCTCCTTGCTCATCCGGCGGTGGGAAAACACCCTGATAAGGAAATGCTTGGCACCTACCTTGCCTGGGGGGTGCAGGACCACTGCAGCCGGACAATGTTTGAAGGGATCTTCCAGATCGAGCCGGCACACGCTCTGGTGGTGACAAAAGACGGGATTACGCCACCCTTCCGGTACTGGGACGTGACCGTGAACCCGGCTATCCGGGGAGTGGAGGACGATTCCACGGTTGCCGTACGGCTTAAGGCACTGCTCCGGGAAGCTACCCGGATCCATACGCGAAGCGATGTGGCGGTTGGCACCTGCCTCTCGGGAGGGATCGATTCTTCGGCGCTTACCGCCATCATCAACACCCTTATCCGGAGCGATGCACCTGGAAGCGTGGGCGAACGGCAGAAGACCTTCTCGGTAGTCTTCCCGGGCACGCGCTTTGACGAGAGCCGGTACATCGATGAAGTCGTGGATGCCACCGGCGTGGATGCGGACCGGACCGAGCCGGCCCCGGGCCAGCTCAAAGAAGACCTTGGCCACCTGGTGTACCTGCAGGACGAGCCGTTCGGCTCACTCTCCATTTATGCCCAGTACTGCGTGATGCGCCTTGCACAAAAGAAGGTCAAGGTGGTGCTGGACGGGCAGGGAGCAGATGAACTCTTTGGTGGGTACCTGGGCTACCAGGGGAGTTACATCCGCGGGCTCGTGCATAAGCTCCGTTGGGGAACAGCAGCAGGAGAGATTGCCGGCAGCCTCAGGCGGCACCGGGCATTCTTCGCTTCTGCCCGTAAGCAGCTCGCAGTGCGCAAGAGCCGGCGGGGCCTTGTGAAGTGCCCGGCAGCGCCGGTGGACCGGTACGGCGGCACGCTCGATTCTGTCCTCCACCGCGAGCTCTTCTCCACCAACCTGCCGGCCCTCCTTCACTACGAAGACCGGAACTCGATGGCATTCTCCTTAGAGTCCCGCGTGCCGTACCTCGACGTGCGACTGGTAGAATACGCAGCGTCGCTCCCACTCTCGCAGAAGATCCGGGGAGGCTGTACCAAGGCCGCCCTGAGGGCCGCGATCAAAGGGCTGGTCCCCGAATCCGTGCGGTGCCGCGGCGACAAGATGGGCTTTGTTACCCCGGAGGAGAGCTGGATGAAAGACGATCTCCGGCCCTTTATGCTCGACATTTTCTCCTCGGAGTGTTTCAAGGACCGGCCCTACTGGGATGCTGACGCGGTCCTGCAGGACTATCAGGCGTTCCTTGCCGGGACCTCCGCATACTCCCCAGAGATCTGGCGGATTGCCTGCACCGAGCTCTGGCTGAGAACGTTTTTTGATACCCCGGTCGCGCTTGCACCGGGGGCCTAACCGTGCACCGCGGGATCGACTTTTATAAATGATTGCCCGGACACAATTACTCTCTAAGAAGATCGACCGGGCATGGTACCCGGGCAGACAGGGCATTTCATGAAAACCATTATCCTTGCCGGGGGTGTGGGAACGCGGTTGTGGCCGCTCTCCCGCGAGTACTTCCCCAAGCAGTTCATCCCGATGGACGGGAGATCACTGTTTCAGAAGACCTGCGAACGTGCAGAGAAGTTCTCCAAAGAGGATGAGATCTGGGTGGTGACAAACGAGATCCACCAGTACCTTGTCCGCAATCAGATGGAAGACCTGGGGTATACCGTTCCAAAAGAGCACATCCTTGCAGAGCCGGAACAGAAGAATACGCTCCCGGCCATCGCGTGGGCCATGCAGCAGATCCGGGCAGAGGAGAGGAATGCAACGACGGCAGTCTTCCCAAGCGACCACCTGCTCGGGGACAATGCAATCGGCCAGATCCAGGCAGCTGAGCCCCTGGCAAAAAACTTCCTGGTCACGTTCGGGGTCAGGCCGACATCGCCCCATACCGGTTACGGGTACATCAGGCCGGGAAAGACACTCCCTCCGGGCTTTGCAGTTGAGGAGTTCAGGGAAAAACCGGATGAAAAGACCGCAGCGGGCTATGTGAAGAAAGGGTACCTCTGGAACAGCGGGATCTTTCTCCTCTCCGTTCCCGTATTTTTCGGGGAACTCAAAAAATACCAGCCCGGGCTTGCCGCCTCGTTTGCCGGGAGCACCGTGCCGGAGTACGGGAAGCTGGACTCCATCTCGATCGATTACGGACTGCTGGAACCGTCAAAGAAAGTAGCGGTAGTACCGCTCGATACCGAGTGGAGCGATCTCGGGACGTTTGCAGCCCTCTACGCGGTCAAGGCCCACGACGGCGAAGGAAATGTCGGGAAGGCCGAGTACCTCGCTGCCCGGGACAATTATGTAGATGCACCGGGCGGCAAGCGCGTGGGCCTGATCGGTGTGGACAACCTTGTAGTGGTGGACACGGCTGATGCTCTTTTAGTCTGCGACAACCAGCACACGGAAAAAGTCAAGGATCTGGTAGGCCGCTTAAAAAAACAAAATGACCCCGTCACCCTGTTTCACCGCCAGGTGCATCGCCCGTGGGGGTCATATACGGTGCTTGAGGATACCCCGGGGTACAAAATCAAGCGCATTACGGTCAAGCCCGGCCAGAAGCTCTCCCTCCAGCTCCACCACCACCGGAGCGAGCACTGGGTTGTCGTGAGCGGGACCGCCGAGGTTGAGCTCGACGGCGAGACAAAACTGCTCAGGCAGGGGGAGAGCACCTTTGTCCGCAGCGGCATCCGGCACCGGCTCGAAAACCCCGGCGTCATCCCCCTCGAGATCATCGAGGTCCAGCTCGGGGAATACCTCGAAGAGGACGATATTGTCCGGTTCGAGGACGATTACGGTCGGTCCTGAGAGCCCTGTCTTTCTTTTTTTGGGGGGATCACAAATCCGACTGCACCACCACAACGAGCGCCGCGTGATTTTTGCCGTGGAGCAGGACGGGGCCGGGCGCCTGCAACGTCCCCGGCAACAAGGCACTTCTTCCCGGTCCCGATCAAATCCTCCCGCCCGGCCATGCCAAGGCCTTCGAGCACGAGGCCCCGGTTCTGCGGCTCGCGGTACTGCAGGAGCGCCCGCTGGATCTTCTTCTCCCTTCCTTTGGGCACATGCACCGGTTCGAGCGTGAACGGGTCAAGGCCGGTATAGTACATGCACGTGGAGACGCTCATGGGCGTAGGGGTAAAGTCCTGCACCTGCTCGGTATAGAGCCCGCGGTCGCGGATATACTCGGCAAGCGCAACCATGTCGCCGATGGTGCAGCCCGGGTGGCCGGACATGAAGTAGGGGACAAGGTACTGGCGCTTTGCCTTTCCCTGCTGGAGCTTCTCGAACCTGTCCCGGAACCTCTCGAAGACGGATCCGTCGGGCTTGTTCATGGCTTTTGTGACCCGGGACGAGATATGCTCGGGGGCGACTTTGAGGTGGCCCGAAACATGGTGCTCACACAGATCTTCAAGGTACCGGGAACCGGGATCATCGGCAAGCACAAGATCATACCGGACACCGGAACCGACAAACACCTTCTTTACGCCCGGGACTTCACTGATGTTGCGGAGAAGCTCCACAAGCTGCCGGTGGCTTGTCCGGAGGGTTGGGCAGGCCGGCGAGCAGGACTTGTCCGGACAAGCGCCTGCCACATCCCAGCACTCGCAGGCCATCCCGTACATGTTGGCGGTCGGCCCGCCCACATCCTGGACAATTCCCTTAAACTCCGGCATCGCGGCCATCCGGGTCACTTCACGGATGATGGATGCGGGGCTCCGGCTCTGAATGATCCGCCCCTGGTGGTGGGTGAGGGCACAGAACGAGCAGCTCCCAAAGCAGCCGCGGTGGCTCACCACTGAGAACTGCACCGATTCGAGCGCCGGGACTGACTTGTGGTACGACGGGTGAGCCCGGCGAGCAAACGGCAGATTGTAGATATGATCAAGCTCCGGCGTGGTGAGGGGCCGGGCCGGGGGGTTCTGGATGATTACGGTCTTGGGATGGGGCTGTGCCACCGGGCGGCCCCGGACCGGATCCTGCTCGCGATAGTGCAGGGCAAAGGCCCGGGCGTACGCCGTCTTGTCCGATGAAATCTCGGAGAAACCCGGGATCTCGACAACGCCGTCCGGCCTCCTGGCACGCCACTCTGCCACTTCCATGGCATAGCAGGTTCCCGGAATATCCCGCAGGGTCCGGGCCGGCTCCCCGGCATCCAGCCGCCGGGCAATCGCAACCATCTGCTGCTCTGCCATACCATATACAAGAAGTGTGGCGGGGGCATCGGCAAGGATTGACTGGCGGACCCGGTCCTGCCAGAAATCGTAGTGTGCGAACCTGCGCAGGCTTGCCTCAATGCCTCCGAGAACAATAGGTGTGCCGGGAAATGCAGCGTGAACCCGGTTGGCGTAAACAATGGCAGCCCGATCGGGCCGCCGGGGGATCCCACCGGGGGAGTATACATCGGAACTCCGGCGCTTCAGGTTGGGAGTGAAATTGTTGACCATTGAGTCAACGTTGCCGGACGAGATGCCAAAGAAAAACCGGGGTTTGCCGAGGGCAATAAAGTCCTTTTGAGTTTTTACGTCCGGCTGGGCGATGATGCCTACAGAAAATCCAGCGTCCCAGAGAACCCGGCCGACAAGAGCCGTGCCAAACGAGGGATGATCGACATACGCATCCCCCGTGACAAGAATGATATCGAACTCTTCAATGCCACACGCCCTGCCCTCGGCAGGGGTAAGCGGGAGAAACGGGGGTTGTTGAATCATAAGGAGGCCGGTTGTTGAGGATCAGGTCCGGGGGCGCCGGGTCAGGTCCCGGATGATCTCAGCAAGCCCCCCCGGCTCATCCACGTCTTCCTTTTTCGCAGGAGCAGATTCTTCCGGCGGGATTTCTGCTGCAGGAACCGGGGACTGCTTTCCGGTCCTGCCCGCGGTTCCATGAACCGGCAGGACAAGGCCGGTCTTCTCATCAAGGCGGCGGCGGATCTCAAGGCCGGTGAATTCGAGGACAATGACTTCAGCGATAATATATGTGACCGCCTTCTCCCGCAAGCATCCCATCAGGGCATGGCCGGCCCGGCCGACCGAGGCATGGTAATGGATTGCCGGGCCGTCTTCGCCACGGTAGATGGTGCCGATCCCCACCATCTCCCAACCCCCTTCAAACATCACGTAATGGGGTTCGGGAGGAATGACCAGCTCCTCCGGGCCGGTCACCATCCGCCCTTGCCGGAGTGCACCCAGAAAAATGAGGGTCCCAGTCTGCACCTTTTTGTCGTTTATAAAATCCCGGGTGACGGCCAGAAAATCTTCGCCGTCATCAATCCTCAGGACAAATACCCGGCCGAGCCGGCCTTCCGAATACTGCATACGCGTGCTCTTCTCTTCTCGGTATTCAATGGATTGGCGCGGAGTTATATCTCTTTTCCCCCCTTGGTGAGGGAAAAAACGGTTTCGGCCCGGGGGTTTCAGGCCGGAACACGCCGGATCGCGCGAACCTTACCTTCTCCCCCCGGCGCCACCGCCACCGAACCCTCCGCCCCCGCCAAATCCGCCGCCAAAACCTCCGCGTCCTCCGCCGCCAAACCCACCAGAGGGTCCACCCTGGCTCATGGGGACAAAAGCCATAAGGGGCATAAAGACGGTATTCATACCCATAACCCCCATCGGCACACCGGTCTCGGCAACCGGGATATTGAGCGCCTTCATGGCCTGCTCCACCTTATCGCCGACCCCAAGTGCTGTGCCGTACACCAGCCAGTCGCCCCACATCGGGAGGTCTTCGGGAGCATATTTCCGGATCATGGCCATGTCAGAGAGGAAATGGGTAAAGGCATCCCATTCCAGCTTGTCCTTGTAATGATCTTCTTTCCAGTGCCCAAAAAGAGTGGAAGGAGCTGCCCATGCAACCACCAGCTGGATTACTGCAATAGCCAGCAGAACCACGGCCGGGATCAGGCTCGCGGACTGCGCCGGCAAAACGAGGGCGAGCATGAAGGTAACGGCACACGCGACGGCTGCGACTGCAACGAGCGGGGATATATGGTCCCTGCCGTCCACTACGTATTCATAGATTATCGATGTATCCGCCCGCGTCGTCACATCGGCAAAGTTCTTCTGATACAACAGCGCTTTTTCCTCGGCAAGGCTGCTCGTCCGTGCATTTTTCACGAGAGTTTCCAGGGTTGCCGTCGACAGTACATTATTCTCAGAGAGCCGCTGGACAAAACCAAGGACGCGCTGCTCATAGGGATCGGCAGTCTGGGTGGAGAGGATCCGGATCTCAGGGCCTTTCCCGTTTGCAGCTAGAGTAATCTCAATGAGTTTACGTCGGTGCAGGTCAAGGAGAGTCGCATAATACCCATCCTGGTCGAAATCCAGAGAGTCACCTTTAAAGAGCATGTTCACCTGCCAGGGTTTGAGTGCAGGATTGGGGATTGTGCTCAGGTAGGTGGTAACGGTAAACTTCTTCTCCCGCCCGTAGTGGTAGTAGATAAGGAGCAG
>Ga0326728_10023305_pt1 | contig 11360 bp, 10 predicted proteins | sample MB3enrmetagenome_FD_207602 | JGI IMG/M metagenome (GOLD analysis project Ga0326728, IMG submission 207602) | Lab enriched peat soil microbial communities from McLean, Ithaca, NY, United States - MB31MN | ecosystem: Environmental > Terrestrial > Soil > Wetlands > Peat | place: USA: New York... | reverse complement strand
CCCATCCGTAGTTCTCAAGATAAACGACCCTGAGCACATCGCTCGATAACCTGGCGGCCTCCTCGAAGACCTTCTGGATGAGCGCCTTGCCCGGCTCGTCCTGCGGATGCGCCTTGCCGGCGTAAATGACCTGCAACCCGCCGGCCGCAGTGGCAATCTCCACCAGCCGCTGCGGATCGGTAAAGAGCAGCGTTGCGCGCTTGTAAGTGGCCACGCGCCGGGCAAAGCCCAGCGTGAGCACCTTGGGATTGAGCACCAGTCCGGTGCGCGCGGCAACCTCGCTCAGCAGTGCCTCCTTGGCGCGCGCGTGGGACGAGAGAATCTCCTTCTCCGGCAGGTCGATCGCGTTGCGCAGGCAAAGATTGTCGCGCCGCCACGAAGGAACATGCGTATCCAGCAACTGCTGCATCGGTTCGGACATCCATGTGGGAGCATGAACGCCGTTGGTGATCGAGTCGATGGGAAACTCCGGAAACATGGCGCGGGAGACCTTGGCGTGCTGCATGGCCACGCCGTTAGCAAAGCGCGAGAATATCAGAGCCAGCAGCGTCATGTTCAACATTCCATCGCGATAACAACCGAGCCGCTCTAAGCGCGCCGTCCGGTCGCCCCCCAGAATGCGAATCGTTTGCTCAATCGAGAAGCGGTCATGGCCGGCCGGAACCGGCGTGTGGGTTGTGAATACGCACTTCTGGCGCACCAATGCGAGATCGGCCTCCGTCGGCGCGCCCAGCGGCCCGCCACCCAGCTGACTCTCGATCAGCGCCAGAGTAAGCAGCGCCGCATGGCCTTCGTTCATGTGATAAACGTTTACCCGGTGGCCCAGCGCGTTGGCCATCCGCACGCCACCCATCCCCAGCACAATCTCCTGCTGCAAGCGGTAGTTCGAGTCCCCGCCGTAAAGGTGATCGGTGAGGCCGCGATCCCATCCCGAATTCACCTCCAGGTCCGTGTCCAGCAGGTAAATCGGCACCACATGGCCGTAACGGCCCATCAAGTCGTAGCGCCAACAGCGTACCGTAACCGTGCGATCTTCCACTGAGACAGTGATCCGTGCCGATTCTTCGGTGCAGAAATCCGCCGGATTCCAGGGCTGAACCTCCTCGCTCTGTACGCCCCTGGCATCCAGGTGCTGCTGGAAGTACCCCTTGCGGTGAACCATCGTGAAGGCCACCAGCGGAATACCCAGGTCGGCCGCTGAGCGCAGCGTATCGCCTGCCAGCACTCCCAGGCCGCCGGAGTACGTCGGCATTGCGGCATTCATCGCGATTTCCATCGAGAAGTACGCCACCAAGCCCGCAGTGGGTAAAACTTCGTATGTGAACGGCTTCGACGAGGTAGGTGGCATCGTTTTCACTTCTCCGCCGCGCTTCCCGAGGTGCAAAGCGACGATCTGGGAATAAAGATTCAAGAGGCTGGCTGGGCAATACCGGTCATGCCCGGCCTTGATCGGGACAAACCTTTCAAATTCTAGCAAGGAATCGCCTGAAAGAACCCTGGCACGAACGGGGCATTGGTCATCCCCGGCGAGACCAGTAGAAGGTTACCTATGGGTTTGGGGCGGCTGCTTGGGTTGCGCGCCGCTCGCGCCGAAGTTAATTTCAGCAGATCGAAGATCCGAACGCGCTGCGCTAACATCGTTTCGTACCGCGGCAAATGACTGAAAAAATAGTACTTATCCTAGCCAATGAGTTGCCTTGTGACAAGCGTGGAACTCGTTCTCCTATTGCACCAGCATCCGAGTCAAAAAGGCATAAAGGAATCGTAAATGTGCTCTCTGGCCGGCTCGATCGCTCTGGCGAGCCTGACGAAAGACGAAATTCTGGTTGTGATCGCGGGTGATCGGCGTCTCCGCGCTGTCCCCGGGAAGGGGACTGAGCAGACAGTGCGGTGGAAATCTGCCGAGGATGCTGAAATGCACTCCCGATTCTTCCGATGAGTGGCTGCCGAAACGGCTGCTCTGGCCCTGGCCCGCAGCCGGAGAATTGTGCATCCATCCAGATCTCAAACACGAGGCAGGGGGCGCGCCGCGGATGGCCGGAAGGGAAGATAGAGCAAGATGAAAATGCCGAACGCGACGCCTTCGCCAGCCAGGATGTACCAGGGCCATGGCCCAAGAAGATCGAGGAGCGAGACATTCTGAGGCTTGGCGCGAAGGTACATGTAGTTTGACTTGAAGAGGAAATCGACGGCGCCGGCGAAAGCTGCATAGAGGTTCACGGCCAGCATCGCCCTGCCAACCGACCAAGGCCGAGGCCGCGAAAGCCCGGACCACACCACGTACAGAACGGCGGCCACATCGAGGCCATGGCCGACAAAGAACTGAACGGTCAGAAAGGAAGGGAATCGCTCCAGCAGGTTCGGAGTGAGCAGCGCCATTGAAGCTCCCGCCAATGCGCAGTAGTAAGCGAGATCGCAGATGGTCTCATTCAAGGAGAGGAGCGCCAGGATGACGACCCACTGCGTGACATCGCAGAGTTCCAGAGGCAGGCGGTCTGGAAAGGCGAACTGGCCGTGCGCGGCCTGGTATCCCCAATAGGTAAGGCAATCCAGCAGCAGCGTGGTTCCCAGTCCAACTCGCAGCCATTTCGTCCCCGGTGGGAGTTGCCGCTGGGTTGCCGCAAGAATGGCTGCAAGCAGAGGAACCGCGCCGAGGATGACAAGGTGCGCCGGTCCAAAAAGTTGAAAATCGGTGGGCATGCGGCGGCTCCGGCTGTTCGGAATAGATTCATCTTACTTGAGTGCAGGTTTTATGCTTGGATCATGCTGCCGGGTAATCCAGTTCTACTCGCGAATCCATGTCGATTGCGGTTCGACGGTTTCCGCACCTTCGCTGGGCACCTTCGCTGGAAAGAAGCAAAGGTAGAACTCCCCGCAATCGATAGGCGGATCAAGGGTGGACATATTGCAACGCTTGACAAAAACTGTACCTCATTCCATGCTATGACCATGGTTGACGACCATGGGGGAGCCTCCGCTATGGCATCGATGGGTGCGGGTGAATTCAAAGTGAAATGCCTTCAGTTGCTCGACGAGGTTGCAGCCAACCGCGAGCCGCTGGTGATTACCAAGTTCGGCAAGCCCGTGGCGAGGGTCATGCCAATGCCCCCCGCGGTCAAACTGCGCGGAGCCTTGAGAGGCAGTGTCCTCTTTGAAGGGGATATTGTCTCGCCGCTGGAGAACGAGTGGGAAGCGGCCCAAGAATGACGATTTTGCTCGATACGCACATCCTTGTGTGGCTGCTGAACGGCTCCGAACGCATCGGTGAGCCGGTGCATGCCCAAATCCAGCAGGCTGCCGACGAAGACTCTCTCTTCATCTCGGCGATCACGCCTTGGGAGATTGCGATGCTGGTGGCCAAAGGAAGGCTGCGCCTGGGCAAGGATGTGGAGGAATGGATTCGAGCGGCGCTCAGCTTGCCGGGAATCCGCCTGGAGCCGCTTTCGCCCGCAATCGCGGTGGCCAGCACCCGGCTTCCTTGGGAGGTCCACCCAGACCCGGCGGATCGCATCCTGCTGGCAACAGCGCGTCATCTGGACGCTACCCTGGTCTCGATTGATGGAAAGATGTTGGACTATGGGGCGCAGGGATTTGTCAGGTGCATTGCGCCAAGATGATGGCACATAGGCCTGACGCGTCGGGCGTAATTCCCAGGTTTCAATGGCGTTCAAATTTGAGTTGTACGTTGGCTAGCTTCCCCGGGTCTCGTTCTGAGAGACCCGGGGAACCCACTTGCTGTACAAGAACTATGCTAGCCGGTGCGCGCCGTCCGAGGCGTGGCAGATGTGAATCTCGGGAGCGATCCCGGTCTTGGCTGCGTAACGCTTGCCCAGTTCTTCGGCAAAGGCCTTGGCCTGATCCTGCTCTACAAGGTTTACTGTGCAGCCGCCAAAACCGCCGCCGGTGAGCCGCGCGCCGATCAGTCCGGGCAGCTCATTGGCCAGATCGACCATGAGGTCGGCCTCCTCGCAACTGCCCTCGAAGTCCTTGCTATAGCTGATATGCGCCTCGGCCATCAACCGGCCCACTTCCTTCATGTCGCCTTTGAGCAGCGCCTCCGACGCGGCCACGGTGCGCAGATCCTCCGTGATGACGTGCTTGGCGCGCAGGTAGGATTTGGGCGTCATCTCGTGGCCCCACTTCTCCAGATCCTCAAGCGTCGCATCGCGCAGAAAGGGAACTCCTCCGCGATGGCCATTGATGATGGCGCAGGCCGCCTCGGATTCGGCGCGGCGGGTCTTGTAGTCGCCGCCGGCAATGGAGTGCTTGACCATGGTATTGGCAATCACCAGCGCCACGTCGGCCGGGATTGGCGCCAGGCGGAAGCTGAGGTCGCGGCAATCCAGCAGCAGGGCATGGTTCGCCTTGCCGTTGACGGAGATGAACTGGTCCATGATGCCGCAGTTGGCGCCCACAAACTCGTTCTCCACGCGCTGGCAGAGCCGGGCCAGCACCGGCCCCGGATAGCTGGCGCCGACGAGCGACAGCACGGCCAGCGCCGTCACCACCTCCAAAGCCGCCGAACTCGACAGCCCCGACCCAAGAGGCACGTCGCCCCACAGGCTCAAGCTGAAGCCGGGAATTTTGTGGCCTTCGCCGATCAGAATGGAAACAACGCCCATCGGGTAGTCGCTCCAGTGCTTGCCGGCTACGGGCTTCGCCGCTGCATCGAAGATCGTCTCTTCCGAGTAGTTCTCGGCCCAGATAACGATCTTGCCGTCCGAGCGCGGTGAAATGGCCGCCAGGGTGGCAAAGTTTATAGCCACGGGCATCACAAAGCCCTCAGCATAATCGGTGTGCTCGCCGATAAGGTTTACGCGGCCGGGTGCAACAAAGATCGCCGGCTCCGCCTGGAAGCGGGCAAGGTGCTTGGAACGAAGAATTTCAGGATCATGCATGTCGGTTCACCCTCAAATGGATTCAATCTCAACAACCAAAGGCCAGGAAAAAGACTCGCCTGGAGCCAGCTCGAGTGACCATGGGCCAGTCTTCGCCAGCGAATCCACGGGCGCGGTAGAAGGTTCCAGCGCAAAACAGGTCTGCTTGGTTCCGGGGCGGTCAGGCCAGCCGCCGTGGCATTTCCAGATTCCCAGGTACGGCGTAGCCGCGGCATCGAAGCTGATCTTGATCCGCACGCCCGCCTTGGGCCGCTCCAGTACGCACCAGTCCTCCGCCGCAGCGAGCGGTCCGGCAAAGAGCTTATCGCCGATGCCGGTTTCCGGCCCCTGCGCCACGCTCAGGTCGGTCGTGCCGCCCGTCACCAGCGAGGCCAGAGGCCAGCTTACTTTGTCGCCACCCTTTCCCAGCCTGCCGCCGCCCGAACCCTCCAGCAGGAGTGTGTGGATCGACTCGGGGAGGAAAACGCGGTCCCCCGCCTCCGCCGCGTACGAGGTATGAGCGCACCAGGACCACGGCGCAGGATAGCTGCCGGTGTTGGTCACCTTGTAATCCACGCTCAGCTTCCAGCCCTTGGCCGTCTCGGTCAACGCAACTGCCCGCTCCAGCGCCAGCGGCAGCGAGAAGCACTCTCCACGAAAAGTTGCCGAGGTCTCGCTGGCTGCCATATGCTGCCACTCCACGCGCCACAGGTCTCCATGATCGGGAACCGAGGCCGTGCCCGCCGCTGTCTTCACGGTGCAATCGGCAACCGAGGGCAGGCACTCGTCCCAGCCGCTGGCATCGCCCTCTTCGAATCGCATGGTCCGGGTGCGCGGCCCGTAGGGCGCAAGCGGAGCCTGCAGCAACTCACGATCGCCAACACGAATCGAGGCGATCTTGCCTCCCAGCCGGGGCAGGAAGGTCAAAGAACAATTTCCCGCTTGGATGAGAACGTTTTCTTCTTCTAAACCAACATTACTTGTCACTGCCATCTTTCCTATTCTCCCCTTGTTTCCACGCAGGCTGCCGTCAGGCGCTCCCAAATGCTGTCGAGCCATGCCTCATGTTCCGGCTTCATCAGCACCGAGCGAAGGCAGGTAACCGGTCCGCTCTTGACTCCGCCGCCTTGATATAACCCGGCCTGAGAGCCAGCGGCGGGATCAAACCACCTCAGCGGCAATTCTACAAGAGCCAGATGCAAATCTCGCGCGGCGCAGGCCAGAAAAATTCTTTGCGCCAGTTCAGAAGCTAGTTGGGGCGTCTCCGCATTCATTTTCCACACCACGATATCCAGCTCCGGTAGCCCGGCGGCGAGCGCCTGAAAGCGCCCGTTCCTGTCCTGGCGCAATCGCCGGTCCAACTCCAGCGCCGCTGCCCGGCCGCTGGCCAGTCCTCGGGCAAACTCGCCTCCCGGCGTCAGCGGCAAAAGCTGCTGAGTGGCCCACAGCGCCACCGCCGCGGCTCCGGCCCGGGAGCACTCCAGGCTGATCTCGCCCAGATGCAAACCCTTTGAAGTGAAGTACGTATACGGCGAATCGTGCTTGTAGAAGCGGCCCACCGCGGGGTCGCGGAACAGAATGCACCCGCACCCGTAGGGCTGCAATCCGTGCTTGTGCGGATCGATGGCTATCGAGTCGGCACTGTCAATGGCCGCGTAAGCCCGCCGCGCCGGCTCCTCCAGCGCCTCGGGAATCAGGCGGAAATAACCGCCGTAAGCCGCATCCACGTGCACCCTGAATCCGTAGCGCTCCTTCAGCCGCAAGACCTCATCGAGCGGGTCCACGGTGCCCGTAGCCGTTGTCCCTATCGTGACCACCACCGCGCCCACATCGCCTTTGCGCAGCTCCGCCTCCAGAGCTTCCATGCACATGCGGCCCCGGTCGTCCGTCGCAATCCCGGCATACTCCAGCTTCAGTACGGCTGAGATGCGCCCATGCGTGTAATGCGCCTGTTCCGAGCCTAAAATCCGCCTTCCCGGCGCCAACTGCCCGGCCACCCAAAGCGCCTCCAGGTTGGCCAACGTACCGCTGGAGGTTAAATGGCCCAGGAATTCTGTCCAACCGAACATCTGTGCGATTGAAGCCACGGCCTCAATCTCCATCTCCGAGCTCGCCCGCCCGCCGTCGCGCGCATGGTTGTTGGGATTGATCTTCATGGCCAGCGCATAGGCCGCCCGCGCCACCGGATGCGGAGGCTTGAGCATCTGCCCGGCATAAAGGGGATGAAAATATGGGTAGTTATCCCCCAGCCGGAGGGCTGCCGCCTCCAGAATTTGGGCCATCGCATCCGCATCCACCGCGCTCTCCAACGCCGGCGCGAAAGCTGGCAACGTTGCAAACTCCGCCTCGAGAACTTCGGCGGCGCGCGACAAAAGGCCGGGGACCGGATCGTTGAGCATGGCGACCTCTCACAGTATCACAGCCGTGGAGTGCCTGAATAAGCCCACAAAAGTCAATGGCTTGCGGAAATGCGGACCGATCGGTTGGACAAAAGCCAAGAATTCATGCAGAGATTTTTTGAGAGCAATGGTACACTGTGGTCAGCGTTAGAGCCGAACCGGGCGTGAGCAGCAACTCGCCCAACCAAGCAAGATTCTGCCAGTGGTCGCTCCGATTCATCCAGCGCAATTCAATTCAGGAAACACGATCAAAATGGAACAAGGCACTGTGAAGTGGTTTAACGATGCGAAGGGCTTCGGCTTTATTTCGCGTCAGAACGGCGAAGATGTCTTTGTGCACTACTCTGCGATCAACTCAAGTGGTTTCAAGAGTTTGCAAGAAGGACAAGCCGTGCAATTCAACGTGGTGAAGGGGCCCAAGGGATGGCAGGCCGCCGACGTACAGCCGGTCTAGCCTCCAGCCCGGATTCCGGCAGAGTCTAGCAAACACATGCGAGGGCTGGGAGCAATCTCAGCCCTCGCGTGTCTTATATGCGCCGTTTCGCCTGCGCCAAGCCCAGGCCGATGACAATCGGGGACCATCGCTTATCCCGGATCCCTGGAACCATTTGCAAAATTCCATAAGAACTGCAAGAAGCGTCAGGGCACGACTTTCGTCGTGCCGGAAGATCAGCAAAAAGATGTCGGGCTTTAGCCCCTGCGTCTTTTATGTTCAGCTATTTGCAACTCCGCAGGGGCTCAAGCCGGAATCAAAATGGGGCCGTTGGCGGCACGACTAAAGTCGTGCCCAGACGCAACTGGCAGCCTGAAAGCGATTTTGCAAGTGGCTCCCTGGTTTTTCCGCTACACTGGCCCCAGGAATGTCAAGAGTATTAGCTCAATCCATAGAGATTGCCACTACGGTGCTGGCCGTCGCCGGCATGGGCTACTTTCTTGCCGCCATGGTAGCCGCGTGGGCTTTTCTTGCCCGCCGGCGTGCGCAGCTGGCAGCCTTTTCTCCCGGCGTGAGTGTCCTCAAGTCTCTCCATGGCCTCGACCCCGAAATGGTCGACGCCTTTCGCAGCCACTGCCGCCAGACCTACGGCGGGGATGTGGAGCTGCTCTTCGGCGTCTCCTCGCTCACGGATCCAGCCGCCGCTGCCGTCGAACAGCTCATCAAGGAGTTTCCCACTCATTCCATTCATCTGATCCGGTGCCCTACCCGTTTGGGAAGCAACGGCAAGGTCAGTACGCTGGTCCAGCTCGCCACCCACGCCCGCTACAACTTCCTGCTCATCAACGACTCCGACATTACCGTCTCTCCCCGCTATCTGGAGCGGATCATGGCCCACTTCGCTCCTCCGCCCGATGAGCCCTCCCCCGCACTGGATGGCGGCAAGGCGCGGAAGGAAGTCGGCCTGGTCACTGTTCTTTATCGTGGCCGCGCTCACACTACTCTGCCGTCGCGGCTTGAGGCGCTGGGGATTGCCACCGACTTCCAGGCCGGCGTACTGCTCTCCCGGATGATTGAAGGCGGCCTTCACTACGGTCTGGGCTCCACGCTGGCCGTGAGCCGCAAGGCGCTCGACAAGATCGACGGCCTGATGCCGCTGGTGGATTATCTGGCCGACGACTACGAACTCGGTGCTCGCGTTTGCCGGGCGGGCTACCGCGTCGCGCTTTCAGCCGAAGTGGTTGAGACCGCCATTCCGGCTTATAGTTGGCGCGGTTTCCTCGACCACCAGTTGCGCTGGGCGCGCACCGTCCGCGACGCCCGCCCCTGGGGTTACGCCGGCCTTGTATTCACCCACGGGCTCTCTCTAGCCCTGCTCAATGTGCTGGCCAGCGGTTTCAGCCTGTTGAGTCTGTGGCTTCTGGGGTTGAGTTTCCTCCTGCGCCTGGCTCTGGCCATGACGGTCGGCGCCGAAGTGCTCAGCGACCGCCAGGTTCTTCCCAGTCTGTGGCTTTTGCCGCTGCGCGACCTTGTTGCCATGGGAGTTTGGGTAGCCGGATTTGCCGGAAACGCAATTAACTGGCGCGGCGAGAGCTTCTTGCTCAAGGGCGGGAAGCTCGAGCAGATAGCGGACTGAACGGCTCTCCAATAGCCATGAGTCCTATCGCAGTTTCGCGCCTGCCAGGTAGCCGCATCTTGGCGCCGTTCACTCCGAGAAGAGGCAGTAGCGCAGTCTCCGAATTGCCGGTCGTCCACCCTGATCTCCGGAATTTCCATGCCACACACTCGATGAACGCCGCTTCGACTTGGTACTCGTAGAGATCATTCAGCAGAGTGGGGTGGGACGCTTTGCAGCCATCGCGGCGCCCGCAGTCCCTTCGCGCTATACTTACCCACGGCTCCATCTTCTCAATCGAGGGCACATGCACAGTTCGGATCGCTTGCGCCGGTTTCTATCGAGTGACACCGCCGCTCTATGGCTTCTCGGCCTCGCCTTCACCCTGCTCCATCTCCTCGCAGGCGCGCGCTACGGATTCCACCGCGACGAGCTGCTCACCTACTCCAATGCGCGTGACCTCGAATGGGGATATGTCGTATACCCACCGGTGACCGCCTTCCTGGGCCGCATCGAGCTGGTGCTCTTTGGGACGTCGCTTGTGGGCTTTCGTTTCTTCGCCGCCATCGCCTGCGGGATTATGGCCGTGCTCACCGGGCTCATGGCGCGCGCCATGGGCGGCGGCCGCCAGGCTATGCTTGTGTCGGCATTTGCGGCGAGCATCGGAGGGGCCGTCTTCTTTACCGGCTCGTTCATGTCCTACATGTCGTTCGACCTTTTGTGGTGGGTCGCGGTGGCCTGGTGTGCGGTGCGGCTGCTCGAGAGCGGCGACGCGCGCTGGTGGCTTGGCATCGGCGCTTTCGTTGGCCTCGGACTCATGACCAAGTACACCATGGCATTCTTCGTCGCCGCCCTTCTGGGTGCCATGTTGCTCACCCCGAATCGCCGCTATCTTCGCAGCCCCTGGTTCTGGTGCGGGGTGGCGCTGGCGCTACTCATCGTCGCGCCCAACCTCTGGTGGCAGTACCAGCACCAGTTCGTCAGCCTTGCCTGGATGCGCAGCATCCACGCCCGCGACATTCGCCTTGGGCGAACGGACTACTTTCTCCTGGGCCAGTTGTGGCAGATTTGCAGCGTTGTGGCGCTGCCGCTCCTGTTTGCCGGGTTATGGTTTCTCTTTGCCCGGCCCGAGGGCAGGCCCTGGCGCATGATCGGCTGGATGTACGTCTTCACGCTCGCTCTTCTCATGGCCGCTCGCGGTCGCGACTACTACCTTGCCCCCGCGTACCCCATGATGCTGGCCGCTGGCGCAGCGTGGAGCGAGAGCTGGCTCAGAACGCTTCCCCCGCAAAGGCAGAGCAGGATATTGCGTGCGGCGTGGATCACGCTTTGGATCAATGGCTTGATCATAGCCGCCCTGATTCTGCCCTTTGTCCCCGTGAATTCGGCGTGGTGGCGCGTGCAGGACGCGGCATCCCATCAGTTCAACATGCAGATCGGCTGGCCGGAACTGGCCGCCACCGTCGCTCAGGTTCGCGATTCCCTCCCGGCCGCCGATCGCTCCACCGCCGGCGTAATGGCTGCCGACGAAGGGGAAGCCGGGGCCGTAAACCTCTACGGCCGTGCCTACGGCCTGCCCCGCGCCATCAGCGGCATGAACTCCAACTGGCTCCGCGGCTACGGCGACCCTCCGCCCCACACCGTGATTGCCGTCGGCTTCAAGCCAAATGAGCTCAACCAGATCTTCGCCTCCTGCCAGGTCGCCGCCGAGCTCTCAAACCCCTACGGCGTCGTCAACGACACTTTCGCCGACCGCGCCCAGGTTTATGTCTGCCGCAACATCCGCCTCCCCTGGCCGGAGTTCTGGAAGCATTTCCAGTACTACGGGTAAACTCGCTTCAAGGGATGCCGGACGCAGCCCGGCTTCGCGAGCCAGATCGACATGGACTTACCAGGACCGCCCCCAACTGTTGCGAACGGTGAGATGCACGTTTCCAACCCCGGTTCGGTTTCATTTTGCGGTTCCGGGTGTAGCATCGCCAATCCGGAAGTTGCACCACGACTCGAAAAGTGAGTTTCTGGCCGCGGCTGGCTTG
>Ga0326728_10023303_pt1 | contig 11361 bp, 10 predicted proteins | sample MB3enrmetagenome_FD_207602 | JGI IMG/M metagenome (GOLD analysis project Ga0326728, IMG submission 207602) | Lab enriched peat soil microbial communities from McLean, Ithaca, NY, United States - MB31MN | ecosystem: Environmental > Terrestrial > Soil > Wetlands > Peat | place: USA: New York... | reverse complement strand
AGCTAGAGGGCATCGACACGGCGCCGGATGGCGGCCTTGAACTCGACATCCTGAATGGACTCGAGATTGATTTTCACGTTCTCCCAGGCACCCGCGCGTGCCGCGGCGGCCAGCGATTTCGCCACCGCAAGGTCGCTGGCGAATTTCGCGGGGATATCAAGAGCGTTCAGGCGAGTGGTGAGAGCATGTGAGCGCTCCATCACCTGTAGCGGAACTTCGGCCGCACCGTGGAGCGCCTCTTCCACGTAGGGCCCTCGTTCGTCTTTGGGGCGTTTGTACGCAGCCATCACCTGATTGAACGCCTCGGCATCGCGATCGACGGCCTCGGTGAAGAACTGCCGGTCGGCTTCGAATGGCGCAGGGTCAAGCTTTGCGAGACGCGTCACCATCGAACCCAGCGCGGCGGCCATGGCTCCGGCGGCGGCGGACGCGCTGCCACCACCGGGAGTGGCCGAGGGCGCAGCGAGAGCATCCAGAAAATCCGGCAATCCTCCGCGAGCCGACAGCGCTTCGGCAATGCGGTTCTCCAGAACCAGCTCCGGCCGGAAATTCTCGAAACGAAGGAAGTACTCCGCGGAAAGCTCGATTGATTTCTTCGGAATCAACCCAACGATCTCACTGCCAACCACGCCCACACCGTACCGCTCAGCCTCGCGGCGCACCGTCTCGAAAACCAGGTGCATCGGCGTCTGCTCGAAATCGGTGAGATTGATCGACACCTGCGCGATGTTGCGCGAGCCCAGCATCACGCCCATCGATTTCACATAGCGGAAGCCGCCCGTGGAGAAGCGAATGGTTTTGGCGATTCGTTTGGCGATGGAGAGGTCCGGCGTGTTCAGGTTGACGTTGTAGGCGATGAGGAACTTGCGCGCGCCGGTGACGATCGCGCCGGCGGTGGGATGACACACTGGATCGCCAATATCGGGATCGCGCGCCGCAACCGTACCCATTTCGCGCACCAAAGCCTCGAACTGGCCTTTGCGAATGTTCTCGAGATTCGTCCGCTCCGGCCGCCGCGCCGCGGCTTCATATAGGTAAACCGGCAGACGAAGCTTCGCCCACAATTCCTGCCCGAGCTGTTCCGCCAACCGCATGCACTCTTCCAGCGTCACGCCCTCGATGGGAATGAACGGCAACACGTCGGCAGCGCCCAGGCGAGGATGCGCGCCAGTGTGCCTGGTCAGATCGATCAGCGCGACCGCTTTCTCCACGGCGCGAAATGCGGCAACCTTCACCGCGCCGGGCGGGCCGACGAACGTCAACACGCTGCGGTTATGATCGGGATCGCTTTCGCGATCGAGCAGCACAACCTCGGGCACCGCGAGGATCGCCTGCACGATGGCGTCGACCTTACTCTGGTCGCGCCCCTCGCTGAAGTTGGGTACACACTCGACAAGCTGGCGGGGCATTCGTCTCTACTGTAACGAATCCATGTTTTACGAATCCATGGGGCGGCGGACGCCGTGATCGCGCGCGAAGGTGACCGCCTCCTCATAGCCGGCGTCAGCATGTCGAATGATTCCCATGCCCGGATCGGTGGTGAGCACGCGTTCGAGCCGGCGACGCGTTTGGTCAGTGCCATCGGCCACCACCACCATGCCCGCATGCTGCGAATAGCCGATGCCCACCCCGCCGCCATTGTGAATCGAAACCCACGATGCCCCCGCCGCCGTGTTCACGAGGGCGTTGAGCAGCGGCCAGTCGGCAATGGCGTCCGAACCGTCACGCATGGCTTCGGTCTCACGGTACGGCGAGGCCACCGACCCGGTATCGAGGTGATCGCGGCCGATGACGATGGGCGCCTGAATCTTCCCCGACTTCACCAGATCGTTAATGGCCGTACCAAACTCGGCGCGCTCGCCATAGCCGAGCCAGCAGATGCGCGCGGGCAGACCCTGGAAATGGACGCGTTCCTGTGCCAGCCGAATCCAGCGCGCCAGCGTTTCGTTATGCGGGAACAGATCGAGAGCCAGCTTGTCAGTGGTGGCGATGTCGGCCGGATCGCCCGATAGCGCGGCCCAGCGGAACGGTCCGCGTCCTTCGCAGAACAGCGGCCGGATGTACTCGGGAACGAAGCCGGGGATCTCGTATGCGTCCTGGACTCCCGCCTGCTTCGCCTGGGTGCGAATGTTGTTGCCGTAATCGAAAGTCACCGCGCCAAGCCGCTTGAGTGCGAGCATGGCGGCGACGTGTTCACCCATGGACGCCATCGCCCGGTGGACATATTCATCGGGATCACCGGCGCGCAGCTCGAGCGCGGCCTCGAACGTCATGCCGTTGGGAACATATCCGTTAAGCGCATCGTGCGCACTGGTTTGATCGGTAAGAATGTCGGGCACGATGCCGCGCTTCACCATCTCCGGCAAAATGTCGGCACAGTTAGCCGCGAGCCCCACCGACAAAGCCTTGCCTCGCCGCCGCGCACTATCGAGCTGGTCGAGAGCGTCATCCAGATCGTCAGTGAGCCGGTCGCAATAACCGCTGGCGATGCGCTTCTCGATGCGGCGTGGATCGACATCGATCCCGAGGAAACACGCGCCGTTCATGGTGGCCGCTAACGGCTGCGCGCCGCCCATTCCGCCCATTCCTCCGGAGACCACCAGCCGGCCTTTGAGCGATCCGCCAAAATGCCTCGCCGCCGCTGCCGCGAACGTCTCGTACGTGCCCTGCAGAATCCCCTGGCTGCCGATATAGATCCACGAGCCGGCGGTCATCTGCCCATACATGATGAGGCCAAGATGTTCCAGCCTGCGGAACTCGTCGTAGTTCGACCAGCGGCCCACCAGATTCGAGTTGGCGATCAATACGCGCGGCGCTTCCTCGTGCGTGCGAAAAATACCCACGGGCTTGCCCGATTGCACCAGCAGCGTTTCGTCATTCTCGAGCGACCGCAGCGAGCGGACAATGGCGTGGAATGAGGGCCAGTCTCGCGCGGCCTTGCCTGTGCCGCCGTAGACGATGAGGTCGTCGGAGCGCTCGGCCACCTCCGGGTCGAGGTTGTTCATGAGCATGCGCAGGGCGCCTTCCTGGTGCCAGCCCTTGCAACTCAGCTCGCGTCCGCGAGGCGCGCGAATTGTCGGTGGATGAACGGCGGGCGGGTCCACGAGAGGCGGTGTGGTCATGGCGGGTTCCTACCCCTTACAATACGACGATGCCGCGCCGGACATTGCGAACTGGGAAGGGGGATTACGAGGAAGCGATCCGCCGGGTGATTCGACAGATCCCGCGCGGGAAGGTGGCGACGTACGGGCAGGTGGCCGCCGAGGCCGGATTCCCCGGCTATCATCGGCAGGTGGTGCAGGTGCTGCGCAGGGCACACGGTTCACTGCCGTGGCAGCGCGTGCTGGGCTCGGGAGGCGTGATCAGAGTGCCGCCCGCCGAGGTACACGAGCAGCGGCTGCTGCTGGAGATGGAGGGCGTGAAGTTTCGTGGACGGCGCGTGGATATGGAGGAGTGTCAGTGGCGGGGATTGTAACGCGGGCACGATATAACGACGGAGAGAAATGTGTCTTCCAAGGCCTGAAAAAGGAGGCGTGTACGGGGAGACATTTGAGGGTACAATCGTACCGTCATGAACGTCACTCTCAGCTTGGAGGTCAAACGTGGCACAAGACCATCGCATCGAAGAAAACGGACAGCGTCTCAGCTACACTTGCGCTAATCGAGGTTACCGGACGAATGTTCATTTGAATACCAGCTACGCACACAGGGACGCGAGTCACCCAGACCGGCCGGGTTCCGACAATCTTGGGAGCGTGTTCGACCGACCGCTTGCGCAGGATGGTGAATCTCTGTGGTTGGAGCACGTTGTCGACAATGAGGGTCACCCTTGCTACTGGCTGATGTGGTACGACCCTTCGGGAGTTCCCAAGTTACCGGCCAGTGGCATCCTGAGCCGAGAGAACATCGCGGATATGCAGCGTCTCTTCGCCTCTTTCATTCCTTGACTGGGCGGGTCGCATCAGTTGGCTTGATCAAGGCGTCCAACGAACCTCCGCTCGGGCACACCTGCCGATCCGCGGTGTTCGCCCGAGGGGGAGCTCAGGATGCCCCAGAAGCCGTCTAGTCGATGACACCGCAAGATCCAGCGATGATCTCCCACTTCTCATCGGAGATCTTCTTTGCCTTACAGGTCCAGTGTTTGCGCAGCATTGCTCCTGCCAAGTTCTGTGAATCTACGTTGCCTCTTATCTCGTATTCGTCGTCGTGATAGGTAATTGAACCTATTACGGTAAATGCCCGCCTAGGATCGAGATCCCAAATGGCGTCTGGAAATTCTGCACGGGACGGCGTTAGCAGACCCTCTCGCACAATTTCTTCGGCCTCCCGGTAAACCGCCATTTGGGCACTAGTCATATGATCGGGAGAGTTCGGTGGATTGTCGCTCGATCGGTGGTCAAGAAACATGCGTAGCAGAATCACGACCAAAACGATCAACGCAAAGAGACCAAGCACGGCGCCAACGTTCACGTCCTCATTCCAGAATTTATTGCCAGAAAAAGACATGGACAGTTCTACGCCACGACAAGCCGCGCCATCGCCAACGGATTGTATCAGATCGATCGCCTATTGGCGTTCCTTGACACGTTACTCAAAGTCGTACACATTCCTTATGATCGCGGAGAATTCCTTCGGACCCCGACGGGTCAGGACCTCGGGTCGTGCGGGTTACCACCTGTCACAGCGCGCAAGCCGGACGTCCGTGCCGTTGACATGTGCGGTTGCCAATCGAACTATATTGCCATACAAATCATAGAGTTACAGTTTTCTTCATTCGATATTCCTTGCCTGTAATAACAATCTGCAATAGTCTAATCGCAGATTGCTATATGACTCTGGGCGAGAAACTCCGCTACCTCCGGCAGGTCGAAGGCACCCTCCGCGGCCTTGAACGCGAGATGACGCAACAGGAAGTGGTGCGCGCCATCCGCCGCGAACAGCGCCAATCGATCAGCCAGTCGTACCTGTCGCAGATCGAGAGCGGCGCGCGCCCACACCTCACCAACACCACGCGCATGCTGCTCGCGAAGTTCTACAAAGTGCATCCCGGGTATCTGGTGAGCGACCCGGACGGTTATCACAACGAGCTCATCTCCGACGTTGGCGCGTCGGAGGACAGCCTGGATCTCTGGCTGATCGACGGCGCGGAGCGCTTCCGCCGCGATGCGAGTCTGCGGCACGCGCTGCTGCAGATCGCCAAACATGACGACACGCGCAAGTGCCTTGTGCTGCTGGGAAGCATCGTGGAAAATCCCGGGCTTGGCGAGCGCCTGATGGAGGTGCTGAAACCCGAAGCGGACGAGGCGAGGAGGAAGACCGCATGAGCTGGGAATCGTTCTACCTTTTCTGTTTCGTGGTTGGCTTTCTGTTAAGCGCGCTTTCGTTCCTGGCGGGCGCGGGGCGCGTTCACATCCCGCACGTGCATCTGCACGCTCACATGGGACATGCGGCGCATGTTGCCAGCGGCGCGGGGCAAACCGGAAGAACCGCCTCATCGGCGTTCAATTTCGCCACCATCACGGCGTTTCTCGCGTGGTTTGGGGGCACCGGATATCTGCTCACCAGATATTCGAACATCTGGTTCTTCTTCGCTCTGATGATCGCCACCGGAGCGGGGCTGACGGGCGCGGCGGTGTTGTTGTGGCTTCTGGCGAAGCTGGTGATGGGGCATGACCGCGAACTGAACGACGCCGATTACGAAATGGTGGGCGCGATCGGGCACGTGAGCTCCACCATTCGCGCCAACGGGATTGGCGAGATCATTTTTTCTCAGGAGGGCGTGCGGAGCTGTTGCGGCGCGCGCAGCGAAACCGGCGCGCCTATCGCGAAGGGAGTGGAAGTGGCGGTGACTCGCTATGAGCGGGGGATCGCATATGTCCGGCCCTGGGAGGAACTGGCCGGATTGGATACCGACCGGGCGAAATCCGCCGGTTCGGAGAATCGATAACGGAATAAATCAGGAACAATCTATGCCAATGCAAACCATTTTTATCGCCGCGGTGCTGGCAGTTCTGGTGCTGCTCTTCATTGTGTCGAGCTTCGCGCAGATGTACCGCAAGGTGGGGCCGAATGAGGCGCTCATCGTATATGGGTGGCGCGGGCCCCGCGTGGTCAAAGGCGGGGGCACCTTCATCATGCCGATGTTCGAGAACTACCGGCAGCTTTCGCTTGAACTGATGTCGTTCGACGTCGCCCCGCAACAGGATTTGTACACGAAGCAGGGCGTCGCCGTCACGGTGGAGGCCGTCGCACAGATCAAGGTGAAGTCGGATCCCGAATCAATCCGCACCGGAGCCGAGCAGTTCCTCAGCAAAACGCCGCCGGCGCGCGAGGGTCTGATTCGCCTGGTGATGGAAGGCCATCTGCGCGGCATCATCGGACAGCTCACTGTGGAGCAGATTGTGAAAGAACCCGAGATGGTGGCTGACCGCATGCGCGGCACCTGCGCCGACGACATGAGCAAAATGGGCCTCGAAGTGATTTCGTTCACCATCAAAGAGGTCCGCGACAAGAACGAATACATCACCAACATGGGCCGGCCCGATGTCGCCCGCATTAAGCGCGATGCCGACGTGGCTGCCGCCGAAGCAGACCGCGATACCGCCATCAAACGCGCCGAAGCGATGCGCGCGTCCGCGGTGGCGAAGGCACAGGCCGACCAGGAACGGGTGCTGGCCGAAACGCTCTCTCAAGCCAAGCAGGCCGAGGCGCAGCGCGATCTCGATATCAAGAAAGCGCAGTATCTGGAGACCACCAAACGCCAGCAGGCGCAGGCCGATAAAGCCTACGACATCCAGACCAACATCATGCAGCAGCAGGTGGTGGCCGAGCAGGTGAAGGTGATGCAGATCCAGAAGGAGCAGGAGATCAAGGTGCAGGAGGCGGAGATTCTGCGCCATGAGAAGGAACTGATCGCCACCGTTCTAAAGCAGGCCGAAATCGAACGCCGCCGCATTGAAACGCTGGCCGAAGCGGAGAAAATGCGCCGGACCACAGAGGCGGAGGGTCATGCCGCGGCCGTGCGGGTGGAAGGCGAGGCGGAGGCCGACATCATTCTGCGCAAAGGCGAGGCCGAAGCGAAGGCCATGAACGTGAAGGCCGAAGCGTATCAGGAATGGAACCAGGCGGCGGTGGTTGACAAGCTGATCACCGGACTGCCGGACATCGTCAAAGCGCTGGCTGCGCCGCTGGCGAATATCGACAAGATCACTATCGTCTCCACGGGGGACGGTAACGCCACTGGCATGCATAAGATCACGGGCGACATGACGCAAATGGTGGCCCAGATCCCGGCGCTGTTCGAAACATTGTCGGGTATGCAGATGAGCGATCTGCTGGGCAAGGTCCGCACCATTGGAGACAAGAACGGAAAAACCGACAAGCCGCAGGCAGGCTTGCAGAGCTGAGGAGCGGGAGGCGGGGGCAGGTTGAGGCCTGTCCCCATTCATTGAGGATCAAAAGGAGGCAGTGTTATGGCATTGATGGAACGCGTGGCAACGCTCGTTCGAGCGAATTTGAACGACTTGGTGGATAAGGCGGAAGACCCGGAAAAGCTGATCAAGCAGGTGATTCTGGATATGGAGAATCAGCTCATGCAGGTGAAGACGCAGGTGGCGATTGCGATTGCCGATCAGCATCTGCTAACCGGCAAGCAGGCCGAAAACGCCGAGAAAGAGACCGACTGGAAACGGCGGGCCGAACTCGCGGTCGACAAGAAGGAAGACGATCTGGCGCGGGCGGCGCTGGAACGGTCGCTGAGTTTCCGCCAAATGGCGGTCAATTTCCGGCAGCAGGCTGACGATCAGACGGTTCAGGTGGAAAATCTGAAGACGGCCTTGCTCAAGCTGGAGCAAAAGCTGGCGGAAGCGCGGTCGAAGAGCGAGCTGATTATCGCGCAGCATCGGCGTGCGCGTGCGCTCAACAAAGCGGGCGACGCGCGTCTGGCGATGGACGGTGAATCCAGCTCGCACGCGTTCGATCGCATGCGCGAGAAGACGCGGCACGAAGAAGCGATGAGCCAGGCCAAAGCGGAGTTGCTCGGCGATAACGTGGAGGACAAGCTGGCGGCGCTCGAAAAGCAGGACGAGATCGAGCGGATGCTGGCTGAGATCAAGGAACGCAAGGCTGCGCCCGCGAGCAACTAAGACAGACCGTGAACTGAACGCGAGTGTCACATTATTGTTCATGCAGGAAGATGAGCAGCGTCTGACTGTGACACAGCACTTCGCCGGATGCGTCATCGAATTCCCGGCCACCGTGTTTGTCCGGCGCAGCCGCAGGCTCGAGACGGCCGTAAACGAGCGCCCACCGATCATAGTCGCTGCTGCCGAACCGGAACGTGGCGAGATTGGTCGTCTTCCGAACAGCGGTGAGCTTCCGATCCGTGGCGCCGGTGTCCACCGAGAATGCCGCCGGGGGCACCGGGCCGGTCTTCGAATCGAACATGAGGTGGAGGACGCATCCCTTCTCGCTCAGAAACCGGCCGTAATCGCGAAATGAGAAGCGCCCCATCAGCAGCACCGGCTTGCCCGAATACATCTCGGGATGAGCCAGCGCCTCGCAGACAGTTACCGGTTGAAGCGCGGTGGGAGCATCTGCGGCAAGCGCGGGCATGCACGCAGACGCCAACAGGAGAAGAACGGTTCGCACAAGATGAGAAGAGAAGACGCGCGCCGGGTTGCGCCGGTTATTAAAGAATCGTAAAGCAAAGATCATAAAGCGAGGGTTGGCTGATATGCTCGGAAGGAATCGTGACGCGAGCGCTCTGTTTTATGCTGACATCCGCGGCTCTCCTGGCCCAACCGCAGGCCACGCTCATCCTGATTAACGGCGATATTCACACGGTGAACCCATCATCGCCGCGCGCGAGTGCTGTCGCGGTGCTGGGATCTCGCATCGTCGAAGTGGGAGGGGATGACGCGATTCGCCGATGGATTGGCCCAGGAACGCAGATTGTCGATTTGCACGGCAAGCTGGCGGTTCCGGGTTTCAACGACGCTCACGTGCATTTCTTCTACGGCGGGGCCGCGCTGGCAAGTGTGCAGTTGCGGTCGGCTCGCAGCCCGGAGGAGTTTCGGGCGCGAATTTCCGAATTCGCTGCGCACGTGCCGCCGGGCCGATGGATTCTGAACGGCGAGTGGGATCACGAAAACTGGTCGCCCGCCCGGCTGCCCACGCGCCAGCTTATCGACGACGTCACGCGCAATCATCCGGTATTCGTGTCGCGCCTCGACGGCCACATGGGTCTTGCGAACACTGTTGCGCTGAAACTCGCCGGCATCGATCGCAACACACCGGACCCGCCTGGCGGCACAATCGTTCGGGACGAGCACGGTGAGCCCACCGGCATTCTGAAAGACGCGGCCATGACCGCGGTCCAGCGCATCATCCCGGAACCGAGTCTCGATGAAATCACCGCCGCGATTCGCGCGGCCATGCGCTACGCCGCCGAGAATGGCGTCACCAGCGTGCAGGAGATGGCAAGTTCATCCGACGCCTCTCCCGCCGGACAGAAGCTGCGAAGCGACGTGATGCGCGTGTATGAGAACCTGCTGGGCTCGGGCGAATTGACCGTGCGCATTTCCGTGCATCGGCCGCTGGCCCTGTGGGAACAACTCGCCGCGCTGGGCATCACCGCGCCATTCGGAAGTGAGATGCTGCACATCGGCGGCTTGAAAGCGTATGCCGACGGTTCGCTCGGATCGAGCACCGCGCTCTTATTCGATTCATACCTCGATGCGCCGCAAACCTCCGGCCTCGCCGCCGAAGACATGATCCCGGTGAGCAAAATGCAAGATCGCATCATTGCCGCCGACGCGTCCGGACTGCAGATCGCCATTCATGCGATCGGCGACAAGGCGAACAAGACCATCCTCGACCTCTACGAAGAAACCGAACGCCGCAACGGGCCGCGCGACCGCCGCTTTCGCATTGAACACGCGCAACACCTCCGCCAGGAGGACATCCCGCGATTCGCTGCGCTGCACGTGATCGCTTCCATGCAGCCGATTCACCTGGCCGACGATGGACGGTGGGCGGAGAAGCGTGTCGGCCTTGAAGTGATTCGCGGGACGTATGCCTTTCGCTCGCTGCTGGATTCCGGCGTGATGGTTGCCTTCGGCTCGGATTGGCCGGTTGCGCCAATGATCCCTCTCTTGGGCATCGATGCCGCGGTGACGCGGCGCACTCTGGATGGCAAGCATCCCGATGGCTGGGTGCCCGCGCAGAAGATCAGCGTCGAAGAAGCGGTGCGCGCTTTCACTATGGGTTCGGCGTATGCGAGCTTCGAGGACAAGATTAAAGGGTCCATCGAACCGGGCAAGCTGGCCGACATGGCCGTAATTTCAGACGACATCTTTGTGATCGCGCCCGCGGACCTCGGTAACGCGCATGTGGACATGACCATCTTCAACGGGCGCGTGATCTACGAGCGCAAGTAGGCTCGACTGACGGCGTGTCCCCGCATCGCATCCGCCATACTGAAACTTGATCCCATGCGAGCGGAATTAGTATGTTTCGAGCGCGCGTGCCGTGAGCGCTTCCCCCTTGACGCAGTGCTCTACAACTGTCCGGCGTGCGGCGGATTGCTGGAAGGGGCGTTGTGCGATGACCTGGTGGATGCGGTTGCGCTGAAGAAGGCATGGCGCGAGCGCCGCATGAACAACACCAAACTCGACCAGAGCGGTGTTTGGCGATATCGTGAACTGCTGCCGTTCGACGATGCGCTCGATCTCGTCGTATCGCTTCGCGAAGGAAACACGCCTCTGCTCGATGCGCCTCGCGCGGCCCAATACGGCGGGCTCGCTCATCTGACATTCAAACATCAGGGCTTCAATCCCACCGGCTCGTTCAAAGACAACGGCATGACTTGCGGCGTCACCCAGGCAAAACGCCTGGGCATGAAGCGCGTGGCATGCGTTTCCACAGGGAACACGTCGGCCTCCATGGCCGCGTATGCCAGCGCGGCCGGTCTGGACCCCATCATTTTCATCCCGCACGGCAACATCTCTTACGGCAAGCTGGCGCAGGCGCTTGAGTATGGCGCGCGCACGCTCCAGGTGGACGCGAACTTCGATCAAATTCTCGCGCTGGTTCGCGTGCTGGCTGAGCGGCTGGGCATTTATCTTCTGAACTCCATCAATCCGTTCCGTATTGAGGGGCAGAAGAGCATCATCTTCGAGATGATGGACCAGCTCGACTGGAATCCGCCCGATTGGATCGTGCTTCCAGGCGGCAACCTCGGCAATACCTCGGCATTCGGAAAAGCCCTGCGTGAGCTGCACGGGTTCGGGTTCATCTCGCGCATGCCCCGCCTTGCTGTGGTGCAAGCCGAAGGCGCCGCTCCGTTCTGGCGCCTGGTCA
>Ga0326728_10023300_pt1 | contig 11362 bp, 11 predicted proteins | sample MB3enrmetagenome_FD_207602 | JGI IMG/M metagenome (GOLD analysis project Ga0326728, IMG submission 207602) | Lab enriched peat soil microbial communities from McLean, Ithaca, NY, United States - MB31MN | ecosystem: Environmental > Terrestrial > Soil > Wetlands > Peat | place: USA: New York... | reverse complement strand
GGGTGAAAAGCGAACTGCGTCTCGCCTCTGGTCAGTGCTCCTTTGTCCACGAGAATATCAAGGGTTCCGGAAACATCTTCTTCCTTCATGTTCAACGCCGCAGCCAGCTCCTGGCAGGTCGCCGGGATAAGCAGCTCATGGCAAATGGTAGCCTCTGTGGGGGTAAACGATGCTTCGAGTATCTTCACAAAACGCTCGGAATTCGGGACCCCCATCTTGTCAGCTAACTCTCTATAGATGCCGTTCTCTTTCACGATGCCACTCCTTCACAATTCACATTAGTAGATAGAGGCATTAACCTTCATGCCTTTCTTTGTTCCAGCGCATCCCAGAGCCACGAGAACCATTGCTCCAGTCCTTCCCCGGTCTTGGCGGAGATCGGATACACTGCGGCAGCAGGATTCAAACCGGTGACCGCTTTGGAGAAGGCGCTCATATCAAAATCAAAGTGCGGCAGGACATCTGTTTTGTTTATCAGTATTACATCGGCTTGGGTAAACATCAAGGGGTACTTATGGGGCTTGTCGTCGCCTTCGGGAACACTCAGGATCAATACCTGTTTATGGGCGCCAAGGGCAAACTCGGCCGGGCAGATCAGATTCCCCACGTTTTCGATGACGATGAGATCGGTGCGATCGAGATCCAGATTATCCAGGGCCTTCTTGATCATGTTGGCATCCAGGTGGCAGGCGCCCGCCGTGTTGATCTGAATGGCCGGGATACCCTCTTTGCTCACCTTGTCGGCATCGATCGACGAGGCGATATCGCCCTCGATAACGGCGATACGGGCTTTTTCCTTTAACCGGCCGATGGTCTGCATGATCAGGCTGGTCTTGCCGGCGCCCGGTGAGGACGTGATGTTGATCATCAGAATATGGTGCTTGTCCACCAATTCCTGGTTTCCCTTGGCATTCTCTGCATTTGCGCCGAGGATATCCTCTTTGATGGTGAGTATTTTCACGCCCATTATTCGACCTCCAGACTATCGACGTATAATTCCCGCCCCCCGATGACATCCACCTGTTGTTCCTTGCAGGTGGGGCAATGGAAATCGAGCTTCTCGGGAGAAAAGACTATCTCGCACGCGCGGCAGCGCAACCGGGCAGGTGCGTGCGTAAAGACAATACGTGCGCCGGCGGCGATGGTCTTCTCGCTGAGGAAGTTGAAGTAGAAGATCACGGAATCGTCCACCACTCCGGAGAGGTCGCCGACGACCACATTGATCTTGAGGACTTTCGTAGCTTGGGCTCTCTCCGCATTTTCGAGCACCACGGTGAGAAGAGATTCAACGATGCTTAGCTCGTGCATTTTCTATTATTGGGGCTCGCGTCGCCCCCTCCACAGGCCAGCCTTCCGGAGCCTCCCCTCAATCTCGCTTACGCTCGTGTTTGCCCTTGGCGGACCGTGAGTCTATCACTGGCGCACCCTGTCGTCGTTTTCGCGAAAGGCGCTAAGCTAGGGATGTTCAACGCTTCCTTTGCCTGGAAATATCGCTTCCGATTAAGCCTGTCCAAGAATTACCATTCGCAAGGTTGCAATGCAACAAAAATACCGCGCTGGTCTCAAGGGTTATTCGACGAGTGCCTGGCAACCCAGACCGCGAACGCTTCCATGTACTTCGTGAGGAATGCGCGAGTCGTATCATTTGTGATGCGGCCGTCGGCATCGAAGAGCTGTGCAGCGCCTCCGATATACGCCTCGGGCTGCTGCATAGCGGGGACATCCAGGAAGACGAGCGACTGCCTGAGATGATGGTTCGCCCCGAAGGCGCCCATTGCGCCGGGTGACACGCTCACCACCGCGCCGGGCTTCCCGCCCCAGACGCTCTTGCCGTAAGGTCTCGATCCCACGTCGATGGCGTTTTTCAACACGCCGGGAACGGAGCGGTTGTATTCGGGCGTCACGAAAAGGAGACCGTCAAACGGCTTCACGCGCTCCCTGAAGGTCGTCCACGCCTCCGGTGGTTTTCCTTCGTCATCGTAGTCCTGGTTATACAGCGGCAGTCCGCCGATCTCGATGACTTCAAGCTCGAGTGACTCGGGCGCAAGGCTGGTGAGCACATTCGCCATCTTGCGGCTGAAGGATTCCCTGCGCAGGCTGCCCACGAAAACAGCGATCTTTTTCGGCATGATTTCACCTCTTCCGGCCTCATAAGGGCCTTTCTATCGATCGTATGTCCTTTTCGGTACCGTTGTCTCACCATGAATGGCCGCTTTCCGGGAGTCTGCCTGCCCTTTTCGTCCTTTTTAGCCGGATCAAGATTCACCCGATTCGTCGTGCTCCTTGAAGACGTCCTTCGCCGCGGAAATGGCGTTGAGCGCCGCCGGCACCCCCGCGTAGACGGCCATTTGCATGATCACTTCGACGATTTCCTGCCGGGTCCAACCGGCTCTCAGGCCCCGATGGATGTGCTCTTTCAATTGCGGCACAGCGGTGCCGAGGGCGGTGAGGGCCGCAATGACCGCTAATTCCCGGGACTTCCAATCGAGTCCCGGGCGGGTGTAAATGGTTCCGAAGGGGAACTCGATGATGTACCGGGCAAAATCAGGCGCGATATCCTTGAGCCTTTCGATGAGCTCAGGCCCGGCCTCCGGATCGATCTCCTTTAGCCTTGCCCAGCCGCGCTCGTAACGATCCTGATTATCCATTCTATACCTCCGTCCGGCTCCTCGTATCCCGTCTTTACTTTACTGCCGTGAGTGAAGGACGGTCAAGGGGAACCGGCGGGTCCGGACAAGCGCATTTTTGAAAAGACAGGTTATCTTTGTTTGGGCTCCGCGGCAGTGTGGGATTGATCGGGGGGCATCAAGCCCTGCCATGGGAAAAAATAGGGGGCCCCGCACATGGGCTTTTCGCTCATGTGCGGGGTTGAAAGAGGACTGCAGCAACTCAGTTTTTTGCGGACGGCGCGCCCCGCCCTCTCGCGCACCGTCCGAGCTGTTTAATGAATCTGGGTTGGCCCGCCTGTTGTCATATTGAGCTTATCGAGTACGCAAGACGGGCCCTTAAGCTTCCTAGTAGATTTGCTAAAGCGACCGCGTGGGCCCCTCTTTGACCCACGGCGCCTCTGCTTCCAAGACGACCGGTCTCCTTCCGGGAAATCGAACGAATTACTGAATCGAGGCCGCATCTTGGGTCAGGACGCGCGCGACCAGTTCTGCAAGGGAGCGGGCCGAGAACTTCTTCATCATCTGACGCCTATGGTACTCAATGGTTCTCGGGGAGATGTTCAGCTGGCTCGCTATTTCCCTCGTGGCCCGACCGCGGCAGAGGAGCTTCAGGATCTGCTTCTGCCGATCCGTGAGGTCGTTCGAGGCGACGACACTCGAGAGGACCGGTGTCTTCGACTCCCTGGCGACGTGAAGCGAGCCGATCGGCCTCCCCTTCGCGTCGAGGATAGGGTGGACCGATAATAGTATACGGAAGCCGAGGCAGGGCTCGAAAAACTCTTCTTCCTGGTAAGTTCTTGTCCTCAAAGCCCTCGAATACGGGCAAAATGACGTCGGTTGCGATGTTCCGTGAACGACCTCGTAACACCTGTGCCCGATAACTTTCTCGCTCCCCTTGTGTAAAAGCTTCTTGAACGTCGCGTTTACCTTTATGATTCTGTAGTCTGCGTCAAGAATGCACACCAGGACGGGCGCAACGTCGAGAATCGGTCCCCACTGAGGACCTTCGCCATCGGACAGAGTGGTGCTCCCGTTCATATGCCCTCCCTTCAGGAGCGCACCTTTCTACCCCCCTGTTTTTAAGGTTTTTGGGACTTCAGAGTTCCTGCCGTCTCATGGTGAAATGCGAGAGGCCTTCAAAGTATCCCAAAAAGCATGGGGATGATATCCGCGACGCCCCTACGTTTCGCCTCTCATCGTGTTCTATGGGAGCTTTCTGAGTACCGTAACCGACCGTCGGTACGAATGCACACAAGTCTACAAGTTGATTCGGGGAACGTGCGGTAACGTCATTTTGCTCTGGGCAGAACGAAACGCCTCCTATTTTCGCAGTGCATGTCGAAAGACCTCTCCATGAACGGGTGCGTAAAACTACTAGTCTTCTTAAGACCCCGATGTTTCGGTCCGATAAAGCTTATACAACGTCAAGTAAGCTCTTTATCGACGCCACTCATGAAGGCGCAGTTGAGCTTTCCGAACACGCGAAGAGCCGGCAAGACTGGTTGCCTTGATTCTGTTCGTTCGAGGAGACAGGTGTGGGACTCTTTGCGGATGTAAGGATTGGGCTCAAACTCGCACCTGCCGTTCTTGCCCCAAGATCGAGAAAGGCACCTGAGCCCTAGCGGGGAAAAGCACCTTGCCATCCCTTGTCTTGGTCGGGAGTGACCACCACAACCCTGATAGGTCGTACACCGGGTCACCCACGTATGAGAAATGAAGGAGGAGTCCCATGCGGGACAAGCTTACCCGAGTGGCCCTGCGCACGAGCCTATGGTACGCGTTCTTCGCCTCCCTTTGGATAGCGCTCTCGGGCTTGGTGCTCGCCGCTTTCGTCCGCGATGCCCGCGTGATCGCAAAAATCGAGATCTCCAAGGGGTGGATCTTCGTGGCCGTCACCGCCTTCCTCCTCTACGCGGTGCTTCGCAGACAGATGTGGTGGCTGGAGAAGGAGGCCGAGGCGAGAGGGCAGGCGGAGCAGCTTGTGCGCGAAACCCAGGAGCGTTTCGCCACGATCTTCCGATCGAGCCCCGCGGGAATCAGCCTCTCAAGGCTCAGCGACGGGCGGCTCGTCGATGCCAACCCTGCGTTCTTGTCCATGCTGGGCTATGACCGCCACGAGGTGATCGGCCGCACGGCACGTGAGATGGGGGTGTTTGTCTCTCCCCGGGACCGGGAGAGCTTCGTTGAGACCATACGTACGCACGGCAGGGTGGATGGCGTTGAGGCGGAGGTTCAAAAAAAATCAGGCGAGACAGCCACCATGCTGGGCTCTTCGGAGCTGATCAATTTCGCGGGTGAACCCCATCTCCTCAACATCATGCTCAACATCACAGACAAGAAGCGAACCGACGAGGCGTTGAGGGAAAGCGAGAGCAGGTTCAGGAACGCCTTCGAAGCCTCTGCGATCGGCGTGGCCCTCGTCGGCCTGGACGGCCGCATGCTGAAGGTCAACCGGTCCCTCTGCGAAAGCGTCGGCTATTCAGAAGAGGAGCTTCTCGCGAAGACGTTCCGGGACATCACCCATCCGGACGATCTCGAAAACGACCTCGAGCACGTGAAGAGACTTATCGGGGATGAGATTCCGTACTACCGCATCGAAAAACGCTACGTCCACCGGGATGGCTACCTCGTGTGGGTGCTGCTCTCCGTCTCCATAGTCCGCGATGCGAGGGGCTACCCCCTGTACTTCGTCAGTCAGATCGAGGACACCACGGAGAGGAAAATCCTCGAGGAAAAACTGCAGAACGCTCTGATTACGGATGAACTTACCGGCCTTTATAACAGAAGAGGCTTCTTCGAGCGTTCTGATGAAGAGTTGTGGTCGGCACCCAGAAGGGGCGAGACCGCCCTCCTCTTTCTCGTCAAGCTGGATGACATGAAGCGCATCAACGATACTGTCGGCCACAAGGCAGGCGATGCCCTCATTATCGACGTGGGGCGCATGCTTCAGGAGACGTTCCGCACACAGGACGTCATCGGGCGCATCGGAGGGGTCGAGTTCGCGGTTCTCGCCACGGGGACAGAGGAGATAGTGAACCGTCTCGTTGCTCTTCTGGAGCACGTTGCCTCGACGTTCGAGAGGAGTGACGGCCGGAGCTGCCCGGTCTCTCTTAACGTCGGCACCGCTCTCAGCAGACCGAGTGAGGCATACGCCCTCGAAGAGCTGATCGCCCGGGCGAATGAGAAACCCAGTAGCTCTTCTTCACGAAGATCAACCGTGTGAACTGCTTCCGCAAGACCCACAAGCCGATCAGAGGCGATAACTCGGAAAGTACCTCGATGGGATGTAACCTGAGGCCCGGTACATATTCAACCGGGCAGAGGTCATGGAACTTGAATAAAGCCCGACACGGCGCGACACGAAAAGACGGTCAAAAACCCTTGATATTGCGTGATCGGTGCTTATCCTATATAATCTTAGCGGCGCCCATGACCAACTCCTTCACCATCCATGACCTTCCACGATCGGAAAGGCCCAGGGAAAGGCTCAGGAACCTCGGGGCCGAGGCCCTTTCGGGCCAGGAGCTGCTCGCCCTGATCATCGGCAGGGGGATCCCCGGAAGATCGGCGATAGCCATAGCCCAGGACCTTATTTCACGGTTCGGCAACCTCCGCCACGTGAGCAACGCCACAATCGAAGAGCTATCCGCGGTCAGGGGCGTGGGGCCGGCAAAGGCGGCCCAGATCAAGGCTGCCTTCGAGCTGGGAAGACGCCAGGACATGGAGGCAGACCCGGGGCAGGTGAGCATAACGAGCCCCGAGGCCCTCGCAAGGGCCATCCGGAAAGGCATCGTGGAGAAGACGAAGGAGCATTTTAAGCTCGTCCTTCTCAATACGAGGAACAAGGTCATCGCCATATCGACGATCTCCATAGGCACGTTGAACGCGAGCCTCGTGCACCCCAGGGAGGTATTCAAGGACGCTCTGGCCCACAGCGCTTCCTCCATCATCCTTGCGCACAACCACCCTTCGGACGACCCCGAGCCGTCGGACGACGATGTGAGCCTCACCAGGAGGCTCGCCGACGCGGGCAGGCTCATGGGCATCGAGGTGCTCGATCATATCATCATCACCCGCAAGGGCTATACGAGCTTCAAAGAACGGGGGCTTTTGTGAGAACCCGGGAGAAAAGAGGGTCGATGGAAAAGGGGCTTTCCTAAAGCCGGCCGAACGGTAAGGAGAAGGAACGGATTGATGCACAGGATCAACATAGTATGCAAGAGGAAGAAAGAGCAGGCCATCGCCTGCGCCCAGGGCATCATCTCCGAGTACGGGGCGTCGATGCACGTGGCCCTCGATGAGGACTCGGCCAGGCAGATAGGCTACGAAAAAGCCTTCGAGCTCGAGCACGTAGCAGATGAGGCTGACCTTATCGTCGTCCTCGGGGGGGACGGCACCCTCCTCTCCGTGGCCCGCCAGATAAGGGGGAAGGACGTGCCCATCCTCGGCGTGAACCTCGGGGGCTTGGGCTTCCTCACGGAGACATCCCTGGAGGAGCTTCCCGGGATGCTCCTCCGGGTGATAAGGGGTGACTATCTCACGTCGATCCGCTCCATGCTGGATGTGGAGGTCCGGCGGGAAGGCGAGCACGTCTTCAGCCTTTCCCTCCTCAACGATGCGGTCATCACCAAGGACACCCTTGCCCGGATCATCGATATCGAGACCTATGTGGACGAGGAGTACCTTACCACGTTCCGGGGCGACGGGCTCATCATGTCCACTCCCACCGGGTCCACAGGCTACTGCCTGGCAGCGGGCGGTCCGATCCTGCACCCCTCGCTGGGCCACATCGTCCTCACCCCCATCTGCCCCCACACGCTGACGAACAGGCCCATCATCCTCCCCTCGGAGGTGTCGATCAGGGCCCGGCTCAAGTCCCCGGACGAGAAGGTGATCCTCACCCTGGACGGCCAGATAGGTTTCCCCCTCGAGCACCTCGATGAGGTATGGGTGCGCAGATCAAGCCTCACGGTGAGCCTCGTCCGGTCCGAGACGAACGGGTATTTCCAGGTTCTCAGGAATAAGCTGAAGTGGGGTGAAAGGTAGGATGCTGGCCAGCCTGCGGGTGAAGGGCTTTGCCATTATCGACGAGCTGGATGTGGAATTCGGAGACGGTTTCAACGTGATCTCCGGGGAGACCGGTGCGGGAAAATCGATCATCATCAATGCCCTCTCATCCCTCATCAATGCCAAGGTGCCGACGGATGTCATCCGGGGAACGGCGCCTCACGCCGAAGTCGTGGGTCACTGTTTTCAGGATGGAGAGGAATATATCGTGAAGAGGATCATCGGGCCCCAAGGCAGGTCCCGGGCCCTGGTGAATGACAGCCCCGTAACAGCCAAGAGGCTGGAGGAGCTTGGGGGGCTCCTGATCCACATTTACGGCCAGAACGAATCGCAGCAGCTCCTGAGCAGGGAGGCGTACGTCTCCATAGTCGACCGCTTCCTCAGGCTGGAGGAGGAGACCCGCACGCTGGGTGAGAAGGTGAGAAGGCTCGCGCAGGTGAGCCAAGCCCTCAGCGCGGGGATGAAGGACGCAGAAGAGCGCACCAGGGAGATGGACCTCCTTACCTACCAGATCGACGAGATCGACAGGGAGAAGATCGGGGAGGGCGAGGAGGAAGGGATCAGGGAAAGGCTGAAGGTGCTCAGGGACGCGGGGCGCATCAAAGGCAGCCTGGAGGCCGTCGAGCAAGGTCTCTACGGGGACGAGCAATCGGCCTACGCGCTTATGGCCGCATCCGGGGGGCTTTTGCGGCCTTTTTCCGGCATTGCGTGGATGGAGGCCCTGAAAGAGAAGATCCACGCCCTCACCTTCGACGTCGAGGAAATCGTCGAATCCATCAGGGAGCATCAAAAGGCACTCGTTTACGAGCCGAGTGAGGCCGAAGAGCTGGAAGAGCGGCTCTCCACGATAGTGAGGCTCAAGGAGAAGTATGGCAGGACGCACGGGGGAGTCGATGCCTTCGTGATATGGGCGCGCAAGAGGCTCGACGATCTGCAGAGCAAGAAGACCGACCTTGCGGGCCTGGAAGACGAGAAGAAGGCGCTATCCGCGGAGGTCGACGCCATGGCGGCCAAGCTGTCGAAAGCACGGAAGGACGGGGCAGAAAAGATCGAGCGGCTCGTGATGGAGGAGCTTCGCCACCTCTCCATGAAAGGTGTGACGATCAAGATCGTCATCACCGACAGGGATGGCGTCGGCGAAGAGGGCTCCGACGAGATCGAGTTTCTCCTCAGCACCAACCCCGGGGAGCCCTTGAGGCCGCTCCGGAAGGTGGCTTCCGGGGGCGAGCTCTCGAGGATAATGCTCGCCATCAAGAAGATCACAGGCGGCGAAGAGGGGAAGACCTTCATCTTCGACGAGATAGACGCCGGCATCGGCGGCAGGGTCGCGGAGGTCGTGGCGCGGAGGCTCCACGAGCTTGCCAGGAAGCATCAGATCATCTGCATCACCCACCTTCCGCAGATCGCCGTGTACGGCGACCACCACTTCCTCGTTGAGAAGCACCAGGGAGCGAACACGACCTTCGCGGCCATCAAAGAGCTTGTCGGGCAGGAGCGGAGCGCGGAGATTGCGAGGATGCTCGGGGGCATCACGATCACGGATAAGACGCTCGAACAGGCCGAGGAGATGTTGAGGAATGCTCAGGAAAGCTCGAATTAGCGACATAGAGGGGATTCACCGGCTCGTCAACTCGTGCGCGGAGCGCGGCGAGATGCTGCCGAGGTCCCTGGCGGAGTTGTATGACAACATGCGGGACTACTACGTCTACGAGATCGAGGAAACGGGAGAGGTGGGGGGTGCCTGCGCGCTCCACATATGCTGGGAGGACCTTGCGGAGATAAGGTCCCTCTGCGTCGTGGAGTCCTTAAGGCGCCGGGGCGTAGGCGGCGATCTCGTGAAGGCGTGCATGGAGGAGGCGCAGGATCTCGGTCTGGGGAAGCTCTTCGTTCTCACGTACCGGTCCGAGCTGTTCGGAAGGTTCGGCTTCGAGGAGGTGGAGAAGACGGAGCTGCCGCAGAAGATATGGACGGACTGCGTGAAGTGCCCGAAGTTCCCGCGATGCGACGAGGTGGCGATGGTGGCGCGGTCGGCGACCTGACGGACGGCGGCACGGAGGGAATGCTCTCCGCACCCTGCTGCTGGCTGCACTCATGCCCTCCGACGTGTGGGGACACTCCTCCGAAAACAGAAATAGCGAGAGGGGTGTCCCCATTCGCCTGCGGGCGATGGGGCTCACATAGCATCCACATATGGAGCATTCCTTCCGTGCCGCGGTGCCAAGCGCTCAAGATTATCAGCGGACGGAAAGAGGAGAAGATGGCTGGAGGTACTGAATGAACGGCGACTTCTGGGCGGATCGTATGGGAAAGGTCTTTGACGCCTACGAGCTTTGCTTCGTGAAGGAGAAGGTCAAGAAATACGAGGCAGCGGACGGCGAGCTTCTTTCCCTTGAGGTGAAGGAGGAGGAGGGCGTCGCCCTGAGGGGCCTAAAAGACGGCAGGATGGTCTTCTCGTACTCGTACGAGGACGGCGAGAAGGGAATATCCGCCCTCCTGGAGAACGCGCGGATCGTGATGCCTTTTCTCGAAAAAGACCCTTTTCACAGGCTTCCCGAAAAAGCAGGACCTTATGCCGGGCTGGATGTCTACGACGAAGAAGGGCTGAAAAGCAGCAAGGAAGGCAAGATATCCTCTTTGATCGAAATGGAGTCGATCATCCGGGGCTTCGATGGGCGGATAAAGACGACGAGGAACTGTGAGCTTCATGAGTCCAGCCTGGAGGTGAGGGTGACGAACTCCAACGGCGTGGAGGCAAAAGGCAGGAAGACCACCTACACTTTAAGCGGAATGGCCGTGGCAGGAGATGGCGGGGACGAGGTGTCGTGGTATGACTGGGTGTGGAGCCCCTTTTACGGCAAGCTTGACGCGCCCGCCCTCGGGCGGCGCATAGCGGAAAAGACCATATCTTTTCTCTCGGGCCGGATGCTCGATACTGGCACTTATACGGGCCAACTGACGCCTGCGTGCGCGTGCCAGGTCCTGGAGATGCTTTCCCCTTCCTTCCTTGCAGAAAACCTGTACAAGAAGAAGACCCGCCTCCAGGATAAGGAGGGAACGAGGCTCATGTCCGAGCTTCTCACCATCATCGATTCCGGGGCGCGGGGCATCGGCGCCTTCCCCTTTGACGGGGAAGGGGTTGCCTCACAGGAGAACGTGCTCGTCCGCGACGGAGTCTTCGAGAGTTTTCTCTACGACACATACTACGGGAACGCGCTCGGCAAGCCATCCACCGGAAATTCCGTGCGATACGGCGTCAAAGACCCCCCGAGATGCTCGACGAGAGGCTTCTACATCGACTCAAGGCCAAAGGGCGGGGAAGGAGGGAGTATCGGGAGACCCGACAACGGGGTGGTCGTGGAGGAGCTGATAGGAACCCACACGGCGAATGCGGTAACGGGCGACTTCTCCGTGGGCGCTGTGGGCCATTACTATTCCGGAGGCACGAGAGCGCCTTTCAAGGGCGTCATCCTCTCGGGGAACCTCTTCGACCTTCTGTCCAACGTGCGTGCGGTCGGGGACGATCTTCTCTTCTACGGCTCCCACGGCTCGCCGACGCTCCTTGTGGAAGGGCTCAAGATCAGCGGGAAGTAGTTTCTCGATTCTCTTTCCCTTCGGTCGCACGGCTG